>Ga0123353_10003809_pt1 | contig 19244 bp, 16 predicted proteins | sample TergutLab28metaG_3_FD_92763 | JGI IMG/M metagenome (GOLD analysis project Ga0123353, IMG submission 92763) | Labiotermes labralis P3 segment gut microbial communities from Petit-Saut dam, French Guiana - Lab288 P3 | ecosystem: Host-associated > Arthropoda: Insects > Digestive system > Gut ... | reverse complement strand
CCGAACGTCGAATCCATGCGGAAGCCCATGATGGGCGCCTCGATGGTCGGCAGCTCGACGTACCTGGAAAAAAAGCGGAAGCGCTCGGCATTTTCGGGAGGCTCGTATGCGGGCGCCGGCTCGGTTTCAAAGGCAAATACATGGTCGGCGGCGATTGCCTCGCTCGTTCCCTCCAGGTTGACCCCGGCCTTGAGCGTAACGGTATACACCGTTTTGTAGTCGAGGGATTTGGGCACAAACACCGCCGTGTTTTTGTGGTACTCAAACCGCCCCGCCACCTCGGGGGAGATATCGAAATGCTCGTCGATGGCCGTGTACCCTTCGCTGGAGAACGCGATCTCTATCCCGCTGTTGACCGGCACGTTTGTGGCCTGGTTTCTTGGATAGCTGGACACAACTTGAAATTTCTTGGTGGTTTGAAACGCCCACGTCACGTCAGCTTTCCCGTCGCGCTTTAGCCTGAACAGATACAACGAATTGAAGGATAGCGTGGCGGAAGGGGCGACCAAAAACTCCTTCGCGCTTTTTTGCGCAACCTCGGGCGCGGGCTGCCCGTCGATGGACAGCGCGGCGGCAAGCGCTTCGAGGGCCATTGCCTCGGGGACCGTCAACACGAACGCGCTTGCAATGTCGACCCCGGTTTGGCCGTACAGCGTCGGAACCAAGGTAAATCCGTCTTTCGCGGGTACAGCGGCGGTCGCATGGAAGGGAACGGCGCAAAGGGCCGTGGCGAGCACCAGCAAAAATGAAACCAGCTTTTTCATGAATATCCCAGCCTTTCATGAGTGTATAGCCATTTGACTTAGGAAATCGCCGTTTTGTTCCATGTGTCGTGTCTTGTGTCGCGCCTTTTCGTGATGAGGCGGTTACCGTACGGTCGTTCCGTTGAGCATCAATTCCTGCGTGGACGGCTGTGGCGGCGACAGGGCAAGGAGTTTTCCCAATTATAACCCGTTGGAAAAAAACACGCAAGGTGTACAACGCCGCCTGCGTGTGGTACACTCTGCACAACAAAAATGCCGGCAAACAAAAGGGGTGTATCGAGTGAGTTTTCTGCAGAACATCGTCCTATTTCTTTTGAGTTTATGGATGGCCATGTTTTCTACCGGTACCCCAATCACCCCATCCATCCAGGGCAGCTCGCATCACGGGTTCGGCGCGGGCGGCAAGGCGTGGACAGAGCGGTACCAGGAATTTAGCGCAACGAGCGAACATCCCCTCGCGGTATCGTTTGAGCGCATCGGCGGCGCGGGTGTAAACACGCACGTGTATCGCGGTTTCACACAGCAGGATATTCTCATAGACGTCATGATTACCGTTGTCAAGAGGTGTTTTGATTGTGGGAGTGTCCAATTGTCCGTGTTAAATAAAGTTGAGATGATTGAAGTGGAAATCGCGTCCACAACCAGGGTGTCCTAGACGGTATTCAAGTTTTGCTGCGCCAAATTTGTTGTATGTATAGATGAAAATATGGAGTACAGCTACCAGTGTCTCCATTTTGCGAAAGAAGCAACGGCTCCGGCGGCGCAGACCTGCTATATAGTGGCGTATATCGGCATTGCTTCCTTCGATATTATGGGTATCGCTTTTGTCGTGGATGTTTCGTTTATGCCGACCGATAAAATCTACTCCAAGATAGATTTGCCCACCGTCTGTGCAGTATTTTTCTGCTTGTACTGTACCATCTACCATCGCTTGTATGCGCGCAGCATTCACCGTGTTATCCACAGCAAAAGCGACAATTTGGCGCGGCTGCCGACTTAGCATCGTCATTATATACATGTTTACACCGCTTTCATGGCCTTTGCGCTTACCTATGAACCAATATATCTCGTCTAACTCAAACGCATCCGTTTCTGTCGTTGGACTTATCCACATCGCATAAGCCCTTTTTTTCAGCCTCGACAGCCCACCGGTAAACATTTGCTTTGTTCATTCCTAATGCCTTGCCCACTGCTCGGCCTGAATTCCCAAGCAGCAATAACCGCAAAGCTTGACTCCGCTCTTCTTCGGTATATACCCACCTTTTAGGATTCGGAGTGTACTCACGCTTGCAATGGTTGCAACGAAATCTTCTGCTCCCGGCCTTTGTTTTTCCTATGCTGTGTTGACGTTCCGTCGAACCACAGTTAGGACAAGTTCTTGCTTCTTTCTTCATGCTTTCCATTATATCATATCACGGACTATCGGGCCACTCCCTTTGATTGTTTGTTAAGAAAAGGATTCAGTCGCATCGGAATGTATAGCATAGCGTTATCAAGCGCGATGTTTGTATAGTGACCAAAGATTCGGCTTTCACCCCTCGCCATCGGCTATATTTTTCGTCACCGTAAAGCCAGTTTTCTTTTTAAACACGCGCAGGAAATAATTGTAGTTCGAGAAGCCCACCTGTTGGCATACATCCTTGATTTTCGCGTAGGGTTGCTTGAGCAGGCGCTTGGCGACCTTGATGCGATATTCGGTGAGATACTCTACAAAAGAAACGCCGATTTCCTTTGGGAATTGCCGCGATAGATAGGACGCGCTGATACCGGCATGTTCAGCTGCGGTCACAAGCGAGATATCCCGTGCGTAGTTGGCGTGGATGTAGGCAATGGCGCTGCGGATGTAGGGCGAATGATGTTCATACGAGGCGGTGGCAGCCTGCGAGAGCAGGAAGCGGAAGTGTTCGGTCAACAGCATGGTCTGCTGTTCAAAGGAAACCGGGGTGCGAAACGAGTTTTGAAACTGACGCAAATAAACATCAGAAAGCATGATGTCCAATGCATGCGTAAGGCGACGACTGATGTGCAGCAAAGGTTCAATCGCATCTTGACCGCAATGTTCAAGTATCCGCTTCAGCACGGATTCGGTGCGCGCGATGTCCTGTGCGGAGAGTGCGTCCATCAGCTCCCGCTCGTCCGGAATATCGATGGTTGCCGGGGCCTGCGCTTTGTGTGCGCTGTGAAGATGCCGCTCCGCCGCCTCGCAGTGCCCGGACAACAAGCGAATATCGCACAACGGATCGCCGATGTGGAACTGCAGAGTGATGTTCAACATCCGTTGGGCGTTGGATGCCAGCAGCTGCATCACGATTCGTGCTTCCGCCTGTGCAGCCAGCGGATCGACTTGCTCATCGGAGGCAAAGAGCGCCACAAACCTGCCGCCTCCCAAGGAGGCGAGCAACCCGTTGCCTGTTGTGGAAAACACGTTCTGTGCGAGATTATCCAACGAGGTGATCAGGCGCTGGCGCTCGGGCTCGCCGTCGAAGCAGGTAAACAGCGCGAGATTAGCGATCTGCACGATGACCGGTACGCTGTACTCGGCGGAAAACTCCGGCTGTGCGCGCATGAATGTGTGTTGGCTCTCCGGCAGCGGATTCCCCAATGCAAGATCTAGCAGATATTGCTGTTTGGCGATGCCTGCAAACCAATTGTCACGCTGCACCGAAAAGTGCTCCTTTTCGCGTAGCGCATCCAATTCATCGAGCTTTTGATGCAGCAGATCAGCGGTCAACTCGTGTTTGAGCAGGTAATCGAACACCCCATACTTCATGGTCTGCCGTACGTATTCAAACGTGTCGTGGTTGCTGAGGATCAGCACGCGCGTCGCCGGTGTGCTCTGGTGTACCTTCTTGGCCACGGCGACGCCGTCCATCTTCGGTAGATTGATGTCTAGCAGCACCAGATCCGGTTGCAGCGCGCGGATGTGCTGCACCGCCGCTTCCCCGTCCATCGCTTGGCCGACGACATTGTAACCGCGTGCGTTCCAGTCAACAATGCCACGCAGTTTGTTCAATGTCAGCATATCGTCGTCTACAAAAAAGACGCTTCGCACTATCCTTCACCACCCTCCATGGCGCTTAAGGGCTCCGCAGGGTATTCGATGTGTACGCAGGTTCCTTGGCCGGCACGGCTATCTATCGAAAACACCGCCGCCTCCCCGTACTTTAGCTTCAGCCTGCGCATTGTATTGTAGATTCCTACCTTGGAGAAACTGTTTGGCTGGCTGGCCTCGTTGCGCAGTACGCGCTGCAGCGTATCCTCGCCGATGCCTGCACCGTTGTCTCGGATCTCGATGATCACGGCCCCGTTTTGCAATACCACATCAAGGAGCACCATGCCCGCGCCGTCCTTCTCAGAGAAACCGTGCACGATGGCATTTTCCACAAAGGGTTGGAGCAGTAAGTGCAGTATCCGACAATCCATCGACTGCGGCTGCGCGTTGATTACACAGCGGATATCCCAGGATAAGTTGTAGCTCTTGATTGCCACAAAAGCCTCTACGCAGGCCAGTTCCTCCCGAATCGAGATAAACTCATCCTCTCGGTTGGATGCCATGCGCAGCAGGCGGGTGAAAGAGGAGGACACCTCCTCGATATTGGCCACGTTTTGCAGTTGGGCCAGATACGTAATGGTATTTAATGTGTTATAAATCATGTGGGGATTGATTTGCGATTGCAGCGCGCGAAACTCCAGTTGCCATTTTTCGTGTTCATCGGCCCGGGTCTGGCTTAGCAGCGTCTGTATTTGTGCGCTCATCGATACGATCCCGGCGCCCAACTGACCCACTTCATCCGTGCCGTGCGGTAGCTCGGCAATCGCCTGGCCGGTCAACGCAAAGCGCGACACCGCGCTGTTGAGCCGTTGGATACGATGGGACAGGCGACGGGACATGTAGATGATCACGCCGGCGGTCAGCAACAAGATTGCACAAAAAATGGCGACATATCGGACGGTCAACGCGTTGGCTGCGGCGAATACCAGCCGCTCGGATACGAGAGCGGTCACCGTAAGACCGGTGCGGAGGGAGGCGCGGTGGATAATCAGATGCGACTCACCGGCGATGCGCACCCGCTCCTCGTGTAATGGGCCTGGATTCGAGATGGCTTCGGGCAACATGACGGCCAACGGGTCGTTGCTATACAGTAGTCGACCGTCTCGCGCCTGCACGAATGCTCGTGCGTCGTTGAACGAGCGGAAGATCTCTTCCACACTGGCTTCAGGCACGTCCACCAGGATCACGCCCAGTGATTGCCCTTTATCGAAATACGTCTTGCCAACGGTGAACATGCCACTATTGTCCAACCCCTCGAGGCGCCGATTCAGCACCGTTGAGGCGGTTCCTCCTTGCAGCACGCGTTGTATCACCGGCGAGCGCATGGTAAGGAGCAGGTTGTATTGAGCCCCGGTGTGATATACTTTATCGCCGTGGTTAACCGCCGTTATCCGCAAGCTGTTGCTGCTCTTGGCGGCCACGGTTTCCAGCAGGTTTTCGAAAGTGCGATAAACCCGGAACCATTCGTAACTCGGCGGACGCACCGTGCTGCTCAGGTATTCCCGCGCACTGACGCTGATGGTTAACGCGGTGATCGCCCCGTTCATCTCCAACACCAATTGCTCCAGATCGGCGATGCTTCGGTCTGCCATTCGCGCTAGGTTTTCGCGTTCGGCGTCCATCAGAATATCGCGCATGCGGACGGTGTATAGGCTGCCAAACACAAGAAGAGGCAAAATAAGGAAAACCACGAAAGACACGATGTATTTCGTGCTGATCCGCTCCCGGATCCGTCGAAATCCGCGCCTCATATTCCCACCTCCCGCGTCACGTTGCTTGTGATGCAAAGGAGTATAGCATGAAACGACAAATAATTGAACCTCTTTGTCAAAAACTTATAGAACAATACATCAATATTTGATGGTATTATGACAAAAAGGATCCACGGATGAAATGAATCCGGATGGATCGACATGATGAAAAGGGGGAGACCGCACATGAAGCCAAAGAAATGGATCGCTTCCGCACTGTGCCTGCTACTGCTCGCTTGCTTGGCTACGCCGGTACTGGCCGATTCCAAGGACATTTTGAACACCGACGCCGAGTTCCCTATTGTTACGGAACCCCTCACGTTCAAGGTGTTTGGCCAGCAGGGCCCGATCCACGCGGATTGGGAGCAAATGGACCTTTGGATCAAGTACCAAGAGATGGCCGGCATCAACTTGGACTTTCACACTGCCCCTTCCCAGGGCTATGACGAGCAAAAGAACCTGATGTTCGTCAGCGGTGATTCTTTCGACATCCTGGTACGCGCTTTCCTCACCGGGCCGGAGATCGTGAAATATGGCGGGATGGGCATTTTGCTGCCGCTTGAAGACCTGATCCCCGAATATGCGCCGAACTTCCAAAAATTGATGGACAAATATCCAAGTATCGCGCCGCGCATTACCTCGCCCGATGGCCACATCTATGCGCTGCCCGCTATCATCGAAATGGATGCGGCCCGTACCGAGAAGTATTGGATCAACACCGCCTGGCTCGAGCAGGTCGGCAAGGAGATTCCCACGACCATCGACGAGTTTGAAGACGTGTTGCGTGCCTTCAAGGGCGTGGATTTTAACGGCAACGGCGAGGCCGACGAAATTCCATTTGGCGCCCAGAGCCTGTTGTTGTACATCAACAACATGTGCGGCGTATGGGGTTTGGAGCGCCAGTTCGAGCAGGCGCTAAACATCAACGACGGCAAGGTCGAGTCCTGGCTGATCAGCGAGGAGTTCCGCGATTTGCTGCGCTGGAGCAACAAAATCTATGGGGAAGGATTACTCGATCCGGAAATCTTTACCCAGGATATGGGCAAGTACAATGCGAAGCTGTCCGGCCAGGTGATGGGCTTCTTCATCTGCCAGGCCGCCGACGGGTTTGATCCCACCGATTACCAAGGCATCGCGCCGTTTAAGGGCAAGAGCGACCGCGTCATCGTGAAGAGCGCCCCGCTTGCCCGCGACTTGGGCACCTTCGCCATCATGGCTGACTGTGAGTATCCCGAGGCTGCGTTGCGTTGGCAAGATTACTTCTACAGCGATGAGGGCTCCTACTTGATGCGTTACGGTATCGAAGGGAAGACCTGGACCCGCGATGAAAACGGGCATCCGGTATATGTGGACGGCATCCTCAATCACCCGGACGGCTCTGGCGTGGCGATTGCGAAGTTCACGATCTGGCCTGGTGGAGGCGCGCCTCAGTACATGACCGAGCGCAACGCAATTGCCGTGGTCACCGAGCCTACGGCCAACGCGCAGACTGCATTTGCACCTTATATGGATTATGCGATCTATGCCGCACCGCTATTCGATCAGGATACCAGCGAGCGGCTAGTGACCCTGCAGAAAGACATCGACGATTTCATGTTGCAAAGTGCCGCCAAGTTCATCATCGGCGATCTGTCGCTGGATGCGGATTGGGATACGTATCTAGACGCGCTCCAAAAGATCGGCATCGCCGAATATGCGCAAATCTACCAAGGCGTTTATGACAACCTGAACTAGACAAGGCATCTTCACACCAAAGCTCCGCGCATGCCGCCGCGGCATGCGCGGAGCTTGCTTAACAAGAAAGGATGATGCCCTGGTGACGTTGCAAAAGGCTTCGACGGTCTCGCGCAAGGGTCGCCTTGCGACAGCGCGCAACGTTCTGACGCGCAGATGGCAGTTGCTGGCCATGTTCGCGCTGCCGCTGGCATGGTATATCATCTTTTGCTATGTGCCGATGTATGGAGCGCAGATCGCCTTCCGAAACTTTAACCCACGCCTGGGTTACTTGGCCAGCCAATGGACGGGCTTGAAGCATTTCAACCGCTTCTTTTCTTCGTACAACGCCTGGACGGTGATCTGGAACACGCTTTCCATCAATCTGGGCGCCTTGGCCATCGGCTTCCCCGCGCCGATTTTGCTGGCCATCCTCGTGAACGAAATTCGCAACAATCACTACAAAAAAACGCTGCAAAACATCACATACATCCCGTATTTCCTGTCGGTGGTGGTGGTAGTGAGCATGCTGAAACTGTTCTCTCACCAACAATACGGCGTGTTTAACATCATCCTTCGTTCGCTGGGAACCGGACCTATCCCCTTTATGGAGTCAGACAGATGGTTTAAGCCAATGTACGTGTTGAGCAATGTATGGCAAAACTGCGGGTGGAACGCCATCATCTACATTGCTGCGCTGGCCGGTATTGACCCGTCACTCTATGAGGCCGCTACCATCGATGGCGCATCGCGCGTGCAAAAGATACGGCATGTATCTTTGCCAGGCATTTTTCCCACCATCATTACGCTGTTTATACTGCGCATCGGCCATCTTATGAGCATTGGGTTCGAAAAGGCGCTGTTGATGCAAAACACCCTGAACATGGCCTCAGGCGAGATCATCTCCACGCTGGTATACAAAATCGGCATCCAGCAGGGAGATTTCAGCTACGCCGCTGCCGTGGGGCTCATGAATTCAGCTGCGAACCTCGCGCTGATATTCATAGCCAACCAGGTATGCAGGCGTGCGTTCAAAGAAAGCTTATGGTGAGGTGAGCGATATGACGACGATGCGACCCGCAAAACTGAGCCATAATGCTGGCGATAAGGTGTTTGATCTGTGTGTTGCCGCTCTGGGAGCTCTCATTATACTGATCATAGTGTATCCACTGTATTTTGTACTCATCGCTTCGTTCAGCAAGGCGGAGGATGTGCTAATGGGTCGCGTGATCCTGTGGCCAAGGAACATCTCTTTTGAATCTTACAAAATGGTGATAGCAGAGCCGAAGATATGGATTGGCTACCGAAACACTGTATTCTATGCGGTGCTGGGCACGATAATCAATCTGACGCTCACGACGCTGGCCGCCTATCCACTTTCCCGCAAGGATATGCCGTTACGCACGTTTTTTACTTTCATGATTGCGTTTACCATGATGTTCAGCGGTGGCATCGTTCCCACCTACCTATTGGTGCGCGGACTGCGCATGACGGATACGATCTGGGCGATGGTCGTCCCCAACGCCATTGCTACCTATAACCTGCTGGTGATGAAGAGTTTCTTTCAAAGCACCATCCCCATAGAACTGCAGGAGGCCGCCGAAATCGACGGCTGCAGCGATTTTCGTATGCTGGTGAGCATCGTACTGCCGCTTTCTACGGCAATCATCGCAGTGATGGTGCTGTTCTATGCAGTGGATCACTGGAATGCCTTCTTTAACGCGATCATCTATTTGCGCAACCGTTCGTTGTTCCCGCTACAGTTGTATCTGCGCGAGATCCTGCTACAAAACCAGGAGATCGGCACTGCGGACGGGGCCGGCCTTTATGAGCGCATGATGCAGGTAGAGACGATGAAATATTCGATTATTCTGATATCCAGTCTGCCCGTGCTGCTGCTGTATCCGCTCGTGCAGAAATACTTCGTCAAGGGCGTAATGGTCGGCGCAATAAAAGGATGATGCCGCTTGCGCAGCGGCAGAATGGAGTTTGGCATGAGTATTTCAGCAAGTGCTTACGAAATCCTGAACGATGCTGAGAGAAGCCTTGCCCGGGATCAATGGTTCGCCATCCTTCAGGATTTGTTCGATGGGCGGAATAATCCATATCTGGATAAACGTGTGATGACGATCGCGGGGACGGTCATCTCACGACCTCAGGATCCCCAATTGGCTTATTCCAACCCGGAGCGATGGGTTGCGGAGTGCCTTGAACTTCTAGCGGAGGCAGTACAGAAAACCGACGATACCGTCCGTTTCATCCCCGCCTGTGTCGAATATCCGATCTATGGTGTTCACTTCATCGACAGAATCTTTGGCGCAGAGGTTTTCTTCAAAAATGGCCAATGGTATAACAACGTACTCACCTCGTCGATCGGGACGCTCCAGATTCCCGATCTTTTCAGGAACGAGACGTGGAACCTGGCGAAGCGTGCGGCTCTTGCCTTTCTCGAGCAAGGTGTATCGCTGCCGCTTTTTAGCATGCCGACGCTCTCAAGCGCGCTGAACATTGTCGTGAACCTGTACGGCGAGGACGCGCTAATGATGATGGTGGAGGAACCCGATGCCATTCGACATGATCTGGAGGTGATCAACGACGTCCTCTTATCGCTTCATACATGGTATCGGAAAACCGTGCCCGCCGTGCAACTTCAGCCAGTGATCTCCTGGAGTCGCACCCAACCGCCGGGCTGCGGTCAGCTTTGCGGTTGCACGACACAATTGGTTTCCGGAGCAATGTACCGGGATATGTTCGCGCCGCTGGACGATGCGTTGCTGGGCCTGTATCCCGGTGGCGGCATGATCCATCTGTGTGGCAGTCATACGCAGCACATCGAGACAATGCGTGACATGAAGTATCTCAAAGCGCTCCAGTTGAACGACGCTGCCGCTCTGGATTTGAATGCGTACTTCAAAGGACTTAGAGAAGACCAGATATTCTACATCAACCCGTCCGTTGAAATGACGGTAGAAAAAGCGATAGAGTGCACGGGCGGGAGGCGCTTGGTAATATGTGACGCCATAGAAGCGCCTGTTCGATAAGACGGAATCAACAGGGGCGCATCTAGAAGAATAAAGATTTTTTTAATGCCTAGGAGTGAATGCGATGCCTGTGCAACCAAACTTGATCTATGTATTTGCTGATCAGTTGCGGCGAGATGCCATCGCTTGCAACGGCGGTCCTCCCGGGCTTACCCCCAACCTGGACGCGCTGCATGGCCAGAGCCTCGACCTGTGCAACGCCGTATCCGGTCACCCCGTGTGCGCGCCATACCGCGCCTCGCTGCTGACCGGCAAATATACCACAAGCACCGGAATGGTGATCAACGAGATCCGGCTCAATCCGGCCCATCGTTGTTTCGCGCACGTGCTCAACGACAGCGGCTACGAAAACGCTTACATCGGCAAGTGGCATTTGTATGCTGCCGAATGGGGCAATCATTACGATCCCAAGAATTCCTTCACCCCAAAGGGCCCGGACAGGCTGGGCTTTGACGGATACTACGCCGCGTACGGCTTTCATCACGAGTTCTATGGTGACCCCGCGTACTACCACCTGGACACGCCGGAAAAGATCCACCACGAGGGGTATGAGCCGGATTGCCAAACCGACATGGCCATAGGCCAACTAAGTCGGCTATCGAAGTGCGGCAAGCCCTTCTCGCTGTTCCTGTCACTGGGCACGCCTCACGACCCGTGGGTGCCGGAAAACGTGCCCGCGGACTGTGTGGAACGGGTGAAGGATTTGCGCTTTGAGTTGCCTCCGAATTACTTGCCGGAAAATGACCCGTACGCCGACGCATGGGCTCGTCTGAGCGCCGAGGAGCGCGAAGAACTGACCAAATGGATGCGCTACTACTATGCCATGGTGGCCAACCTGGACGACAACATCGGCCGGCTGCTTAAAGCCATCCGCGATTTGGGGTTAGAGGAGAACAGCATCCTGGTATTTACTTCCGACCATGGAGAGATGTTCGGCGCTCACGGTCGCCGCGCAAAAAACATCTTTTATGAAGAAGCTGTACGTGTACCTTTCACCGTGCGCTGGAAGGGCACGCTTGCACAGGGTGAGCGGCGCGACATTTGCCTGAACACCGTGGACATCATGCCTACACTGCTCTCACTGATGGATCTGCCAGTTCCCGATGCCGTGGAAGGCGCAGACCTGAGCCAATATCTACGTTTCGATCACAAAACAACGGACGACGGCTCGTTGATGATGTGCTGCGGGCCCACCGCCACCTACGGAGACGGCAACGAATGGCGCGCTTACCGCACCAAGCGCTACACTTACGCACTGTTCAAGAAGGATGGCAGGGAGCTGCTGTTTGATCATGTCGAAGATCCATGTCAGATGCAAGATTTGTGCAACAACCCAGCGTATCAAGGGATACGGGCGGACTTGCGCGAGCGGATGTGGGACAAGATGCGGCGGATCCATGACACATTTGATTCCAATAGCTATTATGAAAAACATTGGATTCGCGACCGGCTGATCCTGCGCACCGCGACGCAGCACCCTGACCTAATCCTCTCGGGCACACGTTGAACGGTAGCATCATGGTTCTATTTTGCTATCAATCAGAGCTCAGCAGCGTACATGACCTGGCCATCCACCCGATTTTGTGGTATCGCCGCACGTTTTCTAGCCGCTAACATCAACCCGGTCGGTAGATAGAGTACCGCTATATCTTGCGAACGGTTTGCTCTATGGCTAACCCTGTATAATACTCAAGCTGTCGCTTTTCATAGGGCTGATCATCGCGCTGCCTTGTCAGGCCGGTGTCGTGCCATGTCAGCGGCGATACGGATTTTCGCCAGGGTCTGTCGCGCCAGTAATACCCTCTAAAGGGATCACGCGTGCGGTACATCTCCGCCAGTATCCGGTCGTGCAGGCAGTCCCGAACTTCTGCGCATTGATCGTCCTCGATAAGATTTTTTAACTCGCCCGGATCATCTTGAAGGTCGTATAACTCATCCGTGGCCAACAGGTTGATCACGAGTTTGTACCGCCCGTCAAACGCGGCTCGCATGAGCTGTAAGCCGCCGAAGCCGTCATGATCGACTTCGAACCGGCCGAATTCAATAAATACCGTGTTGCTGTATTCCGGTGCTCCCTGTAGCACGGGCAAGATGGATTGGCCGTCAAAAACGCTAGGTACAGGGCAGTTGAACCATTCCATGATGGTCGGCGCGACCGAAATGTGGGACAGCGGCATGGAACTTACCTTGCCGGCGCTGATCCCTGGTCCCTTCGCAATGAACGGAATTCTGGTAATTTCATCATAGGCATTTGGTCCCTTCTCCATGAGGCCATGGGAGCCAAGCATCTCGCCGTGATCGGACGTATAGAGGATCAGCGCATCCGGCGCGAACGTTTCGATTTGATCGATGATCCGCCCGATTTCCATATCAACAAAGCTGTTGCAGCCAAAAAAGTATTGCGCGGGGAAGTTGCCAATCTCATCACCGCACGCCTGTGCCCATATTTTTTGGTGTGCAGGTTTGCCTTGTAAATCGTCGTTTGCATTCGCGCTGCATGGAAACACATAATCCTTATACATGCTCGCGTATGGCTCAGGGCAAAGGAACGGATCGTGGGGCTCATCGAAGGAGACTACAAGGAAGAAATCTTCCTTGGCATGCTTCTCCAAAAAAGCGCGAGCTCTATCTGCGCACCGGTGTGCGAAGGTAAATTCAGGCGCTACGCCGCCTTCTGACATCGTACTTTTCTGCCTGGAAAGAATCCGCTGCTCCGGCGTAAGTTCTTCCAGATAGTTTCGCATATCATACCAGTATGCGGGATCCCACCCGTCCGCCGCCTGCCCAAGTCCAAAATAGTCGCCACCATCCAGATGCCATTTTCCTATATACGCGGTATGGATACCCTGGTCCATCAGCCGCCTGCCCACTGTGCGGGTGTTGTCCGCGATCCCCATGGCATTGCTCCAACTGCCGCATGAATGCGGATACTGACCCGTAAACAGTGCAGCACGCGCCGGCTGGCACACAGGCTGTGTGCAGTAGGCCCTTTCGAAGCGAATGCCTTGGGCCGCCAGCCGGTCCAGGGACGGTGTACGCAAACCTGTATCCCGATAACAGCCTACCATGTCCCACCTTTGCGTGTCCGTCATGATCAGAACAGCTTTAGGCACGAAATCCCTCCTACAAACGTTTGTGATGCATGGTAACAGAAAAAAACCCGTATCTCGTTCTCATATCATTATGGCCGACAATAAATCAAGGTTACATTAGGTTGTCTCATTTGTCAATTGACTCGCGTCAGTTTTTTGCGCGTTTTCGATCATTTTTTACATCTTGTTTGAAACGAGCAAATGTTTTGAATGAAATCGGTCAGTTTTCAGCTCGTTTTCTATTGACACTGATTGTTTCGATGATTACACTGAAGCCAAGGTAGGTGATGATATGACCGATAATGAAAGGCACGCCCTGGAGCTGATAAATGTAAAAAAAAGCGTTTCGACTCTTGAGCTATGTGAGGCGCTTGGAATCAGCGAGAGCACATCCAGACGGCTCTTGTTGCGCCTTTCAGATCGTGGGGCAATCCGTAAGTATCATGGCGGCGGAATGAGTATCGACTATCATAGCATCAGGAATGGTATTCAACATCGTTTTGAACAGCATGTAGATGAAAAAGACAGAATCGCCAAGGAGGCGGCCTTGCGTGTCAGTCCCGGTTCTACGATCATCCTATTGGGCGGCACGACCGTATACAGAATGTGCAAATACTTAAGAGGCATGAAAGTCACCATAATCACCAATTCCATGATCGTTTTTGACGCTTTGAAAGATGAGCAAGCGGCAGAAATCCTCATGCTCGGCGGTAAATTCAACCGCCATGAGATGGAAGTGAGTGGCGTCATCACCAACTCCAACCTAAAAATGCTGCGGGCAGACAGCCTTTTTATGGGCACGGTAAGCTTTCATCCGCGTATAGGCTTCCTGACGGATGACATCAACTCTACAGAGCTGTACGGCCTTTGCATGGACGCGACTAGGACGCGTTACATTTTGGCAGATAGCTCAAAGCTTGGCACAGCGGGAGCTGCAGTGACCGCTACATGCGAGCAGCTGGACTGCCTGATTACGGATAATGCCCTAAACAACGACATTGCTATGGAGTTCCAGCAGGTGGGGCTTAAGGTTTTGCTTGTATAAGAATATGAAGGAGCGATTGACATGAAAGAGTTCAATGCCTACACGGAAATTCACCACTCCTACCGGGAAATGGAGCGCACAATGCAAACGGTTTTGTCCCACAGCGATAAAATCCAGGACTTCTTCTCTACAGACGGAGACATTGTGTTCGTGGCTTGCGGCTCCAGCTACTGGATGTCCCTTTCTGCAGCTGCCGTAATGCGCTATCATACGGGCAAGAGCGCTGTCGCTGTCAAGGCAGCGGACGTGGTCATGTTCCCGGCAGAGCACAAAAACCGTTACAACCGACCAATCTTTGTTGCACCGTCCCGTTCCGGCCTGAGCCGGGAGCTGATCGACGCGCTACAATTTCTCTTGGCGGAATACCCTGGTGCAAAGCTCTTTTCCATAACAGAGTATGAGAAAAACGAAATCGAGAATATGGCGGACTTCAATCTCTCTATCCCGTTTGCAAACGAGATTTCAGTATGCCAGACTCGTTCTTTTAATTGCCTATACACGGCATTCCTTACAATAACAGCCATCCTATCTGGTTCGGATTCTCTTATAAGCGAAATGCAGGAATACTTCGCCGCCGCGCCGGAGCTTTACCGGCAAGGTGAAGAGAAAGTAAAAAAAATGCTTGATGACCTGGGTCATGTGGATTCCCTCGTTACCTTGGGCGCAGGAAGACAATATGGAATTGTAATCGAAGGGGCATATATCTCCATCGAAATGGCACAGCTCCCCGCCAACTACTACCAGACACTGGAATACCGCCATGGACCGATCGTAACGGCAAAAAAGGGTGTATTGGCGTTGATTTGCTCCGGAGGGGCAAGTTCGTTGCACTATGAGCTTCAGATGGCCAAAGAAATCCTGGCTACAGGGGCAATACCCGCCATGATCTGGGGCGAGGGCAATGGCTGGGACGGGCCGGTCTTCTCCATGGGCAAAGCGTATTTGCCGGAGGTTGTCTCCCTCTACTTCATTTTTATTGCCCAGAGCGTCGCTTATTACGTCGCGCTGCAGCGGCACGTTGACCCCGACAACCCGGGCGAGCTTACCCGCTTCATTACGTATTAGCCATGGAAAAGCATTATGACATTCTAACGGCCCTTGACTGCTGCGTGGACTTGGTTCTGTCCGGTGGGGATGTGATACCGAGGTTTGGGCAACAGGAGCAATTTGTCGATGATTACCTTATTGAAATGGGCGGTTCCGGTTGTATTTTTACAGCGCAGACTGCAAAGCTGGGGCTGTGTACTGCCGGGATCGGCGTGGTTGGTGACGACGCATTCGGACGGACAGTCGTTTTAAGTACCCTTTCGGCATGCGGAGTGGATACAAGCTTTGTCCGGTGTGACGGTCGATGGAAAACCGGCCTTGGCGTGCTGCTGTGCGTCGAGGGCGACAGAGCGATTCTCACCTACAACGGCACCATCGATGCGATAACCGCTGACGACGTTACGGATGTGATTCTGTCGCAGACGCGTCATCTGCATATTTCCAGCTACTACTTGCTCCATAAACTCCGCCCCCATTGGCCCAAGATCGCCAAACGGGCCAAGGGTTTTGGTGCGACAATTAGCCTTGACACAAATTGGGATCCAGAAAACCGGTGGGGCGAGGAACTGTTCGAGCTCCTGCCCTATGTAGACGTATTCCTACCCAATGAGCAGGAGCTTATGCGCATTGCCGGAAAAGACGATATTGAAGAGGCTGCTGCTTTTGTGGTGGAGAAAGTGCCGCTTTTGGTGATAAAACTGGGGGCGCAAGGCGCCATGGCAATGACGAGAGGTCAAAACTGGAAGCGAGACGCTTACAATGTGAAGGTTGCCGACACAGTGGGCGCAGGAGATAGCTTTGACGGTGGTTTCCTCTGGGGTTGGCTTCAGGGCATGTCCATGGAGCAGTGTCTTACCGCCGGCTGCTTTTGTGGCACATCAAATGTGACCGCCCACGGTGGAACCCGAGGGCAGGCAAACAAAGATACATTGATAAACCATATAAAGAGCGGAGGGTAAGCTGTTGTCAGCCTCTTTTCGCCAAAGGCATTGCGGAATATGTTTGAAAGCGAGAATACCCATTGCGTAATCTCAATCTATTGATCAAACCCGCATCCGGTGCCTGTAACCTGCGATGTAAGTACTGCTTTTACGCAGATGTATCCGCAAACCGTCATGTACCAAACTATGGCATGATGGCCCACGATACCGCCGAGGAGTTGCTGCGGAAGGCGCTCGCCGATTCCAAGCGGGTCACGCTCGGTTTTCAAGGCGGTGAACCCACATTGTGGGGGCTCGATAACTTCCGGCTATTCGTGGAAGCAGCAAATCGCCTGAACGCAAGCCGCGCTGAGATCCAATACTCGCTGCAAACAAACGGCGTCCTGCTAAATGAGGATTGGGCGGCTTTCTTCAAGGAACATGGCTTCCTGATCGGCCTGTCGTTGGATGGGCACAGGGAGCTTCACGATTCCAATCGCGTGGATGCCGCAGGGCAGAGTTGCTTTAGCAGGGTGATTAAGGCCGCATCCCTGTTGCGGAAAACAGGGGTGGAGTTCAACATCTTGTCCGTGATTACATCAAAATCCGCTCACCACGCAGAAAAGCTGTATCGCTTCTATCGAAGCCAGAACTTTGCGCACTTGCAGTTCATACCGCGCATCGATGATTTTGAATGCATTGAAACAAGTTTAACTTCGCCCCAATACGAGCTGTTTCTCAAAACGATGTTTGACCTGTGGTATAGAGACTGCATGTTAGGGCAAGGCATCAGCATCCGGTATTTCGACAATCTTTTGAACATGTTCATGGGGCATCCACCTGAACAATGCTCCATGAACGGGACCTGCCAGGTTCAGTTCACCGTTGAGTCAGACGGCGGAGTGTATCCGTGTGACTTTTATGTGCTGGACAAATGGCGGTTAGGGAATGTGCATACGGATGGCTTCGAAGCTATGTCTGCATCGGCGGCTGCCAAGCAATTCATCGTGGAGTCAAGGCTTATCTGGAAAGAGTGTTTCCGCTGCCGCTGGTACAAGCTGTGCCGCGGTGGCTGTAAACGTGATCGGGAACCGATACGGAACGGGATGCCGTCTCCTAATCGCTTTTGTGAAGCATACAAGGATTTTTTCAATTACAGTCATGAAGGGTTCACGAAATTATGCATGCATTTTTCGCGATAATCGCCTTCTTTGCTACGCTAATCGGCGCTGTATTTGGCATAGGAGGCGGTGTGATCATTAAGCCCGCCATGGAGGCGGTTTCCGGCTTGCATCTCGCCCATATCAATGCGCTTTCTGGTGTAACCGTGCTATGCATGGCTGCGGTATCTCTCACCCGATATCTAAAGTATGGCGATAAGCTCAGCACACAACTCTTCTGCCTAAGCTTAGGGGCGGCCGCCGGCGGTTTTCTTGGCAAATACCTATTCGACCTCATGAAGCTCGTTATGACGGAAGCACATGCGAAGGTTCTGCAATACGCAATGCTCATTCTGTTGCTGTCGGCAGCGCTGCTTAAAGGCAAGTTTAGGAGCTTTCACATACAAAACAAGTCCGCCCTGTTTTTTGTAGGATTGTTTATGGGCACGTTGTCCGCCTTTTTAGGGATAGGCGGCGGTCCCATCAATCTGTTGGTAATCCATATAGTGTTCGGGCTGGACGCGAAGCAGGCCGCCGTGTATTCGGTCGTCGTGATCTTATGCTCACAGCTCGCCACAACTGCCCTGACATCGGCAACGGGAGGGTATGCGGGCTTGGACATGCTGCACCCTCTAGCTGTGATGGTGCCTGCCGCCATAGCAGGCGGGTTGATCGGGCCCAAACTTCATGTAAAGTGGGAGTTAATGCGGTTTGAAAGATATTACAGTTACCTGCTTTGGGCACTGATTATACTGAACGTGTACAATATAGCACACATTCTGCGTGTTGTGTGAGGGGCACGCCCTTACTAAACCATATCCTATAGTTTTTGTGGCTACCTTGCCACCTATGCTAACAGGACTCCGGACATGAATCTCTACTCTTGTGTTTGTACTCGCGAGGGCTGCGCTTTTTGCGCTTGTTCACACACAATAGCGTGAACACTCCGCCTGATTTGTTCAACTTTATAGACTTCGTCTTTCAGCGAAGCATAATCTTGATTGAGCCGGTTTCGTTCAATGGTAAGTTTGCCGTGTTCCGCTCTCCATGCCTTGATCGGCAGGGCAGAACGATATAGTCAATCAACCTCAAATAAGTCACAGATAGATCATTGCGAGGAGCATAGCGACGAAGCAATCCAGAAACGAATACTGGGTTGCTTCGCTTTGCTCGCAATGACCACGGGCTATTTTCAAGTTGATTGACTATAGCTGTCAAAGATGCTTTTCGCGAATACTAAACACCCGTGGAAAGCATTATTCGCGGGTCAGATCGTCGGCGAACAGACACGGCACATACCTACAACTCAACCACGCAGCGCGGAAACCAAGGAGAACCTGCCTCCATTGTTCACTCATGCCCGCCGATGGTCATCACTACGCCGCTATCGGCAGTCATCGCTTGCGCGTACGCATTGCCATACCGTACGATGACCTGCACCATGTAGGCGAACCTCTCCTGCTCGGTTGCCGCTAGCTTTGTGAGGGTGTCAGCTCCGTCAAGCAAGCTTTCCAGAATTGCTCCTCGCTCGATCAAGCGGCGGGTTCGGGTTTTGCGCTCGGCTTGCTTCTGTTGCTGAATGAGCCGCTTTACTTGATTCTCATACTGACTGATTTTTTCTTTGGTCTCCGCGATTCTTTCGTCGAGTGTTCTGGCCAT
>Ga0123353_10003808_pt1 | contig 19246 bp, 14 predicted proteins | sample TergutLab28metaG_3_FD_92763 | JGI IMG/M metagenome (GOLD analysis project Ga0123353, IMG submission 92763) | Labiotermes labralis P3 segment gut microbial communities from Petit-Saut dam, French Guiana - Lab288 P3 | ecosystem: Host-associated > Arthropoda: Insects > Digestive system > Gut ... | reverse complement strand
CGGTAAGGAACTGCCAGAGTCAAATGGTGCGGTAGCACCATTCTGACTCCTGACTCCTGTATTCTGCTCCACGGAATGCGATAAGGCTGAAAATGGCATGTTAATTTCTGGCGAAAGCCCTACCGCACCGTTTTGTCAGAGATGTTGCCACAGCGCATGCGACTTCTAACTTCTAACTTCTAACTTCTTTCCGCCGAGCCAAGTTTCGAGTACCTTCGTTTCTCGAATGTCGTCCATCGGACAGCGGAGAATGTCGCGGTCAAGAACGATAAAGTCGGCGAACTTCCCCACTTCGAGCGAGCCTCTGTCCGCTTCGACACGGAGTATGTATGCACTATCAATCGTATAGAACCGGATCGCTTCTTCACGAGTGATCTTTTGCTCCGGCGAAAGCACTCTTTCCGTCCAGCGGGGCTTTCGCGCGAGAACCGTCCACATTCCGAGGAAAGGACAGTACAGATTGATCGCCCGATTCGGTTCGATTTTCAGCATGTGGTCGGACCCGCCACCGATGGGAACCTTGTTGTCCAAGAGCGTGCGGTAAGGATGAAACCATTTCATCCGCTCTTCGCCAAAATGATCGAAGAGTGTGCCGCCATCGAGAAACAGCCACGCTGGTTGCATATCAATCACAACACCGAGACGTTTCATCCAATCCCACGCTTCGGGAAACAGGAAACTCCCGTGACAGATGCCGGGACGAACATGGCGCAAGCGACCCTCGGGAACCTGTTTTTCCGCCTGAGAATAGGCATTCAAGAGAAATTCCGCTGCCCCGTCTCCTTGACAATGCAGGGAAGGTTGCAGATCATTCATCGCTGCGGCTTTCGCGAACCGGACAACTTGTTCCTCCGAAAGAAAAAGCATGCCGAGATATTCCGGGTCGGTAATCCCGTAAATTTTGCTGGTTCCCCACGGCTTTCGCATGCGCGCACTTCCTGTCAGCATCCCGCCATCGAGAAACATTTTTACGCCACCACACCAAAGGAGATCGTCTTTTCGTGCAAAGGGAGATTTTGCCACCGCTGTCACTTTCGCTTCGATTTCATCGGGAGTGAGCGAAGCCGCCACTTCATGGAAGGCGTAAATCCGGCAAGTCAAATCGCCGTCCTCTTTTAATGCCGCGTAGAGTTTCAAATCGCTGTCAGACGCATTGCGGTCAGAAACGGTGGTGATGCCGACGGAATTGTAGGCGGACAGTTGTTTTTTTAGTTGCTGCTTTCGCGTTTCCGGCGTATTTTTTCCCGGGTCGGCAACGATGAAATGACCGACGGATCGGCAGTTTCGGAGCATTCCGGTCGGCTCTTGCGTTTGCGGATCGCGTTCGATTCGTCCGTGGTCGCTGCCGGGATGATCGCCGGAGTCTCGCGTAATACCGAGTTTGGCAAGGGCACGTGAATTGAGCATCGCATCGGGACCCGTCCGCATGAACGCCGGATGCTCTGGCATGACGGCATCCATTTCCGCTCTCGTCGGATAACGTTTGTCGCGGAGCCGAGTGATGAAAACTTGTTGCAGTCCGATCCATTCTCCTTTGGGCACTACTTTGGCACGCGCGCGAAAATAGTCAAGTACATCGCCGATCGTTTCCATCGTGGGGATTTCGTGATCCAATTCGTACTGTGAAGCAGGAACGGGATGCATGTGAGAATCGATGATACCAGGCAACACGGTTCTTCCCGCAAGATCGATTTTTTGTGTTTGCCCGCCGGTTTGCCCTTCGGCAAGGGCAAGCATTTCTGCGTTCGTCCCAACGGCAACGATTCGGTCTCGAAGCACGGCGAACGCTTCGACTCGCCGGAAATGGGAATCGACCGTCAAAACATTCCCGTTGTAAAAAATGAAATCCGGTCTTTCTTTTTCGTTGGCGAGCAATAGTGAGGGGAGCAGAACCGCCGAAGCCCCCAAAAAAGATCGTCGATTGATGGTATGCATAAAAAACCTCTTTTGCTAAAAAGGAGTAAGGAGTTAGGAGTTAGAAGTTAGGAGCTAGGAGTTAGAAGTCGCATGCGGTGCTGTAGGGGCAAATAATTATTTGCCCCTACAAAACGGTGCGGGAGCACCATTCTTCCTCCTACCTCCTAAATCCTTATTGTCGTCCGACGGCAAATTGTAATGGGATTTTCATGACAGGCGCGCTCTCATTGTTCGTTTCCAGCGTAACGTGCGCTTGCTGTCCGCCATCCCGAATCACGTAATTGCCGGTCGGTGCTTCTTCGGGAATCTCGATGGTCAGTGAAAAAATACGGAGTGGTCCCCTGTCTTGCGGCGGTGAAAGTTCCGTCCGAACCCATGCAGGTTCGACCGATTTAATCTGAACCGATGCCGAAGGTGCCGATGCTCCCGAAAATTGGATCGAAATTTCCCGCGTGATTTTGATGCCAGTCATGGTCGCTCCCAAATCAACGATTCCCGTCGCTGGGTTAAAGCCTCTGCCGCTGATCGATACGTTTCCGCTGACAATTTGACCGCTCACGGAAAATGTCGCATTCGCCTGGCTCGGATAGTTCGTTTTCATCTGAAACCATTCCTGAAACGATCCGACGGGCAACCCCGATTTCACGGTCAACGTTCCTTCGATCACCGATTTTGCCAACGATAAAAAGGAGTCTTCTTTGTCCGTGTCGCTGAGTTCGGCAGGCTGCCACTGAAAATCAAAGTGTTCACGATCTTGCCAGTGGGGGTCGGAAAGTTGGAGAGGTTCGTTTTCAAACCCATAAAACCGGATCGTTGCTGTTCGGGATGTCCCTGCCGCCACTCGCGGCAAACTGACCGTCGCCGGCTGGACAACAATGGGGTTCGTGAAAATGCCTTCGACGATCAGATGAATTTCCAGATTGTCGGGATCGTTTGTCCGAATAATTCCCCCTTGAGAAAACTTGCCGGTGATTGCCCGATCCGCATTATATTTCAGATGGCATCGTGCGGTCTTGCCCGGCGCGACACGAGTGGGGGAAATGTCGATGCCCGTACAGGAGCAGGTCGTTCGATCCACTGTCAGGATCAGGTCTTCCGTCCCGACGTTTTTCACGTAGAAGTCATGGGCTCCGCTGGCTTTGACATCCATCACCCCGAAGTTGTACGTCGTCTCTTCGATGGAGGCTTTGGCATTTTGATTGGTCACTTGCGTTCGAGCCTGCTGAGCGAGTGCTGCGTAGGCTTTCGTTTCAGACTCCGGCTGCCACGCTTTGACCGTAAGAAAGCCGAAAGCGATGCTCCAACCGAGCAATACTCCAAAAATACAGGATGCAACAATCGCCGCAAAAAGTGTTCGTACCATAATCGTCCGATGGGCTAAAACAAAATGACGTTTCACAAATGGAGGACAAGCAACTATTGTACTCCTTGCGTGTCGGCATGTCTAGTGGTGTTTCCGGGATGTTGCGAGTATACTGGAGCCGGTTGAAAATTCCGTAAGCCGATTGTTTTAGCCCGACAACGAGAGGGCGGCTGAGCGGGGGCGCATGCGAAAAATGACCCGTTCCGGGTCTATTCCTTTTTGCCTCTCACAGAGGCACGAAGGACACAAAGAGTCGTTCGTTGAGATTTCTCCCGCATCTACACTTTCTTGCAGGTTCGTGTTAAAATCCTCGCTGTGTCCCACGATCACGAGACAGGACGAACAAAATGAGCACAACGCCCCAAAACGACTCGACTGTTCCGCCAGTACCGGGCGAACACAGAAAGGTTATCATGCCGCTCCGGTTGATTTTTTGGGGGATTATTATCAGCCTGCCCACGATCAACATTAACGGATTCACCGGTGTTAACGACTTTATCGGCTCGGTACTGATGCTCTGGGGAATTGTTGTCCTTTCACGCATCCCCATTTCCGATCAGTATCAGCGGTGGATGTGGTTGCCGACTGTCATTTCGATTGTTTGGGCGATTAGCATGCTTTTCCCCGCTTTTCTACAGCCATTGCAACTCGTACCATCGCCGCCGCCGAGCAACGTTGGCTTTGCGTTTTTTATCCTCCTCGTGTTTGTGTCACTCCTTGCCACCATCACTTTTTGCGGCTGCATGGCACAATACTGCTCGGTCATGAATTGGGAACGTACTCTTGCGAGTTGGCGGTATTCGACTCGCCTCTTTACCTTCGGTGTTTTGTTCCCCTTTGCGATTGCCGCGATCCCGCTCTACTTCTTTCTCTCGTCGCTGGAGTGGCTTCCGAAAAATGCCCCAGACATCCAATGGGAAAGCGAACGCATTGGCGAGAAATGGGAAGATGGCATGCGATATGCGGCGACAAAATGTGGCAAAGTTATTTATTCCGAAGTCGTGATGCCCACACGCGATTCTGAGGGACGATATTGCTACACCATGCCAAAACTTGACCCACCGCATAACATCGGGACAATCAACTTTGGCGACATGGTGGCTCCTTTGGAAAGAAAGATTATTTGGTGGGTGCCAGCAATAATCTTGGCGGTGATTGTGTTCTGGGCACACATCCATATTTTGATGTCGCTTTCCCGAATGATCCGCGCGGCGGAACCAGCCGCCACAGAACCCGCGATAAACTCCGACTTGCAGGAAGCGATCACGGATACCCGACTCCGCCGTAACTTGCATGGTCCCTTCAAAACGGCGGAAGAAGCGGTTGCTGCGATGACGGAGGAATAACTCCGATCTGTTTGGCGAATAGCCTCTCGTGCTTTTTACGATTCGTGTTAGAATTCGCGTTATGAAATACGATCCTGCGAAAATTGAGCCGAAGTGGCAGCACTATTGGGAAACGAACAAAACTTTTGAACTTTCCCAAAAGGGTGGGCACAAGGGGAAAAAGAAATACGTTTTGGACATGTTCCCCTATCCGAGTGCGAATGGTTTGCACGTGGGGCATCCCGAAGGTTATACGGCGACCGATATTGTTTGTCGTTTTGAACGGATGAATGGGACGGCGGTGCTGCATCCGATGGGCTGGGATGCGTTCGGGCTTCCCGCCGAACAGCAGGCGAAGAAAACCGGTGTGCCGCCGAAAGAAATCACCGAGACGAACATCGGCAACTTTCGTCGGCAACTCAAGATGCTCGGCTTCTCCTACGATTGGGATCGAGAAGTTTCCACCACCGATCCCGATTATTTCCAGTGGACGCAATCGATTTTCCTGTTGCTCCACGGTACTTGGTTCGATCACGAACAGCAAACAGGGCGACCGATTAGCGAGTTGCTGATCCCCGACGATGTGCAAGATGCTGATGCGTACCGAGACGAACATCGGCTGGCGTATCAGATTGAGGCTCCGGTAAATTGGTGTCCCGCACTTGGCACGGTGCTTGCCAATGAAGAGGTCATTCAAGGACGCAGTGAACGAGGCAACCATCCAGTGGTGCGAATGCCGCTGCGTCAGTGGATGCTGCGAATTACGGCTTATGCCGACCGTCTCGAAAACGATCTCGAAACGCTCGACTGGTCGGAAGGGATCAAGGCACTACAGCGAAATTGGATCGGACGCAGCACAGGGGCGGAGGTCGATTTTTATGTTGGCGAAATGGCAACCGTCGTAGGGGCAAAAAATCTTTTGCCCCTACAGATGGCGGATTTTGACCAATGGAAAACCAACCGGCAAAAATCTGGCTTTCCACGAAAGCCCGGTGATGATGTGTTGCGGATATACACCACTCGCCCCGACACGCTTTACGGCGCGACGTACATGGTCATTGCCCCAGAGCATCCCTTCGTCAAGCGATTGACAACAAACGAGCAAGCGGCTGCTGTGAAAAAATACTGCGAGCAGGCAGCGACAAAGAGCGATCTCGACCGTACCGATTTGGCAAAGGAAAAGACCGGCGCGTTCACCGGTTCGTATGCGATCAATCCGGTCAACGGCGAAAAAATCCCGATTTGGATTGCCGACTATGTGCTCATCTCTTACGGAACCGGTGCAATCATGTCCGTGCCGGGACACGATACGCGAGATTATGAGTTTGCGAAACAGTTCGGACTGCCGATTGTGGAGGTTGTCTCACAAAGGCACGGAGAAGAATCCCCGTGTCCCCCGTGCCTCCGTGCGAAACAAGAATCAGAATGTTTCACAGAAGACGGCATCGCCATCAACTCCGGTAAGTACAACGGACTGACTACGGCGGAGTTCAAAGCGAAGATCACGTCTGACTTGTCGCAAGCGGGCATTGGTCGGCAAGCGGTCAATTACAAATTGCGGGATTGGCTTTTCAGTCGGCAGCATTTTTGGGGCGAACCCTTTCCGATTCTGCACGAACTCGATGAGCAGGGCAAGATGACCGGACGCACCATTGCACTTGACGAGTCGGAGTTGCCGCTCGAAATTCCGCACGTCGATTTCAAAGCGGAACACAATTCGCCTGATCCGCCGTTTGAGTTTGCTCCGAAGGACTGGCTCTACGTCGAGCGAAACGGAAAGAAGTACAAGCGGGAAACGAACACGATGCCCCAATGGGCGGGATCGTGCTGGTACTACTTGCGGTTCATCGATCCGAAAAACAAAAAGGCACTCGTCGATCCGGCACTTGAAAAAGAGTGGATGCCCGTCGATCTTTACGTCGGCGGAGCGGAACATGCCGTGCTGCACCTGCTCTACGCCCGATTTTGGCACAAGGTGCTCTACGATTACGGCATCGTCTCGCACCCTGAACCCTTTCAGAAGTTGGTCAATCAGGGGATGATTCTAGGGGAGGATGGACAAAAAATGTCGAAGAGTCGCGGCAATGTTATCAACCCCGACGACGTAGTGGAGAAATACGGAGCGGACGCACTGCGGCTGTACGAAATGTTCATGGGACCGCTCGAATCGACGAAGCCGTGGTCGATGGAAAGCGTCGGCGGTGTTCGCGGATTCCTCGACAGAGCGTGGAAAATGATCGTGGATACAGAAAGAGAGCCGGCGACTGTGTCGCCGTATCTATTGCCGTATCTATCGCCGCAAATACAAGACGCACCCCCCACCGAAGACCAAAACCGCATCTTGCACAAAACGATCAAAGCCGTCACGGAAGACATTCGGAGTCTTTCGTTCAACACCGCCATTGCTCGGATGATGGAGTTCACGAACTTTTTCCTCAAAGAAAAGGTGCGACCGAAAGCGGCGATGGAAAAATTTGTCTTGCTCCTTTCGCCCTTCGCTCCGCACATTGCCGAGGAGTTGTGGGAAGTGTTGGGACACGGGAAAACACTTGCCTACGAACCTTTTCCGGCGTTCGACGAAGCGGCACTCAAAGAAACGACGTTGGAAATCCCGGTTTCGGTTAACGGCAAGTTGCGGTCGAAAATTATTGTCGCTGCCGACGCAGACGAGTCAACGATGGAGAGTCTCGCCCTCGCCGATGCAAAGACGCAGGAATGGCTCGCGGACAAAACGATTGTCAAGAAGATCATCGTCCGCAAAAAAATGGTGAACTTTGTGGTGAAGTGATACGGGTTCGCCAACTGATCCGCACAACACTTGCTCGTTGCGTTTCTGCGGAGCACTCTACTTGAATTTCTTTGCATTTTGGTTAAGATGAAAGGGTGAAATCCAAGTCATCGGCACCAAAAAAGAGGGCGAAGGCAAAGCGTGAGCGGAAGAAGCAGGGTTCCCCAAAGTCGGGGAACATCTTCGATGCTTTTGCCAAGCGGATGCTTTGTCGGCTGTTCCTGTTCATTGATTTTTTGGAGAGTTACGCCGATCCGAAGTTTGTCAGAGAAATTGATTTGAAAAAAATCCGACTGGCACCGACGCATTACTTCGGAAAGGGTGGGGCGGAGCAAATCATGGACTTGATTTTTCAATGCCCATTGAAAAACGGCAACGGCAACCTGATGGCAGTGATCATTTTTGAGCATCAAAGTGGCAGTCTGAAAAAGATACCGCAAAAATTGCTCAAGTACATCTCCTCCTTTTGGGATGCCGAACTGAAAGAAGGGAAGACAACCTTGTCCGCTCCCTATTTCATTGTGTTGCGAACCGGCAAGAAGCCGTATCGGAAAAGATTGCCCAAGGTGATGGATTTGGTACCGAAGGGACGTGACTGTCAGCCTTTGGGCAACATCGTAGAAGTCGAATACGACATTGTGGATTTGCCCGCGTGGGATTTTGACAAGTTGGTTGGCGGTACTGTATTGCGGTTGGTGTTGGGGATGTTGCACAAGATGGCGGGGGGGCAGATCGACGATTATCCAGAAGTATTGCGGCTCCTTTCGGAAATTACGGACGAAGGGCAGCGGATTGAATTGACGAAGGAATTGTTGGATTTTGTTGGCAAGGCTTTTGCTGCTCATAACCGCCGCCTCGATAGGGCGACGGTGGGCGAGGCACTGAAGCCGATATTCAAAGGAAAGGAGCAAACAATGATTAAAACGCTTTTTGAAGAAATAGAAGAAGTTGCCGAAGCGAGAGGTGAAGCGAGAGGTGAAGCGAGAGGCGAAGCGAGAGGCAAAGCAAGAGGCAAAGCCGAAACGCTTTTGAAAATTCTTCGAGTGAGATTTCACCGTGTTCCGAAGGATGTAGAAAAAGCCATCAGTCGCATGACCGACCCGATTGCTCTGGACTCGTGGGCTGTCCACGCCGCCACTTGCCAGTCTATGAATGAGTTCGCCACGGCGTTACGGTGAAAACTTTGACACTCTCCAGTACCACCCGGTCAGTGGTGCAGTATCCCATTCGTCCGTCTTGACGATTTCGTGCCTTTTCGTTACGATAGCGCACGAATCGTTTATCATTTGGAAAGGAGTTGTCATGCTCAGTCGAGGTATTCCCGTTTTCGGAATCTTTCTCCTCTGCAATCTTCTGCCTGCAACAGTTACTATTGCCAACGAAACGCGGGAGGAGCGACTCAAACGTTTTCCCGTGCAGGAACCCGCCCGGCAAATGGTCGAGCAACTACTGCTACCACAAGGGGGACTCGCCGATACTGCCGTACTCGATGTGATGAAGCGGGTTCCCCGGCATCGCTTTGTGCCGCCGGTGCATCAGTCCGTTGCCTATCTGGATCAGGCTCTCTCCATTGGACATGCCCAAACGATCTCGCCGCCGTACATCGTGGCATTCATGACCGAACAAATTGCCCCGAAGCCAACGGACAAAATCCTCGAAATCGGTACCGGAAGCGGCTATCAAGCCGCCGTGTTGAGCCTTCTTGCTGATCAAGTTTATACGATTGAAATTGTCGAACCGCTCGGCAAGCAAGCAGAAAGTTTGCTCAAGCAACTCGGCATGAACAATGTGCAAGTCCGCATCGGCGATGGCTACAAAGGTTGGGCAGAGGCAGCTCCATTCGATAGTATCATTGTCACTTGTTCGCCGGAGGCGGTGCCGCAACCTCTCATCGATCAACTCAAAGAAGGCGGACACATCATTATTCCTGTTGGTGAGCGGTATCAGCAGTCGTTTTATCTTGGCAAAAAGGTGAATGGTAAATTGGTACAAGAACGATTGATGCAAACGCTGTTCGTGCCGATGACGGGTGAAGCCGAAGGCAAACGAACTGTCCAGCCCGATGCGACAAAACCTGCTATTGTCAATGGCAATTTTCAGGAGATCCAAAAAGATGGCACACCCGCTCACTGGCACTATGCCCGAAACGTGACCGTGCAAAAAGGGACAAACAATGAGCCGAACGTCGCCAGATTTGTGCGGCAACGTCCCACAAGAACCGCACCGGACACAGGCTTTTCGCAAGTGTTGCAAGGTTTTGCCATCGACGGACGAAGCGTGCCGGTGCTGCGCATCAACTACTCGATTCGCGGCGAACGGGTTACTGCGTTGCAAGGTCCCGTGATGACACCCTCTGCGCTCTTGGTCTTTTACGACGAAAATCGCAATGTCATTGACGAAGTTCCGTTGGGACGTTGCACGGGAACATTCGATTGGCGACAGATGACCAATGGCATTCGCATCAAGCCGGAGGCACGCGAAGCGGTGTTGTTTGTGGGCTTGCTCGTTTCTACGGGGCAATTGGATATTCGAGATGTTGCCATCAAGCCGGAATGAAGCGGAGTGCGAGCGACGGTTCGTGCCATCAAAGAGAAGCAGGGAGTCAACGGTGTCGATGCCACCAGATCACCTCCGAAGCAATGATCAACGCCACCGCCAGAACACTGGCGGAAGCGATGAAGCAATAGACAACAGAGTTGCAATTGTCAGATTGTGTGAAACAATGAACAAGGGGCGCAGGACCCCCTGATAAGAGTGTTACCGTTCGATAATGGGCTTTCCACACCGCATGCGACTTCTGACTTCTGACTCCTTATTTTTGTGGCATTGTAAAGGCACCGGGTGTTACCTTTTCGATGTTCGGTGTCGTATCGGCATCAAAACGTCCGAGAGTCCATTCGACGAAATCGCCCATCAGTTGTATGTGTTGGGCAAAATATCGATTGTCATGACCGAGCGAGGTGTACGCGACACGTCCAGCACTCTCCTTGCGTAGCCAAGATGCCGGGAATGGCGGTCGCTCGTAATCTTTGCCGGTCATTCCTTCAGTCTCCTGAATGAGAACGACGTGCATGTCCTTGGCGAATTGATTCATTGCATACCATTCGTCGCGAGTCCTGATCTGTTTGCCCGCAGCCTTGAGAGCGGGAAATGCCGCCGGTTCCACGATGGTGAGCGTCGCGTCTTGCTGGGCACCGTGACTGGTGAATCGGGCACCGATGAGTTTGGTGTAGAGATCGGTGCCGTTTTCATCCTTTAGATTGCCGACGTGCGAATCGGTGGCGGCGTGGATACCGAGAAATCCCTTGCCCGCCTGAATGGCAGCGACCAATTTGCGAAACCCTGCTTCGGTCAATGGCTTGGCTTTGTCATTCTTCGACCCGCGTGCGTCCAGCAAGTTGCCGGAAGTGTAGAAGACAAAGGCATCGTACTGGCTAATGTCGCCATCGAAAACACCGCCGTCTTGAGTTTCGACGATGTCGATCTTCTTGTTCTTGTCGGTAAAGTAGCTTTTCAACAGCCGACCTGTGCCCGTCGTTCCATCGTCCAACAATTTTGCTGGCTCGTGTTCGAAACCTTGCGAGCGGGTGAAGATCAAGATTTTCGCCTGTTTCACCTCTTGGGCACTCAGGAAGGTACACAAACCAAGAAAGGCGACAAGGACAATAAGGGGAAAAGAGAGACGTTGTTTCATGATGGAATCTCCGGTGAAAAAGGATGATGGCGGACATTGCGACGTGCGATGCCTCGCAACACCATTTAACCAAATGGCAAGAAAAAAGTCAAGAGCGCGGCGGACGCAAGGCTTTCGCGGGAAAATAATTGGTTGGTTTTCCTTTTCCCGTTCTGGAGCAAGGAGTCAGGAGTCAGAATACAGGAGTCAGAAGTCGCATGCGGTAAGGAATTACCAGAGCCAAAAAGTGCGGTAGCACTATTCTGACTACTGACTACTGTATACCGGAGCCGGTTGAAAATTCCACACGCCGAATGTTTGAGCCCGACAACGAGAGGGCGGCTGAACGAGGGCGTAGCCGAAAAATGACCCGCTCCGGGTATATTCTGCCCTACGGAATGCGATTTTTATTGAAAAACGGCTTGTTAATTTCCAACGAAAGTCCAAGCCTCGGGCTTTCGTTTCAATCTCCCGGATAACGCAGATCAACGTTCACGATTCGCCCTTCGCTGGAGAACGTGTTGGTTGGCTTGTAATGAACCTGTGGCATCGGCTGGCTCCTTTGGGACTGGCTCCTTTGGGCAACACTCCGCGAGGGGGAGGGTAACGGCAACCTAGAAACGGGATGAACTTGGTTGACCGAAACTTCGTCCAATATTTCGACGATTTCGCCGTCGATGACCGTTGTCGGTAAATAAGGACCCACGACACCGCTGCTGAAATAGCAAGAGAGCGGCTTTGTCGGCGGTTCCTTACGTAGCAGGTTCCGAATGAAAATTGCCGGATCGCGTGCCGCTTTGTCGGTCAAGATTTTTGCATTATGGGTAATCGGTTTCACATCGACCCGAAGCATCTGATCGACTTCGTCGGTGATTCGCTCCACATTGTCGAGCGTTGCCAATATTTTGTGATAGGCTTCGGGATCGCGGATGAGGCGTTTGACCGTTCCGTCCGCCTCGCGAAACGCCTGGACGATCATCGTCAACTCTTCAAAGAGCGAACTGAGCCGCATCGCACTTTTTTTGACGGCGGAAATGATTTCGGGCACGTCCCCTTCGATTTGATTGGCGATGTTTGTCACGACTTCCAACGCTCGCCCCACTTTTTCAAGTCCAGCGGTCAAATTGTCCAGCGAAACATTTCCCTTTTCGATCAGTGACCGGGCATCTTGAATAAACAACGTCGATTCACTGACGAGTTCCCGGGAACGTTCGATCACTTCCGGCAAATCGGCGATCACCTTTCGGACGTTGTTTTGCACAATGGGATCGTTCACAAAACGGCTGATCCCATCGGTTGTTTGTTTCATCGAAGACATCGTCGCTCGGGTTTCGTTGACAACATTTTCGAATGTTGCCAGTCGCCCTTGGAGTTCTTCGGGCGTGCCGATTGCGGTATTGATTCGTTCCACGAATGTGCCGAGTTGTTCGGCGGCTCCGGCGACACTTTGGACCACCTTGTTCAAATCCCCGTCAATGTTGCCGAATCCGCTCATCAAATCGGTGGACGCCACCCCCACAAGCGGCTTGGCACGGTCGATTTCTTCGATTTTTCCAACGAAGTCCAGCCGTTGGATGAATTCCAGCGAGGCTTCCCCCATGATCATGTTTTGCCGGATGCGACATTCTTCGTTCGTATAAATTCTCCGATTTCTGTCCAGGCGGATCGTGATTTCGACTTCACGGTCTTGATCGACGAGTTCGATTTTATGGACACGACCAATTTGAAGCCCGTTTTTGAAGACAGGAGCGTTCCGCTTGATTCCGGGGGTTCGTTGAAACCGGACATGGATCAGGTCGCTGTCGCCGAAACGGATCCCCTGCTGCCGACTGCCGAAAAAGACTGTCATCAGCGTGAGACAGGCAATCGCCGCAAGAACCATGACCCCAATCCGAAATTCCTGACGTTGAATCTCCATGTCTCAGGTATCGGTTATTCCGTTCAGTCAGTTTAGGGAAAATTTAACGGCTTTTCGGATTATGCGGCGGCTTTTACGTTAAATTGCGCAAACGGGGTCGTTTGGGCAAGTGCCGTATGCCGCTCTTTTTCCTAACCCTTCTCAGCATCCGCTTTCATCGTCGCGCATGAGTTTTCAATCTGTCGAAGGTGGTGGTCGATGAATGTTGTTCTGACCGAACTGCCGGATAAATAGGTGTTAAAATTCGTTTCGGAATTCGAAGCAACCAAATAGCGTGCGACCAGTGACTCTTCAAAGAGCGGACGGTAATGCTTCCAAATATGCTCGTATTTTTTGATGCTTTTCAAACGCTGATTGCGTTCATAATGGTCTGCTGAGTGAAAGGAGCGTTTTTCTCGCGAAAAGGCGGCTTCAACAAGGTGAAGTGCCTTGTAAAACGCAACGGTAATCACCCAATGCGCAAAATCACTGGGAGAGTGCTCGTCATGTTCCAGCAGGCAATCCAGAACCTTTTGGTTCCGAGCGACTGCGGCTTCGTGGACTTCAAAATTAGGCATGTTCGTCAAAATTGGCAATACTAATGGCGTTGTCCCAATCGATAAATGCTTGTGCCGATGCATGGGAACAACGAGGAATCTTTTGCACATTCAACATAATCAAATCGAAATCGGCACTTCGCGCCACTTCGATATCCAAGTCCGTAAGGCAATCTGCGAGTTCAAAATCGTAGGGCACTCCTTTCTGCATCACGACGAAAAGCAAATTATCGGGGGCGATCACCCGCACATCTGCTCGACCAATCATTTCGGAATGTTCGCCACACCAATCACGAAGCCGTTTGAGCAACGCTTCCACCTGTGCTCCCAACGTTTGAGTCCCTCCCTCAAGAAACGTCTCCGAAGGAAACGTCCAAGTCATTGCATCGACTGTACTGAGCATTGTTGAAACCAGTGGAAAAGTGAAAAAGAAACGCTCTTCATGATACAAATTGTCGGCGAAATGGCAAGAGCGGCATACGCAAAAAAAGAGCGGCATACACAATCTGCACCGGCGGACTTGCGTCCGCCGCTCGTGCGCGAGTCCTGGAACGGGTCTATTCATTCGTCCTACTTGAAAAAAATGCGCCAGCGATTACACTCATGGGTAACCTGTTTACTCTGATTGAACGCGAATGAATTCCCAAGCGAAAGATTTTTTGAAAAACATTCTCACCATGCCAAGCGTCACCGGCTTCGAAGAGCCGGTACAACAACTGGTTCGGGATTATATTTCCCCCTTTGCCGATACTGTCCGCACGGACATTCATGGCAATGTGATTGCCGCACGTAACCCCGAGGCTCCGCTCCGCGTCATGCTGGCAGGACACTGCGACCAAATCGGACTGATCGTCAATTACATCGACAAGGAGGGATACATTTACGTCCTGACCGTCGGTGGCTGGGACATCCAAAACCTCGTCGGCGTGCGAGTGAAAATCTGGACGAAAAATGGTGCGGTCGATGGAGTCATCGGCAAAAAACCGATCCACTTGCTGGAAGACGAAGAACGTAAAAAAGTGCCGAAAATCAAAGACATGTGGATCGACATCGGTGCGAAGGACAAAGAGGAAGCCGAACAAGTTGTCAGCGTTGGCGATCCGATCACGGTTGAATTGGAGTACCTCGAACTGCGGAACAATTTCATCGCCGCCCCGGCAACCGACGACAAAGCGGGCGTTTGGGTCGTGATGGAGGCACTTCGGCGAATCGATCCGGCAAAACTCAAAGTCGGTGTCTTTGCCGTATCGACGGTGCAGGAAGAAATCGGCATACGCGGTGCCATCACGAGTGCTTACGGCATTGATCCGCACATCGGCATTGCCACGGATGTCACCTTTGCGACCGATTGTCCGACGATTGAGAAAAAGGAAAATGGCGATGTCAAACTCGGCGGCGGACCAGTCATCACGCGCGGTCCGAACATCACGACAAAACTGGCAAACGCACTGGTCGATGTTGCCAAGCAGCATGAAATCCCGGTACAGATCGTTGCAGAAGGCAAAGTGACGGGCACCGATGCCAGAGCCATTCAGATCAATCGAAGCGGCGTGGCGACGGCGTTGTTGAGCATTCCGAACCGCTATATGCACACGCCAGTGGAGATCATTTCGCTGAACGACATTGACTACCTCGCCGATTTGATGGCACGCTATTGCGAGTCGATTGAACCGGACGTTTCGTATATTCCATAAGGCTTTCTGGCGAAAGCCTTACTGCGCTACAGTACTACCTTCTACCTTCTACCTTCTACCTTCTACCTCCTTTATTCTTTTCTACCATCCGGCATTGCCGACATTTTCTGGTGGCGGTCGATATTTTTTGTTGGGATCGGGGGGACCCGTCTTGAACGCGAAGGGTGCTTTTTGCGGGATTCTTTCCTTCACCGCCGGACTTTTTAAGTTGGCGAGGATTTTCGCCATTCGTTCGTCGCTCAACTCCGCTCCGATTTGCGTTGGCATTCCTTCCCAAAGAATAATGCCAGCCGTCGGCTCGATCAATACGGCGTGCGGAATTCCGTAAACGCCCAGTGCATTGGCAAATCGGCGATGAGTATCGACGGCAAGCGGAGCTTTCAAGTCCGCCAATTTCACGGGACCCGTCATTTCTTTCAGGGCTGCCTCATCGGTTTCGCAGATCGACACCACGACAAGTTCATCTTTGTATTTCTCGTGGAAGTATTCGAGAAGCGGCAAACTTCTTCGACATGGCGGACACCATGTTGCCCAAACTTCAACGAGCACGAACTTGCCAGTCAAATCTTTTGGTGGGTCGTTCACCCAGCGTTCGATTTCGATGACGGGTTCGCCACCTATTTCGGCGATGGTCTTGTACTGCATTTTGTCTGCCCAGAGCATCCGTTCCCGCTTGATGGGCGTGACGGCTCCTTTCGACTCGACGAGCCACGGCTCATCGTCCGCACCGAAAACGGGAAGAACCCAACCAAGTAGCAAACAGAAAAGTAACGTTGTACGGGTCATGGTTGACGTGAAAATAGCAGGAGAAACTCACGTTCCCCATTCTAACAGAGGGGTCGCCGAAAAACAAGAGCCACGTAGAAGTTTGTCTGAAAACCGACGCGGACGAGGCGGATGAGCAGGGGATGCGGGACCGAAAAATGACCCGCTCCGGGTCCTCTCTCGCAAACGGGAACCATTCCGGCTTTCTTTTTTCGGCGTTCGTGTTAGAATCGGCGGGAGTGTCTCTCACCTATCCAATGGACTCAGCAATTCGGCGTGGCGGGGTGTTTCTCACACCTCTCCCTTTCGCAAAAAAGGCACAAGAATACCTCGAACATGCGCTCGGCGAACATTGGTATCAGTCGGGGGAGTATCGGCTCTGGGACATGGCGGCTGGTACGGGGCACCTCGAACTCTTCTTGCCTAAAGATGCTCTGAAATACTGCTATCTTTCGACATTGGAACAAAACGATGTGCAGCATCTTCAAAAAGAATTTCCTTCGGCAACCGTTTTTCAGTATAACTATCTGGACGATGATGTGGAAATGGAAAGCCGGGAACGCAGCCAGGCGGTGGCGACAGCAAACGCGGACCATGCGATGGGGCGATCCGGTCGCTCCACTTCGTTGCGCTCCCGGCTTTCATCTAAGATGCCCGCTCACTTGCAGCAAGATTTGGCGAACCCTAAGATGAAATGGATCATTCTCGTCAATCCGCCCTACGCGACGGCACAAGAAGCTGGCTTGAAAGGCACCAGCAAGAAAGGGGTCTCCGAAACGAAAATCCGCCAGCAGATGCACGCCAAACATCTCGGCGAAGTTTCTCGTGAACTCTATGTGCAATTTTTGTACCGGATCATGAACGAGTTCAAACATCGGGAGACGTTGTTGGGGTTGTTCTCGCCACTCAAGTATCTGATCTCGTCAAACTATCAAAGATTTCGTGACAACGTATTTCACGCGACATTTCGGTCGGGGTTCATTTTTTCGTCGGAGAATTTCGGCGGGACTTCCAAGACGAGCCATTTTCCGGTTTCGTTTATTCTTTGGAACATTCATCGAGAAACAGATGCCTTTGCACTCGTTGAAAATTCTCAGCGACCGTGGCGGGCAGAATGGGACGCGGAGAACACGGAGAACGCAAAGGTGACGCAACGAACGCAGAGAAAAAATAATCTGCTGTTTGACACTGCACGGTATGCAACACAAAAAATCACACTCGACATTTTGGACAACGCTGCCCAAAAGATCGGCACGAAGATTGTGGAGTCTGCACATCGGGATGATTTTTTGAGTCGCTGGATCAAACGTCCACGTAGCACGAGCATTTTCCCGCCATTGAGTTCGGCACTTACGGTCAAGTCGGGCAATGTCGATACCCGCCATCGCATCGCCGAAGGATTCCTGGCATCGTTGATGTGTCCCGGCAACGAACTCCAAAATCAACAGCAGACCGCCTTTCTGTCCGGTCCGCAAGCGAGTGCTGGTGCCCTCTCCGTCACACCGGAAAACTTTGAGCAGGCGGTCATCGTCTTTGCCGCCCGACGAATACCGCACGATTCGTGGGTCAATCACGTCGATCAATTGCTGCGCCCAAACCGTGAACTGTCGCCGCAATTTGTTGCCGATTGTGCCGTCTGGAGTTTGTTCGATAGCAAGAATCAAACGGTTGCCTTGCAAGATGTCAAGTACCAAGAACGTGTCTATCAAATCGTCAACCATTTTTTCCCGTTTCCGGTGGCGGAGGTGCGGGGGTGGTTGGTGAACGATGAGCGAATGAAATCTTCGTTGGGTGATGCGAACAATTCGTTCGTTGCGGATTGGTTGCTCTCACAAAGGCACAGAGACACGGAGGATTTTCTTCTCTGTGCCTCCGTACCTCCGTGCGAAACAAAAACAATAAGGAACGCAATGCTCACCAAAGCAAGAGAAATCTACCAATTCTATTTCGCCCACTTGCATCGGCTGCCCCTCGCCGAGTTCGGTATCGAAACATACGATGCCGGTTGGCATCAAATCCGCAAGGCGTTGCAGAAAGCCAACATGGGTACGGACTTGCTCGCCGATCTGAAACAGCGGCACGATTTGTTGAAGGAGTCGATTCTGCCGCAGTTGGTCGATTACGGGATCGTCAACGTGGCATCGTCTATCCCACCTTGACTCGAATGGTCGCCGGGGCGGATTCGTCGTTGCCTTCATCGTTGTCAGGTTCGATCACACGCAATTGTGACCGGCAGGCGGCGCGTTCACGAACGATCCCGCGATTGGTCGAGGTCAGCAGAAATTGCGTGAGTTCGGCAGCGACTCCTGTTGAAAATTGTTCCTGAAAAGCCTGCAAAATCTCTTTCCAGGTTAAGCCGCTTCGATACAATGTGAAATAGGCACTTTTTAATGTCTTGATGTCTTCGGAAGTGCGCCCGCCGCGGCGCAGACCGATAAGATTGAGTCCGACGACTTTGCCCGTGTCCCCGTCCACCGTCACAAATGGCGGCACATCCTGGACGACTCGGGCTTGTCCGCCGATCATCACAAAGGAACCAATGCGGCAATGCTGATGAACTGCCGTCCCGCCTCCCAGCATTGCCCGATGAGCAACAACCACATGACCACCAAGCATCACACCATTGACAAGAATGTTATTGTTTCCGATGACGCAGTCGTGGGCGACGTGAGCGTTCACCATCAAATAATTTTCATTGCCGATGGTGGTCGCGCCCGATTCCTTCAACGAGGAGTGAACGGTTGTATATTCGCGAAAAACGTTTCCGTATCCGATGCGAACCTGCCCAAAGGGGGGCGGTGCCGAAACATGTTGCGGGGGAGCACCGATCACGCTCCCTTCACCGAATTGGTTGTTCTCGCCAATCGTCACGCCCGATTTGATGACAACGTGAGAAGCGAGTTTGCAGTTGTCTCCGAGAGTTACGCCCGATTCGATCAAGGAAAAATGACCAATTTCAACATTGCGTCCGAGTTTGGCATCGGGATGAATAATGGCGAAAGGACTGATTTGGGACATTGAAAACTCTGTAATAAGTGATTGTGCCGTTTGGCAATGGGGAACTATACAGAATGTCCGCAAATGAGAAAAGAGCAATCTGGAAAAAATCTTGGAATCACGGAAAAGTAGTCAGGAGACAGGAGACAGGAGTCAGAATGGTGCTACCGCACCATTTGACTCTGGCAGTTCCTTACCGCATGCGACTTCTGACTCCTGACTCCTGACTTCTGACTACTTCCTTGCTCCAGAATGGGAAAGGGAAAATTT
>Ga0123353_10003805_pt1 | contig 19253 bp, 20 predicted proteins | sample TergutLab28metaG_3_FD_92763 | JGI IMG/M metagenome (GOLD analysis project Ga0123353, IMG submission 92763) | Labiotermes labralis P3 segment gut microbial communities from Petit-Saut dam, French Guiana - Lab288 P3 | ecosystem: Host-associated > Arthropoda: Insects > Digestive system > Gut ... | reverse complement strand
GGTTTACGAGTTGGCGCAGATAGAACTTGAACGCCGAAAGACGGGTGATAACAGGCACAGCGGGTCTGGACTTTTCGCAAGCAGAATTAAATGCGGTTGTTGCGGTTCATGGTTCGGCTCGAAGGTCTGGCACTCGAATACCAAGTATAAACGCACCATTTACCAGTGCAACGCCAAGTTCAAGAACGGCGAAAAATGCACCACGCCGCACTTGACCGAGGAAGAGATAAAGTCAGCGTTTATATCGGCGGCAAACAAGCTGATAGCCGACAAGCAGAGCATTGTCGCTGACTTCCGAGAGTTTGAAACTGTGCTGTTTGACATGGCCGACCTCAACAAAGAACACGGCGACCTTTCCACCGACCTTGCGGTCACGGCGGAGTTAATTCAAAAGTGCATTGCTGAGAACGCCCGTGTCGCCCTCGACCAAGCGGAATACCAAAAACGCTACGATGGTCTGGTGGGGCGGTTTGAAACGACAAAAGCGCGGCTTGCCGAAGTCGATGAGCAGATTTCACAGAAACGCTCACGCAAGGAAGTGTTCCGAAGGTTTATCGCTGACCTTGAAAAGCAGGACGGGGTACTTACCGACTTTGATAATTCACTCTGGTGTTCGCTCGTGGACTTCGCCACGGTTGGCTCGAACGGTAAAACCGACTTCACTTTCAAGAACGGACTGACAATCACAGCATAAAACAAAAACGCCGCAGAGCCACGACAGGCTTTGCGGTTTTTCTATTTGGCGATTATGGGAAGCGGACAGGGTGTGTGCAATGCACACAGCAGACGGTAATAATTAAATTGTATCAATCTCGCAGTCTACATTTCTACATAGGTTTCAACCAAATCCCATCCTTTCTCTTTGACATAGTCGGAAAGTATTTGCTTCTGATTGCTGATACTCATACTTTCCAAATTCCCGTTGTTGTCGTCACGGGAGAGACGAACGTAAATGCCCACGTTGAAGCAATTTAGCTTTTTCACAATTTCCTCCTTCCAAGCAAATTGCGTGATTGCAGCATTTACTCCTGTCCACATCCATTTTATCTAATGGAGCAAACAAAAAGCAAATGTGTAAATCACGCTTGTGTTCTCAATAACGCATTTTGAATGCCGCGACTGCAGCGAAGTACAAAGCGTCCGTGTATGCTCGCTCGCCACTTAATACGCTCTTTGTTCTTATGTGCGCCCCGCCACGAATTTTGTATATGGTTTCAACGCTCGTTATGGTATTCACTTCGCGTTGAATTACACGGCAGAAAACGTCTTGATCCTCCATATCTGAATTGCGATTGTTTTCGTGTACATTACTTCGCATTTTTCGCATTCCTTTTCTCACCCACCATATAATCTCGCCCGTGTAGACTGTGGCAGATTTGGCAGGGTTCTTCGTCGGTTTGGAACGGGTTCACGCGCAGGATGTGGAAGTCGCCGCTGTCGTAATAGTTCTGCGCACAGCGGGTCTTCGACCACGTCTTCCGTTCCGCCGAAGCGCATATCCACCATGGGCAGCGCATGAAAGCGCTCCCTTGCGGCATCGGCCGCCGAACGCGCGGTATGGTATAGTGAGATCCCCATTGCCAGCGCGGCTGTCGCGGCGGCCAGTAGCAGCAGGGAGATGCTTACTGCCGCGCGGCTCTTCAAAAAGGATTTGCGAAACAAACGCTTCATGATGTCTCCTTCAGCAATCGGTTGACTTTTCTTTTGCTTACGATCCATACCGCCCCGGCGCTGACGCCGAGGAACAGTACGCCCTGTATGCCCAGGGAGAGCAAGGTCAACGGAACCGCTTTGCCCGCGGTAAGGACGCGCCGCGATATCTCTTCTGCCCTGCCGTCCGTCTCCCCCGTCCAAGGGTTGCTGCCCTGATCCGCGCCCGCGCCGAGGTCGGAAAAGGCTTGGTTATAGGTGTCTGATTCGAAGACATTTTGGTACACCTGCGCTTCCAATTTGCCGTACAGGAAGGTGCTGGCCATGCCGCCAAGCAGGGCGCTTGCTATCCAGAGACCCATGCAGGCGATCAAAAACACCGAAAATACCTTCCGCGCGGGCATGCCGAGACTGCGCAGGGTTCCCATCGTATGTTTGGCGCGGAAGACGTGCAGGAACAGGAAGATGCCGACAACCGCAAGCCAGGCCAGCAGAGTGACCAGCAGAATGGTCCGCGCGTTGCTTCGCAGTTCCGCCAGAAGGGGCTTGACGTGGGAATAGCCTTGATCCAAAACGCTCACCGAGCTGCGCAATTCTTCCGGCAAAGATTCCAAGAATGCGTCCGCGTCATCGGGGCTCTTCAAGTAAAAGCCCCACATCACCTGCGGCACACGCCAAGAGTCCGTTTCCTCGTTCTCGCTCCTCGGCGTCGCCGCCGCGGAGACGAAGATCGTGCCGGGGTTGTAATATTGGGCATAGCCAGAATCCTGCCAGCCCATCGACTGATAGATGCCCACGACCTCATATTCCACGGTGGCGAAGACTTCGTACCTGTCGGCGGGGGACTGTACACTCCATTCCTGGCTGCCGTCCACCAGATTTTCCGTGTAGATATATTCCGTATCCCGCAGTCGGAGCGTGAGCCTGTCCCCGATTTGCACACCTTGGCGCCGAGCCAATTCGCCGCTGATCACGCAGAGGGCGCCCCTTTCCCCGGGCGCAATGCCCCGCCCCTCCAAAATGTGCATCGCGTTTATATTGAACGGCGCGCTGCGCTGCAAATCCCCCGTTGTGACGATGAAAAGGGCTTCCATCGTCTCCCTGCAATTGCGGATGAGCGCATACCAGTGCGCCGCGTCCGCCGCCGCCAGACCCGTGCTCTGCGCAAGGGCTTCGGCGCTGCCGCAGTCGGGGGCGCTGTTATTGGACAGGATGATAAACCTGTCCGCGTCCAGAGCGATGCCGTAAAAAGGCTCCTCCACCTCTTCAAGTATGGGCAGTTCCGTAAACACCCCGCCGATAAGCGTTTTTTTGACTTCTGCGCGCGCTTGCCATAGAGCAGGCAGCGCATGCCCACTTCCAAGCCGTAGGGGAGCGGCTCAAGCTCTTCCCTGCTGATTTCCACATATAACAGCTCTTTTTCCAAGGGAAAGGCGGAATTCCGTGCCAAATAATCGTTGACTTCGAAGATGTACAGATAGCGCGGATAGGTTTCTTTTCCCTCATCGGGAAAAATAAAACCGGAGTCCTTTAAGTATTCGGGGATTACGTAGACCCCGCCCGGCTCAATCAATTCCTTGCCGATGAGCGTGGCGTCCGCGACGATTTCGCGATAGAGTTCCTCATAGCAGCCCTGTCCCGCCCACCAGATTTGCATTAGCCCGCTCGGAAAGCTCCGATGTACATCCTCGGAGCGCAGGGCTTTCAGGTCCTCCGCATAGCCGAGATAGATGCGGCGCTCGTCCCGCGCCAGCAGGGCATGCGCCGAGAACGCTTCCCGCGCGTCGTCAAAAAGCCGCTCGCGCCGCAGTTGTTCCGCGGCGTCCCAGTCCTCCTCCTCGGCGTATACTTTTCCGAAAGTCAGTATGGGCAGCGCGCGGAACCTGTCCCGCGCGTGGTTGGCCGCCGTGATGGCCGTATAATACAGGGAACTGCCGACAGCCAGCGCGACCGTCGCCGCGCCCAAGAGTAAGAGCGAAAGGATCACCGCCACGCGGCTTTTGAAAAAGGATTTCAGAAACAGGCCCTGCATAGGATACATCCTCCTACATATTTTTCAACAGTTCCACCACGGTCTCATAGGCCAAATTTGTATATAACTCATATACCAAACCCCCATGCTCCCAGGAAACAGTGTACGCGCCCCCGGTCGTCTCGATCCGATAGGTCTTGCCCTTGTGGGTAAGGAATTCCCCGGCTCCCTCGTTCACAAAGACCCAAGCAGTTTCCCCGGCGGGGATTGCCCGTATCGTATAGCGGATATAGTTTCCGTCGCGCAGGCAGAGGAAGGTGACGGCGTTCCCGCCCTCCGGCGCATTGTCGGTTATGCTGACCAAATAAAACCCTTCGGGCAGCGGGAGCGGCAGGGGCGCAAAGCCCAATGCCGCGATGGCCTCGTCATAACTCCCGTAGGCGCCGCCCGCGACGATATCCTTGCTGTGCTCGTATACGACATCCTCGCCATAAGCAGGGTCGTCTTGGCCGATCAAATGAATGGTTATATATTCTTCCTCCGTCAATTCCATCGGCGCGTCGGACAGGGAGATATAGCGCGGATCCCCGCTCAGAACCGTGCGCCAAATGCGAAAACCGAACGCCTGCGCCACAAGGGACACGAGCAGCACGGTCAGCGCGACGCTGGCGCAGACGGCCAAGCCCCTGCGCGCCCAAGCCCGGTTGCGGCGTTCCCGCGCGGCGCGATGTGCCGCCAATGCGTCGAGCGTCCTGCCTGCTTCCTCGATGTTCAGCAGGCATTCCTCGATCAGCAGGGCGTCCTGCGCGGCGGGGGGGGTATTCATCTCCCGCGTGAGCGCCCGCTCCGCGGCGCGCCGCGCAGATGCGCAAAGCCAGGGCAGGGAGATATTTCGTTTCCATTGTTTCAACAGATTTCTTTTCATACCCATGTATCCCGAAAAGGGGCGCAAAGGTGACGTGGGAATATATGTTATCTGTGCGGCGGCGAAAATATATTGCCCGCATGGGGATGATTTGTGTTAAACTGCATGCAGAATATGAAACAAGGGAGGGGGCGCGGCGTATGAGGGGCAAGCGTGAGCTGTGGGTCAAGGCGACAAGAAGCACGGAGATCACGGAGAGGGAAAGGGCGCACCGCAAGCTGGCGCGGGCGCTGGCGGCGGAGAGCATCGTGCTGCTGCAAAACGATGGCGCGCTTCCCATCGCGCCGGGGCGCGTGGCCCTGTTCGGCGCGGGCGCGGCGGCGACCGTCAAGGGCGGCACGGGCAGCGGCGAGGTCAACGAGCGCCACGCCATCAGCATTTGGGAAGGAATGAAAAGCGCAGGCTTCGGCATAGCAACCGAGAATTGGCTGGATAGCTATGTCAAGCTGTTGGCGGCAGAGAAGACGAAGTTCTATAAGGCCTTTTTCAGAAAGGCGCAGAAGGCCCTGTTCCGCGGGGACGATTTTCGCATCAATATTCTGGCGGACTCGTTTCAATATCCTGTCGACCCGCCCGTCACAGACGGGGATATCGCGGCGAGCGGCACGGATACCTGCATCTATGTCCTCGCGCGGCAGGCGGGCGAATGTTCCGACCGCAACTTGGATAGCGGCGAATATGCCCTCGCGCCCGAGGAGATCGAGAATATAAAACTCTGCGCGGCAAGCTATGCGCGCTTTATTCTGGTTATCAACGCAGGCAGTTCCGTTGATATAGGCGCGTTGGACGACGCGGACGGCATCAATGCCATCCTCTATTTCTGCCAGCAGGGCATGGAGGGCGGCGCCGCCTTTGCCGATATCCTCACGGGCGCCGTCTCACCGTCCGCCTGCCTGACGAACACTTGGGCGAAACAGTATGACGATCTCCCCTTTGCGCGGGAATACAGCTATCTCAAGGGCGAGATCGGCAGGGAATATTATAAGGAGGGCATCTATGTCGGCTACCGCTATTTCGACAGCTTTGCCGTCGCCCCCCGCTACGCCTTCGGCTACGGGCGCACATATTCCGATTTTTCGATGCAGCATCTAAGGACAAATATCGACAATACCGCCGTTTCCGTCGCGGTTCGCGTCACCAATACAGGGGGCATATACAGCGGCAAAAAAATCGTACAGCTCTATATCAGCTGCCCGAACGGCAGGCTGAAGCGGGAATACCAAAGTCTCGCGGCCTACGCCAAAACCCGCGTGCTCGCGCCGGGCGAAGCGGAGGATATAACCCTGTCCTTCGATATGGCGGAGCTCGCGGGCTATGACGAAGCGGCGTCCGCCTATATTCTGGAGGAGGGGTTATACCGCCTGCGCTTGGGCGCTTCCTCGCGGGATACGGCGATTATCGGGGCCATATCCCTCGATCAAACGGTCATAACGGAGCAGTGCGCAGCGCTTTGCCCGCCGCTCTGCGCGCTGCCCGCGTTCGCGCCGACGGATGCCGAAGAGGAATGCGCCGACGCCGATATGGCAGTTTGGCCGATAAAGGCTTCCGATTTCAGCACAATCCGGCACGATTACCGACAGACCGAACCCGCCCTGGGCGCAAAGGCAGCGACATGGTTGGACAAGCTCTCCCTCGCTGAGTGCATACAATTCCTGTTCGGCACCGAAAATGCGGGCCGCGGCGCGCTCAACGTACCCGGCAATGCGGCGTCCACCACCCCGGCTTTTTTGGACAGGGGCATCTCCAACCTCTCCCTCTGCGACGGCCCGGCGGGCGTTCGTGTGGGGCGCGTGTCGGTTGCCGCAAAATCCGGCGCGGTCAAGACCGTGGAACCCATGGTGGAGATGTTGCGCTATGCGGGACCGCTTATCAAAGCCATTATGTTCGGCAATCCGAAACGCGGGGAACTGTTCTATCAATATGCCACCGCCTTCCCCGTTGGGACGGCGCTGGCGCAAACCTGGAACACGGCGCTTTTGGAAAGCTTCGGCAAGGCCATCGCCACGGAGATGGCGGAATTCGGCGTCACTTTCTGGCTTGCGCCGGGCATGAATATCCAGCGCAATCCCCTCTGCGGGCGCAATTATGAATATTACAGCGAAGACCCAATTCTGACGGGCAAGACGGCGGCGGCGATCACAAGGGGTGTGCAGGAACGCGAGGGCTGCTATGTCACGCTCAAACACTATGCCGCTAATAATCAGGAACAACTGCGCAACCATTCCGACAGCGTTGTGTCGGAACGCGTGCTCCGCGAAATCTACCTCAAAGCCTTCAAAATCGCCGTTCGGGAGAGCGCCGCCAAGGCCGTGATGACCAGCTATAACCTGCTCAACGGCAGCTATACGGCCAACAGCTATGATCTGTGTACAAAATTGCTCAGAAACGAGTGGGGCTTTGCGGGCGTCGTGATGACCGACTGGTTTTCGACCGGGAAGGGCATGGCAAGCAACGGATTGGCGATCAAGAGTGGAAACGATCTCATTATGCCGGGCGGGAAGCGCTATAGGAAAGCCCTAAAACGGGACTGCGCCAAGGGCCTGCTTTCGGAAGCCGACATACGCCGCAGTTGCGCCCGCATTCTCGAAGCAATCGCGGGCAGCCTGACACAGAAGGAACTTGAAGCACTGCGCAAGTCCTAATACCCCGCCAACTTCCGCAGTTGTATGCGCAGGCGCTGCATGCGCTTTTTGACGACATTCGTACTGACGCCGAGCGCGCGCGCAATCTGTACCTGCGTCTGGCCCTCGATATAGAATAGGGTGTATAGGCGGCTTCTCAGCCGGGCGAGCAGAGCTGCTTCGTCTATCTGTCCGTCGATTTGGGGGTAGGGGTCATAGCCTGCGAGATCCGTGCGCGCGGGCAGTGCAACGGTGGCCGCGCTTCTGTATTTGGCGATCTGATGTTTGGCGGTGTTCATCAGCCAGCCGCCTATCCGGGGATGCGTTTGCAGCGACTCCGCCTTTTGCAGTGCAATCTCAAAGACTCGATGCGCGCACTCGCTCGCCGCGTCCTCGTCGCGCGCCAGACTCGCCTTGCAGTAACGAAACAAAACCGGATAATACTGCGCATATAACGCGTCCCAAAACGCTTTCGGGTCCCCGTTGTCCATGCTTCGATTATAGCATGATGGCGGAAACAGGCAATAGGGTTTTGGGTTTACCCTCCCCCTCCTCGGGGCATACTACCCCCATGCTCCCCTTTTTGCTCACTCTCGATATCCTGCTCACGCTGTTTTATGCCGTCAGTCTGCCCATTGAGGTGGATTTTCGGGCGCAGGCGGACGCGCGCCGCGGGCGGGCGCTGATCAGCGTTCGCTTTCTGCGCGTGTTCCGTATACGCATCCCCGCCCTGCTCTTTCTGACGGATGCGCCGTCGGGTACCCTGGTGCTCAAACTGCCGGGCGGGAGGGAGCGCGCGTACCCGTTGCTGCGGCGCCCCAAGCGCGGGGGGCTGCCTTGGCGGGCGTTCCTCTCCTATGATATCGACCTCTTGCGCCTGCGCTATACGCTCGGTATACAGAACGACGCGGTGGCGACCGTCTTCGCGCTGGGCGCATTGCGCATCGTCACCGATATAGCCACCAACTTTTTCGGCCTGCCTGCCGAAACTTTTGTGCAGCCGCATTTCGGCGGCAATACGTTTGAAATCCATGCGGAAGGTATGTTTCAGGTCCGTTTGGTACATTCTATCTCTAACTACCTGCGATACAAAATAAAGGAAAGAAGGTATATCCATGCATCCCGTTGAATCCATCATTCAAACCACCATGTCGCAACTGAAAGGGATCGTCGACGTGAACACGATCGTCGGCGACCCGATTTACAGCGAGGGGAATACCCTGGTCTTCCCCGTCTCCAAAATCAGCGTGGGCTTTTTGTCCGGCGGCGGCGAATATGAGCGCAAGGGCAATACACAGCTGAAGAATTATAATGCCGAAAGCGGCGCCTTCTTCCCCTTCGCGGGTACGGCGGTCGCGGGGGTCTCGGTCACGCCCAAGGCCTTTATCTCCGTGCACGACGGGCAGATGAAGGTGACGCCCGCCGAGTTCGATACGACCTTGGATCGGTTGGTGGAGATGATCCCCGGCGCCATCTGTCAGGTGCAGGAAGCGATCCAAGCCGCGAAGGGCAAGCAGAAGGAGCCTGCTGACGAATCCGAAGCAGAGCAATGAGACGGATACTCGCACTGCTCCTGCTGCCGTTGTTGTTTATCCCGACAGCGACAGCGGCTGCGGACACACCCATACCGGGCGGCGCCGTCCGCCACCACAGCGCGGCGGCCATCCTGATCGAAGCGGCGTCGGGGCGGGTACTCTATGCCCACAATGCCGAGTCAAAGCTGCCCATGGCCAGCACAACCAAGGTGATGACCTGCCTTTTGGCGCTGGAAATGGGGGATTTGGACGCGCTCGTGTCCGTAGCGGACGCGGCCATCGGCGTGGAGCCCAGCTCCATGTATTTGCAGAAGGGGGAGAAGATCGCCCTGCGCGACCTGCTCTACGGGCTGATGCTCCTCAGCGCGAACGACGCGGCCGTGGCCATCGCCTGCCATTTGGACGGGTCCGTCGCCGCCTTCGCCGCGCGCATGAACGCCCGCGCCAAAGAATTGGGCTGTGAAAACACGAATTTCGTCAACCCCAACGGCCTGCCCGCCGCCGACCACTATACCACCGCGCGCGAGCTGGCGATCCTCTGCGCGGCGGCCATGCAAAATGAAACCTTCCGCGAGATTATCGGGACGGAATATTATGTAACCAAGACGGGCAACCACGCGCGGCAGCTGAAAAACAAGAACCGCCTGCTCTGGAGCTTCGACGGCGCGAACGGCATCAAAACGGGCTATACGCGCGCCGCGGGCAAATGCCTGACCTTCGCCGCCGAGCGCGACGGTCTGCAATTGGTGGGCGTGCTGCTCCACTCGGGCGATATGTGGGGCGATGCGAAGGCCCTGCTCAACGCGGGCTTCGCGGCGGTGGAGTTGCGGGATATCGTGGACGCAAACGTGTCGCAGGCCAAGGTGCAGGTGCAGTCCTCCACAACCGAAACCCTCGAACTCTATCCGCGCGAGGACTATCGTTATCCCATGCGCCGCGACGGCAAGGATGAAATCCGCGTGGAGATCCAAGCGGCCAGCCACGCCCTCGCGCCTGTCCCGGCCGGGCAAACCCTCGGCCACGTCTATGTATACCTGAACGGCAACCTCATCTGGCAAACCGAGCTCGCCCCCCGCGAAAGCGCCGGGCGCTATGGGCTCAAGGAGTATTGGCAGATGCTGGTGGGCGAGTGGGTGGCGTAACGCAATGGTCAGTGCGCCAATGTTCAACGCACAATGTTGGAAGAAACACCCTGCGGGCGTTTCTTTTGACTTTATGAATAGGGTCATTAAATAAAAGAGATGCCTTAGGCAGCTCTACCGCCATTGTGCATTGAACATTGATCATTAGCCCATTGATGATTGCACATTGACCATTCCTTGTTGTATAATGGCGTCGGGGGAAAATCCAATGCGCCTACAAAAATACCTCGCCGCGGCGGGCGTCGCCAGCCGCCGGGCCTGCGAAAAACTGATTGAAAACGGACGCGTCACGGTCAACGGGATTGTGGCGCGGCTCGGTATGTCCGTCGAGGAGGGGGATGCGGTCTGTTTGGACGGGAGCCCCCTACTCTTGGAAGAAAAAAAGGTCGTCATTATGCTGTACAAGCCGCGCGGCGTGGTTTGCACCACAACCGACCCGCAGGGGCGGCCCACGGTGCTGGATTATGTGAAAGATGTGCCCGCGCGGCTCTATAATGTGGGGCGGCTCGACCTCTATTCGGAGGGGCTTATTTTGCTCACCAATGACGGCGAATTCGCCAACCGTATGACGCACCCGAAATACGGCATGCGCAAGACCTATTACGCGGTCTGCGACGGTATTTTGACGCAAGAAGAAATCCACGCCCTGGAGCAAGGCGTGGATTTAGAGGACGGACTGACCGCGCCCGCGAAAGTGTTGCGCCCGCGCCGCACGGTCAGCGGCCATACGGCCTTCTCGATTGTCTTATCCGAGGGCCGCAACCGCCAGATCCGGCGCATGCTCGAGGCCGTGGGACACAAGACCCTGCGCCTGAAGCGCGAAGCCGTGGGCGCGCTCACGCTCGGCTCACTGGAACCGGGGCAGTGGCGCTATCTGACGCAGGCGGAGATAGACGGGCTAATACCCGATGGCCTTTAGGAAATCATTGATCGCGCCTTTATACGCATCGTCCGCATCGATATAGATAAAGGTGTTGTCAATGCGGGAGATCACATAATACATGCCGTTCGTGGAGAGCTTGTAATATGAGAAATTCCGCATGTTCATGGAGGTATAGGACGAGACCGAGCCCTTCTTCGCTTCAAAAACGGTATAGTTCTGCTGATACGCGTCGATAGCCTCCTCCACACTGGGCATAACGATGAATTCGATCTGGTACTCAATCGCATCGATACCCGCGACGGCAATCAAATATGCTTCCACCGCGCCTTCCGGCACCTGTTCGATGGCATCCACCACCAGGAGTCCCGCCGCTTCGGCCTTCGCCTGAAATTCGGCGGCGTTGATGGGCGTACGGTCGGATTGGCAACCGCCCGCCGCGGCCAAGAGGAACAGCAACGCCAACAGGAACGCCATTCTTTTTTTCATAAAAATTACCCCTTTCGCAAAGAAGATAATGAGAGTGTAAACGTTGCACGCATCGCTGTCAACATAAATATATCATACGCGACGGCGCGGCGTTTCATACCCCGATTTTGAGAAAACGGTTGCATTTTTCGCACAGGTGGTTTATACTCTTGGGGAACTGAATATATGTGGAAAGATGGCTGAGTTGGTCTAAGGCGCACGATGGAAATCGTGTGTATGTTGGTAATTATCGGTCACGGAGCGATGGCTGAGTTGGTCTAAGGCGCACGATTGGAAATCGTGTTCAGGCTAATACCCTGACGAGAGTTCGAATCTCTCTCGCTCCGCCAAACCCCTGAAAACACTGCGTTTTCGGGGGTTTTCTTAACCCCGTGTCGTGTGTACTTGCCCACTTTTTGGGTTGAATCCATTCGAACTTGGCCAAAATCGTTCGAACTTTTCGTGATTACGCAGGCATCCCATGTAGCCTGAGTGGAAGCATTTTTGCATGGGTTCGACCGAAAGTTCGAATGCGTTTTGTTCGCACTTTGCCCAAATGCTGCATCAAACTTATGCAGCAGCGGAAAGTTCGAACAAATCCCGAATCACCCCCTCAATGGTAAGCGGCTTTTCCTCCTCCACTTGTTTGGTGTAGCCAAACACCTTATCAAGCGTTTTGGCGGTATTCAAGCGCATTCCAAGGGTTACATGCGCATAGATTTTTGCGGTCGTTTGCACATTTCCATGTCCGAGCCACGCTGATACATCCGCAATGGGAACGCCGATTTCAAGCAGGTACGTTGCAATGCTATGGCGGAGGTCATGGAATCGGATGTGCCGCAATCCATGTTTTTCAAGTAAACGTGTCAACATCTTATTGAAATTGCTTACGCTCGGCTGTTTCCCGTCCGCATACGCAACAACATATCCCGAGTCGATCCAACTACTCCTCATGAACGCCTTCTGTTCATTCTGCTTTTCTTTCAGCCTCAACAGATAATCATAGGTGATATCCAGCATGGGCATGGTTCGCTTGCTGGCCTTATTCTTTGTGCCCTTGGTTATTTCCTTCGAAGATTGAGTGCGCGTTTCGAAGATATGAATCCTCTTTGATCGAAAGTTAACCATATCCCACTTCAATCCGCAAACTTCACCACGGCGAAACCCGTATAGTGTGGCCAGAATGATGGCCGGTTCAATGTCCGTCCCAATAGCTGCTTTCCAAAGGATAGCGAGTTCCTCAATTGAATAGTAGCTGGCTTCATATGACTTTTCTTTCGGAGCCTTCATCATGCGCGCGGGATTGACCGTTATCAACTCATGTGTTACCGCATAATCAAGCGCTGTCTTCAAATTCGCAAGAAATTTGCGTACTGACTGGGCTTTCAACGGTTCGCCGTTCTTCAATCCACCATGCTCCATCTTGTCTTCGGTGAACTTGATGAAGTGCACTGGTTTCAGGTCTCGCATCCGAAGCTTCATAGGCTCAAAATATGGGATGATGTGATCAAAGACATTCCTTTGATAGCCTGCCCAGGTTGTTTCTTCAACGTCTTTTACGATGACTTCATTGATCCAATACTTGAGAAAATCAACGAAGAACGTCCCCGGATCCGGTTTGCGAAGTAATTCTTCCTCTTCAATTATCATCTGCATCATTACCTTGAATGCTTCAGATTTTCTGGACTGCTTGGTGGAACGCGATTTGCGGACTTCCTGTCCGCGATCATCCGCATAAATCAATATGGCTTGATAATATTGACTTTTCTTGTGCTTGGATAAACACCCCCTAATTTCGATTTGCTTGGTTTCTTGGTTAGACAGCAGTATGTTGCTCATTGATGACACTCCTTTCAATTAGTGCATCTGAGCCTTCGCTGCCATTATTGTAACATGAATCGCCTTCAATTTCACGTATGAATTTCATAACGCTTGATTTCGGGATTCTGTACTTTCCGGCTATTTTACGGGCTGCAAGCTTTCTCTCCTGTATAAATTGATATACTGTCACCCTTCCGATTCGCAGGATGTCCATAACATCAAGCACACTCAATAAATCCGGGTATTCGCGTATGGTTTTTATTTTCATGATCGTCTCCTTTCTGAAAATTCTAAGTCACCCCGTTTCTCGCCTGTGGCGAACAGGTCCATAGACGCGCTGTTGCGCTCTCCCCGCATGGCTATGCCGGGCCGTCCAATGCTGTGACGCGTTCAAAACGAAAGTATCATTGTGCCCCTGCCGGGTCGTCGCGTTACGCGGGTGCCGCCCGCGTATACATGCTCCTGGATCCGGTTGCCAGACCAGATGGATAGCCGCTCTCCGAACAGAGGGATGTGGGAACGTGGGTGTATGCGGTTGTCAATGTGCTACTTTGGATGCCTTCACCCCATATAAACGCAAGGGAAGTCCTCTTTTTCGTGGTGGAAAAAGATTATTTGCAGAAAAACACCCTGCGGCATATTTGGACATGCCGCAGGTGGATGCTTTTCCGTTAGCATCCTTTAGATTATGAATTTTGAGATGCTGACCGCAACTCGCAGCAGGATGTACTGCCTGCAATCCTCGTCCAGATAACCGTTGATTCTGCTGTGGCGGTTGAACAGTGGCATATACATCTTCAAGATTTCCTCAATGGCGTCGTGGTCGCCTGCTACTGCGCGGGCCAGCAAATCGATGAAACTTCTATCCATTCGGCACACCTCCCTTCAGCAGAAGATCCCGCAGCTTTTTCAGTGCCGCGTGTTTCTGGTCGTATACGAACTTGATGGAGTATTCCAACTCCTCCGCTATCTCCTGGGCGGAGAGTTGCTCAATGAAGGACAGCTCCAGTATTCGTCTGCGTAATGCAGGGAGCGATGAAAGCGCGTTCGAGATCCGCTCCTCGGCAAAGTCGAACTCGCTGTCTGGGATGCCGTTTTGCCATCGCTCTGTTTTGGAGGAGGTTCCCTCTTGCAGAGGGGGGGTGTCCGTGGGGGTTTCCCACTTCAAGTGACGCTGCCGACGGACGTAGTCGATTTTGGCGTTTGTGACGATCTGCACCATAAACGCCGTAAACCGGGCAATCAGTTCGCCATCTTTGGAATCAAAGCCATTATTCTGATTTTTGTACAATGCTTGCCTCCTTGGTCATGCCACCCCGGCGACGAGGGACATGCCAAGATGGCATGCGTGTTCTTTGTTTGTGTTCTTGTGCGAAGAGTTGTACTAACGCATGGAAGAGCAGCTCATGGGCTTCACCTCCCTTCTGCGGACGCAAAAATAGGCCATGCCATTTGCGGTATGACCTCTCATTCAATGTGCATGATGTTATATAGAAATGCAGCACCGGAATCCAGTTGCTGCAATGAACGGTTAACACAACCGCACGCAATTAGCTGCAGCACTCTCCCGGTATCCGTTCTGCTCTGTCTCCCTCCTGATGCCGAACGATAAAAGAAATGGGACAGGCAATCAAAACTCGCGTTCTGATCGCCTCTCCCATATGTATTCGTATTGTGTGTGTTGCCCGCTGGCTTACCCGAATTGCCCCAGGCCGACCAGCAGTATATCAAGAGCGTTTGTGTTATTCTTCGTCAGCCCGCCGCCCTGAGCCTTCTCCGTAACGTTTCTGCCTGTTTTTTCGGCCAGTTTGCGTACTGCGGCTTCTATCTTCGCGTTCAAGGTTTCCTCTGAAACTCCATAGGTCAGAATGACCCGAACAGGGTTATCCTTGTTAAGCGTTTCGGGATGCGCTGTCAAGTATTCACTCAGAGCCGCCACGACGACCTCGCTTTTCTTGTTTCCCAAGGATTCAAGAAACTCGCCCACCTGCCGATGCGCGTCAGACTGGGCCCTGAACTGCAGCCCGAATCTGTAACCGTCAGGCGTCCTCATCGCTTATTTCACCGCTTGGGTCAATTTGCGGATGCCAAGCAACTTGTATCCTAAGGCGTTAGCCCGGGGATCCAGCTCAAACGCAGCCTGCGTCACGAGCGGAGATGCTGCCAGGTACTCTTTTAGCAATAAAGCGCCGCCGCCGATAAATATGACCGGGTTCGCGCGCAGATCCACTTTCAGCTCCCGCAGCTGATGCAGAATATCATGCGCATGGTTGCGCACCGCTTCCCGGATCGACGCCTGCACGTCCTCCGGCAAGCTTGTGCGCTTGTTTTGCAACACCGCGTTGATATGTTCCGCGTCAATAAGCATGTCATGCTTGGCCCCCGCCTGTGCAATGATGGGGTTGTACATGCTGATGACGCCCGTTTCCAAGCTGCGGCAGAACTGCAAATCCGGCTGGCCAGCCCGGATGCGCAGTACGTCGGTGGTATAACCGCCGATGTCGATGACAAACATCCTCGGGGCATCCACCATCTCCTGCGCACGCGGGGCAATGGCGGCGTAGGCTTGCGGGAACACAAGCACATTTCGGATGATCACGCTGATCGGTCTGTCGTTATAGGTAAAATTGACCTTCCCGCGCCGAAAATAGGCTCTGAACTTATCGCGCAGTGCGCTGTAATGCTCGGGCGGCAGGCCTACCGCCAGATCAATCTCCTCAACGGGCGAGAATGCCCCCATACGCTCCAACTCCTTGGCGATAGCAAAGAGCGTCAGAGTGAAAAACCTTTCATCCTGCGTCTTATCACGCATGTAAGGGATGCGCTCGTTGGACAGCGCCCATACGCGGTTGTTGTGCTCCACAATATCGGTCTCGTGGATGGTTGCTTTGCCGGACAGCTCCAACAAGCCGGACGTAAAGGTGAAGATCGGGGTCTTCATGGCGTAGTTTCCATGATCGACGGCAATGAGAATAGGCATAATATCAGTTCCTCCTCAAATTGGTTTTCATAGATATTACACCGGCGAGAGCGCTGTTTTGCAACAGAATGCGCATAATTGAGGGAATGCGTGTTTCTGTAATATCCTTGGACAATTCGATTTCGCAGGGCATCTTCATCATAGTGCTATAAAGGACGTTATCCCTGTACCTATGGCTTCATTAAGCTGTTGTCGGTCGTCCCAAACGTTCTTTGCTTATATATCCGTAAAAACGGCAAAAAGGTAACACTTGATTTTTGGAAATGCTAAGGAATTTACATAATCCAAGAATTGCGCTGCGGTTGGCTTTCACTTAAAGAATATTGTTTGTGAAAAGAAGCAAAAAAAGTACAAAAAACAACATGGACACCCACAGCTATGAGTGCCCATAAAACTCTTTTAGGATGCGCGCCTTATTTACATGTTATGGATGATGTGGTTACAGTGATTGAGTGCGTATCTGTTCCGTTTTGCGCATAAAATGTTGCACTTACACGATAGGAGGCACCACTTATCGCGCTTATATCGCTTTTTGTCCAGCTGAATGTGTTGGTGTTGTACGCGAATTGATTTGTCCATGTATTTGTTACAACCCACGCGCTACCGTTCCAACGTTGCAAAGTAATCGTAGTAAGCCCCACTTTTTCTACAACCATGAAAGTCTGCACGGTAGCGTTTATTGTGATTTTTCCTGTGCTTGGGCTGCTGATTTTCAGTGTTGGGGTTTTCAACAAGGTCGCTCTTGTGGCGGAATGTATGATTTCGCTATCAACGGTGTATTGATCCGTGTAATAGGGGTCATTCCCTATAGCTGCGTTCTCATCTGCGAGGGCGGACATCGGAACGGATAGGCATAGGATGACGGCAATAACAATTGCAAGCAGTTTCTTTTGGTTCATAAGTAAGCTCCTTTATTTTAGTGTTTTTAATATTTCGATTACTGTGTCATATGGGACAGTTGTTTCCAGAGTATAAGCCAAATCGGCATACTCCCAAGTCACAAGTATCATTGATTCTCTAACAATGATGATAAAATCAATCGCATTCAATGTAAGTTCTTCACATGAAATTGGTGTCGAAATTGGCGGTAGAGTGATAAGCGATATTTGTCGTGTTTCCGTTCGCGTCTTCGATTCGGATCAATCTCCCCAATGTTCTGTTGCTGTTCGTACCGAAAATCAGCAGATTGTCCCCCTTGTCACGTATCTCTACTTCGGTTCCGCTGTTCGGTACCGTCAATTCCGAACCGTAATTGAGTTCATTGATATACAAAGCCTTATTATTGGTGGTGGAGCTGTATCTATAATAATGCCGTGTGCCATCTCCGTCTATCAAGCGATAGTAATTTGTGCCGCCTATTGTAACTTTTTCAATCGACTGCGAATAATTCAGCCGCCAGCCGTTGCCATAACCTATGTCCGTATCCTTGTCGTTTGTATTATGGACGTGTGCAAGAGAAATCGGCAAGGCGCCGTTGACAATGCTTGCATCGGCATGCGTCCAAGTCAAATTCCCGGAGTAGTTGTTCACACTGCCGGTGCCCGCTCTGCCCGCACTTTGGCTGGAATAGGAGAAGCGCCCCTCTAAACCGGTGGAGTTGAGGTATACGACCGAAAAGTAGGGGCGAACGGAGTTTGCGTTGTTGATTTCAGATGAGTGAAATTGCGTATAGTGCGATTCTGTTTTGAACCGAATCATGACGCCGTGGTTATCGTTTGGGTTATCATACCACTGTTTCATGAGCTTGGTTATATCAAATTGCGTAAACCTGATAGTAGAGGAACCCTGCAATGGCATAATCTGCGAAATGGCAAGGCTCGCCACATTCGATTCCACATTTGCGCCACCTGCGGTGGTATTGTAATTGTTCCAAGTGACCGTGTCTTCCGCCCATGCGCTCTTCAGCCTATACAAATCCAGTTCCTGCCCATGGGAGCTTTGCCCGCTGTTGCAATTGTGCAGGGTGAGGTTGAGTGTCGATTGGATGATTACATCACCGGCGCGCAGCGGAAGTTGAATGTTGATATACGGTGCTTGAATCAGAGCACGATACAGATTGGTGCCACCGACCTTTACTGCGTCAAAAGAGCCATAGTTTGTACTCGGGTAGTTCGGCGAAATATGCGTATCCTGAACAAGACCGTTGAAAGACAGGGAAATATCCGGGTCAACGATCACGGGATACTGCGCCGTTTGCAACCAGGCCTGGTCGGGCACGATGATATACTGGTACCCGCCGTCCGCGGTCTCCACCACTTCGCCGAGGGCCAGGCTCTCCTCGCCGGATGCGTCAAAGACGATGGGCCGGGATATTCGGAAAACATCTTCGCCCTGCGAATCACGGAAGAAGATTTGTCCATCTATGGTGACGGGCGTGAGCCCGGTGTTTGCCAGTTCCACTGTATATGCCACGGGGGCCTCAGGCCGCTCGTGCAGGGTGATATATTCACGCAGGGATTTACCGGACAGGACGTAGCGCACCGACAGACCCGTTGCGGGGTCGATATATTCGATCTCCGATTCCAATTCCAATGGAAAGCGCAAGAGTTGGTCGCGCTCCATATCCGTCAGGGCTGTCGGTTGTTCCTTTGCAAGCGGACTTGCAAGAGCCTGTGTGATTGGCAGGGTCTGAAACAAAGCCGCGCTTATACGCGGCGGTTCCGGTGCTTCGTCTCCATGCGATTCCTCCATGCCCGCGTTGCGCGCCGCTTCCTGCACCAAGGCCAGAGCCGCGTCCGACCACTCGCTTGTCGGCACAAAACGCCACGACAGGCTATGTTCCCCGGATTCCACCGTCACAAGGGCATCACTATTAAAGTTCTGCGCAAAGCTTACTCCAAAATCGTTCGCCCGGTTTCGCCAACCCTGTGAGCCATCCGCAAGCGCGACGGCTTCCAGCGTGTTGTCTATCGTCTCCCATTGCCCGTCACGCCGAAAATGCACAGGGTTGCTGTATAAGACGGCTTCCATAAGCCCGTCGATTCGGCGGAAAGTCTTGCGGCTCTCCCCTCGCTCATCTGTCAGTTCTCCCACCAATGGACTGTATTCAAGTTCGGGGGATAACGAAAAGTCGTTTGCTTCACTGTATCCTTGGATAATCTGCGCATTTTGTGATTCCTCAGCCATGACATAAACAGGCGTCGCGATATAATAGACAAACAAGGAGACCAAAATCAAAAGCGCACTCAATCCTCGTTTCGGAAGTGTGCGCCAAGTCATAATCTCACAGTGCATAATTTCATTTTGTGCTCTGCGGTAT
>Ga0123353_10003803_pt1 | contig 19255 bp, 16 predicted proteins | sample TergutLab28metaG_3_FD_92763 | JGI IMG/M metagenome (GOLD analysis project Ga0123353, IMG submission 92763) | Labiotermes labralis P3 segment gut microbial communities from Petit-Saut dam, French Guiana - Lab288 P3 | ecosystem: Host-associated > Arthropoda: Insects > Digestive system > Gut ... | reverse complement strand
TCTTTGGCTTGTTTAGCGATAAGGCTATCTTTGGCATCCATGAGGCGGTAGGATACACTTTTTCACCAGTTGATAAAAGAGCAGTTTGAAAATAAAACAGGGAAATACCGTGAACGGTTACAAAACATGAAGGCGAAGGGCTACCCCGTTTCCGATATCGTCGAAATCACCGGCTTATCACTCGCCCAAGTCAAGCGGCTTTCGTAGGGGCAGACCTGCGTGTCTGCCCGGGCAGGAGAAAAGAAACCCCTAATATGAGGTGCCAGACAGGAGAAAAAATGCCAGAAGCCGTTCTCCCTATTTTCTTGTCGAAAAACACATGTTCTTCTAATCCGCAGCGAAAAGCCGGGGGGGTATCAGGGACTGCTCGTTATTTTGTCCATTCTCGTTTTCGGGTTTCCTCGGGCGACCTTGAGGGCGGATTGTACTCTCCAATCCCAATTTCGTCACGACTCTGTCACACCACGAAGCTTCCCCAACTTGCCTGTCAATACCTTTTCTTCAACCCACCACCGGAACGGAACATCCATCCTACGATGCCGCTCTCGCAATCAATCGATTTTCCTGTCCACTGGCTCCGTACCATTGTTGAGGTGGATCATCTCTTGAAAAAGTTATCGACAGTTGCCTTGCCCTTGCAGGGCGGCTAATTCTGTGTGGAGCATCACTTTTCACCACTAATCCCCGTGCCGGATAATGATTTCTTCCAGTCCTTCGGTTCGCTCCGCTTTTGTTCGGCTGTGGTGCAGGAACACTCGGATGTGCTTGCCAAACAGCTCCGCCGTGCCTTGGATCACGACGAACAACACCGGTGTCACATACACACCGACAATCGTTTCCATGAGCAAGCCGCCGAATACGCCGTTGCCGATGGCGTTGCGGGCGTTGCTGCCGGCACCGTCCGCCCAGATCAGCGGTAGGACTCCCAGAATAAACGCAAACGATGTCATGAAAATCGGACGTACACGCAATCGTCCCGCTTCGTATGCCGACTGGATAAGTCCCGCACCCTTTTCACGCTTCTCTCGCGCAAACTCGGTAATCAGCACCGCATTCTTCGCCGAAAGACCGATCATCACCAGCAAGCCAAGTTGCACGTACACATTGATTTCCGGCATTTTGCCCCCGTGGAGGGCAAACACCATCACCGCCGTAAACGCCCCCGCCACTCCCAGCGGAACCGCCATCATGATAATCAACGGCGACGACCAACTTTCATACTGCGCCGCCAAAATCAAGAAGGCAAAAACAACAGAAATAAAGAAGAACAAGATCATCTGATTCCCCACCCGCTTTTCCTGGAAAGTAAGCCCCGTCCAGTCGTAGGAGAAACCGTCCGGCAAATCGCGGCTCAACATTTCCATTTTTTGGATGCCTTCTCCCGTACTACGGTCAGGACGAATGATCCCCATCATCGTGGCACTGGGGAACATATTGTATCGGGTCAACATCTGTGGTCCCGAAGTGTCCTCCACCGTGGTGAATGCTTCCAGGGGAACCATTTCACCATTCTGATTTCTGACCTTGATGCGAAGAAGATTCTGAACACTGTTGCGGTATTCTCCTTTTGCTTGGACATTCACCCGATAGGTTCTTCCCAAAATGTTAAAGTCATTGACGTAGGCAGACCCCATATAGGATTGCAAGGCGGCAAAGATTTCCGGCAGGGGAACCCCCATTCGCTGGGCTTTGTCGCGGTCAATGTCAAGGTAGAGTTGCGGCGAGTTCGGTTCAAAGGGGGAAAATGCCGCGACAATCGGGTTAAAATCGACCGCCTTCTGTTGGATGTCTTGCAGTACCGCCGCGAGAACGGTCGGCTCCACGCCACGCTCATCAAGGAGTACGTAGGCGACACCATTCGTCAAGCCGACCATAATCGGCGGCGGGACGATGATTCGGAAAATAGCTTCGGGAATTTGATTGAGTTCGGCTTCCAAACGCGCCTGAATGGCGGGAATTCGTAACCCTTCGTCCATCCCGGCGGGCATCACGAAAGGAATCGTAAAACCTTCGACACGTCGTTCGCTCCAAGGTTTGAGCGGCATAATGACCATGCCGAGGTTGGAACCGGAACCGCTGAAAAATGAAAAACCATTGAGATAGACCGCCGAGTCGATCCCGCCATGGTCGATATACGTTTTCTTTTTATTCCAGAACCGGTCATACAGCCGCGTGAGCAAGTCACGTTCATGATAGTCATCGCGATAAGTGATCGTGAGTTCTTTCGTAACAATTTTTTCGATTCGATCCAACACTTCGGCAGTACGTTCCTTGGTGGCTCCTTCGGGCAACCGGACTTCCATGAACATCCCCCCCTGGTCTTCGCTTGGAATAAAGCCGTGAGGCACTTTTGTATAGAAAAAGACGAGCGCACCCACCAATACGAACCAGAGAATTAACACGAGGGGAGCGGCATAAATCAAAAACTTGACCGTGTTCAGGTAGAACACCATGAAGCCGTCAAAGAACCAGTTAAAGATTCGGAAAATAATATTTCGTTTTTCTTTCGGCACCGAGGGGCGCAGCAAAATGGCACAGAGTGCTGGTGCCAGTGTCACCGCACAGAGACCGGAAATGGCAACCGCTCCCGCAATCGTGAGGGCGAACTGCTGATACAACCGTCCGACAATTCCTTGCATCATGGAGGTCGGCAAAAAGACCGCCAGCAAAATAAAGACCAACGCCACCACCGGTCCGATGACTTGAATCATCGATTTCTTGGCAGCAGTGTGTCCGTCAAGGTGTTCTTCGTCAATAATACGTTGCGTATTTTCCACCACGACAATCGCATCGTCCACCACAATTCCAATCACGAGGATCAAGCCAAAAAGGGACATCGTATTGATGGAGAAGCCGAAGCACCACATCAAAAAGAAGGTGCCGATAATGGAGACCGGTATCGTCATCAGGGGTATCAATGCTGCCCGCCAGTCCTGAAGAAACATAAAGACAACAAAGATGACGAGAAGAACGCAGAGTACGAGTGTTTCCCAAAATTCGTCCACGGTGGCCTGAATGAAGTTGGTGGCATTGTAGGGGATTTTGTATTCCAGACCACTTCTTGCGAGTGATTCTTCGAGCGAATTCATCATCTGGCGAACGCCTGCGGCAACTTTGAGCGAATTGGCACCGGATTGAGGGATAATCGCAAAGCCGGTCGCCATCCTGCCGTTATACCGTGATTCCATCGAATAGTCGGCGGAACCGAGTTCAATGAGTGCCACATCTTTGAGACGTAGGACACCGCCATCTTTATTTGTCCGAAGAACCAGATTTTCAAACTGTTCGGCATCTTGAAGGCGACCCAGCGTGACGATGGCAAGGTTGGTTTTCAATCCTTCCGGTACCGGTTCGAGACCGACCCGCCCCGCAGAAACCTGAACGTTTTGCCCACGAATGGCGTTGTGCACTTCCTGTACGGAGATTCCGCGGGCTGCCATGGCATCGACATCGAGCCATATCCGCATACTAAACTCCCGGCGGTCGAACATCATCACTTCGCCCACGCCGTGTACTCGTGCCAGCCGGTCTCGGAGGTAAATCGACGCATAGTTGGCGAGGTACTGACCGGTTTTTGTTCCTTTCGATTCGGCGTGTTCATCAACCTTTTCGGAGAGGGTGACCATACAGATGAAGTTTCCGCCTCGCTTATCGACTTGCACTCCCATCCGGCGTACTTCTTCGGGAAGACGCGGTTCGGCGCGTTTCACCCGGTTTTGGACGAGCACGGAGGCAGTGTCGGGATCAGTACCGACTTCAAAGGAGACCGTAATGGAGAGCGTCCCGTTGCTGGTTGCCTGCGTTTCCATGTAGATCATGTTGTCCACACCGTTGAGTGCTTCTTCCAGCGGAATGGCAACGGCATTGATGACATCTTTGGCACTTGCTCCAGGATAGGTTGCGGAGATGGAGACCGATGGCGGAACGATGTCGGGAAACTGTTCGACCGGGAGCGAGGGGAGTGAAATGGCTCCAAGGAGCGTAATGACCAAACATATCACACACGCAAAAATGGGTCGGTCAATGAAAAAGTGAGAAAACATCCTTTCCTTCCGTCGGGCAGTAAGTAAACTCGGCGAATTCTATCTCATTTTTGGAAAAAGTCAATTGTTGCTCCGGAATGGGCATGGGAGAGCGTTCAGAAGAGAAGAGCGGGAGAACTCGGACGATGTCTGCTACCCGATCCGGCTTGGGGCTATTTCTTCGCCCGGTTTTTTTCGCCCGGTTTTTTCTGGAGGACAAGCGAACGCTACATTCCCGGCACCACAATGCGGCTGACGACGAGTGTGCCTGTTTTTCCGCAGCCGGGACAGAGCATCTGCTTGCAGTGAAGAATAAACTGTTCAGCAATATGTTCGATGTCTGGTGTGGGCGGTAACGGAGACAATACGCCAGTACCCGGTATTCCGGACAACGCATGGGCGATTCGTTCGAGTTTCCAAATCTCTGTCCCGTAACAGTTGGAACAATAAATTTTGAAAGAAAGGGGAGACTTTGTGACCATGCCCCGATTATAGCACCTCACCACCGGGAAAGCAAGATCGCACGCGACCTGGCAAGTGTCAAAAGAGATCGGCAACTGTTCACCGAACGACCCGAGCCGGGCGGGCAGTCCCACCTTTCCCACGCCATGTTGAACTTGCCGGTCGCGTGTTTTTCGTGACCGTTGACTTTTTATTTGAACGGGCTAGAATATCAATTCCGTGCAAGAGGTTTTTTGCAATGGATATTGCCCGATATGCAAGTTCTAATCGTTGACGACAGCAAACTCATCCTCATTGCCCTGAAAGGGTTATTGACCGAGAACGGATACGACGTGCTTACGGCGACTAACGGTATCGAAGGTCTCGACGTTCTCGAACAGCATCCCTCCTGCCGTGCAGTCATTTCCGACTGGGAAATGCCGATCATGAATGGCATCGACTTTTGCAAGGCGGTGCGGGCACAGGATCGACCGGGGTACATCTATTTCCTCCTTCTCACTTCGCATAATCAGGTGGACGAAATGGTGCATGGGCTTTCGGCGGGAGCCGACGATTTCATTGCCAAGCCGTACACCCCCGCCGAAGTGATTGCCCGGTTGCGAGCCGGCGAGCGAATCCTTTCCCTGGAAACCCGTGATGTGGCGATTTTTGCATTGGCAAAATTGGCAGAATCGAGGGACAACGATACGGGAGCACACCTGGAACGGGTTCAACATTATTGTCGGGCGTTATGTCAGCGGCTGGCGACCCAGGAAAAGTTCAAAGATATTGTTGATGCAGAGTACATTCGGCTGATCTATCAAACAAGTCCGCTTCACGACATTGGCAAAGTGGGAATCCCCGATGCCATTTTGCTGAAACCGGGGCGGCTTGACCCGTCCGAGTTTGATGTGATGAAGACTCACACCACCATTGCCGCCCACACCTTGGACGCGGCTCTCGAAAAGTTTCCCGGTGTGGCGTTCCTCAAAATGGCAAAAGATGTCGCCGAATCGCATCACGAAAAGGTTGACGGAGCAGGCTACCCCTACGGATTGAAAGGGGACGACATCCCTCTTTGCGGACGAATCATGGCAGTCGCCGATGTCTATGACGCGCTGGTGTCGAAGCGAGTGTATAAAGACTCCTTTACGCACGATGCGGCGCGGACAGTGATTGAAGAAGGGCGCGGCAAACATTTCGATTCGGATATCGTCGATGCGTTCATTGCCGCCAGCGACAAGTTTCTTGATATTCGGGTGCGTTTCACCGACGGGTGATGGGCAGGCTTTCGCTGGAAAGTCTCCCACCCACTTTATCAGCATCGCTCTTTACGGGCGAAAGGAGGTAGAAGTCGCAGGCGGTGTGGCAACATCGTAGGCAAGATGGTGCAGTAGCACCATTCTTTCTCCTTACTCCTTTCTCCTATATTCTTCCGCCCGGAACGAGAGAAAGTAAAACTGGGTATAAAACTTTCCAGCGAAAGCCCTACCAATTCTCTCTCAAATCTTGCGGTTTCAACCCTTTCTTGAATGCACCGAATCCCATCGGCAAGGGTTCAAAGGTTCCGACGATCCCGACTTCTGCGTTTTCCGAAATTGCCGACTCCAGACCCGTCAGAAAATAGACCGCGTTCACAAACATGCGTCGTACCCCTTCGCTGGAAAAATCTTGCGAGGAACCAATCGTTGACGTGAATGCCGTGCCAGTCACTTTTTTGCCCTCTGTTTCGATATTGTAGGATTTCAACCACGCAATCGGCATCATCGGTTGGTTCTTTTCATTTTGCACCGGCTTGTCCGTGGCGTTCATTCCTTCGAGTACGGCTCCGAGCATGAGCGGCACGGAATCCTCCGGCAGCGGCAGGCGCACCGTGTACACATCGGTCGGTCCGAACACATCCGCACAACCGCGAACAATCGGATGTTCTTTTTGTTCGGGAGCAACCACGCCGCGTGATGCCTCTTTGCCATGCGCCCCGTGATGAGCGATCCACGTTTCGCCGAGAATCTTGCGTCCGAATCCTTGTTGCCAATCTTTCTTTTCGCCGTTGTAATTGAAACTATAATGCTTGTACGCGCCCTCCTTAATATTGAATGCGTGCGTTGCTGTCCGAATGCCGATCACCGGTTTGCCCGATTGAAGATAAGTGTCGATATGCTTCATTTGCTCGTCCGGCAAATCCCGAAATCGCAAAAAGAAGACCGCCACATCCGCTTGTTGCAACGCCTCCAATCCGGGAATGTTCGTGACCATCACCGGGTCAATTTCGAGGGTTTGCGGATGGATCGCAAAGAGAACGGTGCAATCGAAACCGTGGTGCTTCGCCAGAATCCTGCCGAACTGAACGACCATTTCTTCCGAACGATATTCTTCGTCCCCAGAGACAAGAACAACGGTTTTCCCATTGCCGGGTTTGCCCGTCGTTCCCTTGTAATGCAGCACCTCTGCAAAGACCGGTAGGGCAGAAAAAAAGAAGAGTACAGACAGAAATTTTGTTGCAAGTCGTGGTCTCATCGTGTTGCGATTGAAAGAGGACTGATTCTCGTTCGTGAGGAAGTGGACACGAACACAGCGAAATTGTATCAAACACTTGCCGCCCGTTCAATGGGGCAAAACACGCTGTTCTCACTCCTGACCCTTCTTCTTCTCAACGCAGCGGAATTGCCGCGAGTTCGTCATAGATGGGACTGCGGCGGGTCAGTTCGCTGGAAATGATCTGCACCTCGCCGACGCTGCAAGAGCCGAACAAACGGTTTTGTTGTTCATCGAGAAGAGCGATCAGCGGGGAATCCGGGGAGGTTTTTTTGACCCGCCCAATGGTCAGGTGCGGCGAAAATTTCCGGGCTTCCTTCGGAAAACCGAGTGGGCGCAAGCCCTCGTTGATGCTCTCCGCCAGTTGTCCCAATGCTTCCGAACCCTCCCGACAGCCGATCCAAATCGTTTTCGGCGATTGGCGATTCGGAAAGACCCCGAACCCTTGAAAGGTCAGGTCGAACGAATCAATTTGGCGGACGGAATGTGTGACGGCACGAATCAACTGCGGCAAATCATTGAGCGGAACATCACCGAGAAATTTCAGCGTCACATGCAAGTTTTTCGTCTCCACCCAACGGACTTCCTCCAACTCCGCACGCAACAACCGCACCGATTTTTCGATCCCCGCCAGCACCGACGAAGAGAGGGAAATGCCAATAAATGTCCGAAGGCGATCTTTCATAGAAGAGCATTATACCAAAGCCGGTTGATCATTCCAGAAGTCGAATGTTTTAGCCCGACAACGAGAGGGCGGCTGAGCGACCACGCGGCGGCACGGGCGTAGCCGAAACATGACCCGCTCCGGGTCTATACCGGATCTGGTTTGAAATGCTCGATGGCTCCAAACGTGACATCGCACCGGAGTGCCAATTGCAACCGACGGAGATATTCGTCCCGGGAAATTTCCCTTACGCCGGATCTTGCCGTGTGATCGGTTTTGACCTGAATGTCCACGAGTGGGTAGCCTCGTTCTTTCAGATGCTGCATGAGAGCGACCAGTGCCACACTCGAAGCGTCCCGATGTCGAAAAAACATCGATTCCGCCGCGAACAGCCCGCCAATGGCAACACCATAGACACCCCCCGCAAGTTCATCCCCGCTCCAAGTTTCGACGCTGTGAGCATAGCCAAGTCGGTGAAGTTTGATATAAGCGTCGATCATTGCGGGGGTGATCCATGTTCCCTCATGTTTGTGCCGCGCGGCACAGCCTCGAATGACACCGGAAAAATCGGCGTTCGAGGTGATCCGAAAACGACCACTGTTGCAGGTTCGTTCTAATCGCCGGGAAATGTGGAATCGGTCGAATTCAAAGATACAGCGGGGATCGGGGGAGAACCATGCGAGAATGTTGGCTGTTCGTTCCGTAACGGGCCACGGAAAGATGCCGTGCGTGTATGCGTCGAGCAACCAATCGGGAGTCAACTCGCCGCCGACGAGGACGAGACCGTCCTCGTCGGCGAAATAGGCGGGGACAAAATATCGGGGCATGAGGCTTTCGCTGGACATAAACGATCCTTTTTTCTGCTGAAATCACCATTCCGTAGAGCAGTAGTCAGTAGCCAGAAGACAGAAGACAGAAGACAGAAGACGCAAGCGCAGGGGATATTGCCGCAACGCATGCGACTACTGACTACTGTATTCTGAACTTGTCACGCTGCCGCTGTTTCGGCTGCCGAGTTTGCGATAGACAGTGCTATCGATGTTGATGGAAATGGCGTGAACAGAACCATCGCCGAATGCGAAATTCGACACGGTGTTATGGTACGAGCCAAAACCGCCGACCAGATACTGTCCCGGCAATTCCTCCTCCCACATTTCCGGCGAGAAAATGAGCGGGGCGGTACGATGGGCATCGTCTGGATTGTCCCCAATGTTTTCGTTCGCGTTCGCAAGCACGTCGTGCGGCATTTTCCAGTTGGCAAAGGGACCGACATACACGTTGATCGGGTTGCCCGTATTGCGGATCGTCCCTGGCGTGCCGGACATCCAGCCGAGACCGCCATAGACAAACGTGCCCTCCGCACCTTCTGGGAGAATGAATTGGCTCCGCTCATAACGATACCTGTCTCGTTGCGGTTCCCGTTCAATCGTGTCCCTCTGGGGAACAACCGCTTCACCGAAAAAGATCGTGTTCGATGTCCCGTCGAAAATGTCACGGCTTCGTAGTTTGCTGTTCAGAAAGAATACGCCGTCGTTCTCGGTGTCAATGGGCGTTTCGGTGCTGCTATGGCAAGCCATGTAACTTGTGTCCGCAGGTCGCTCATTGTTGTTGCCGATTTTTCCCACTCTGCCGAAACCCGAGGAAGGACAATAGAGGAGCCGACTTGGCGATTCTCCCAGCCATACCGCACGATTTTCGGGATCGTACACACTCTTGTTAAAATTGATTGTGTCGTACAGGGCAACCTGTTCGAGGAAGGGGAGCAATCGGGGAATCCAGCCCATGTGATTGCCGAGTGGCACGTTGCGGATGGGTCCCGTTTCATTGACGGTTCCCGAAGGCAACACGCCGAAACTTTGTTCGTAATTTTTTGTGGCGATGGCGAGTTGCATCATGTGATTGCTGCACTGGAGCCGACGTGCGGCTTCCCTCGCCGCTTGAACGGCGGGAAGCAGCAGGGCAATCAGCATACCGATGATCGCAATCACGACGAGAAGTTCGATAAGGGTAAAGGCTTGTTTCATAGTGAGGATACTCTAAAAAGGTGTCACCCTGAGTCGGTTTGAGTTTCCCGAAATGGGGTCTATCACGCCCGACTCTCTTCCTTGATTATACCATTGTTTTCGTATTTTTGGGGTGCATTTTATCCTAGGGGCACGGGGGCGAAAAGTGACCCGGAGCGGGTCGATCGGCGAATTGTTTTTCGTCAGAACAGAATGATTTGAATCGGGACAATCAGATTCAAGACCAAGACACATGGCACAAAATATCGTTCGGGAATGATGTTGAACAGTTGCCGACCCAGTATCGCGCCCACGAGCAAGCCGGGGAGCAATAAGAAATCGAACCAAAGAGTCTCCACCGTAATCATCTGCAAGCCAGGGACGGCACCCCCCATCAGCGGCAGTTTTGCGAGGTTCACGATGAAAAAGAAAATGGCAAAGGTGCCCATAAAATCGTGCTTGTTAAAGTTTTGCGCGGCACAATAAACGGTCATCACCGGACCACCGGCATTTCCGGCAAGTGTCGTAAAACCGCCAAGCAATCCCATCGTTCGGGCAAACCATCGGGACTTTGGAAACGTATTCCAGTTCCGCCATCGCCGCAGTTGTTCAAAGGCAACAAGACCAAAGATCAACACTGCCAAAAAGATTTTGAATTGGGCATCGTCGATGAGCCGCATGAAAAATGCTCCGAGACAAAGTCCCACGGCAACCGAAGGAAGCAGTTGCCGAATCCGCTGCCAGTCGGCAAACCGCCAGTAATAGCGAACAGCAAAAATATCTCCCACAAGGAGCAGGGGCAACACGGCACCGCTGGATAACTTTTCCGCACCAGGAAATGCCAACAACATCAGCAATACTCCGAGAATGGCACTCCCCGGTACGCCTGTTTTTGACATGCCAAAAAAGAAGGCAGCCGTTAAACCGAAAAGTAATGAAGAAATCGTCAAACTCACTTTGTTGCCGCCAATTCTATTCGCCGGAACGTTTCAAGCCCAGTTTTGCTGTATCTCCCATTCCGGGCGGTAGAATAGAGGAGTCAGGAACTGTCCGCAAATTAAACCGACATTTGTAGAGACGCGGGTGCTTTGCGTCTCGCGTTATGTGTTTTGTTCCGCCAATACGTGTCCACTCGTTGCATTTCACACACCGGCGAGACGCAAAGCATGGCGTCTCTACGTCTCCGTGTATGGCAATGGCATCGGGGAAAAATGCCGACATTATTTGCGGACTGTTCCTTGGGAGTTAGAAGTCGCATGCGGTAGGGGCGTGCCCTTGCGGTCGCCCGTGGGTGCAACCGCCAAGCGGGCAGGGGCAAGCCCAGCCCCTACGACAAAACGGTGCGGTAGCACCATTCTAACTCCTAACTCCTACTCTACGGAATGGCGATTTCAATAGAAAAAAGGATCGTTGATTTCCGGCGAAAGCCTCACCCCGCACAATGTTCCACTTTTTCGAGAACGATATCGGTTTTCTCCTTGCCACGTTTCGAGGCAGCATAAAGCAAGTTGAGATTCTCTTTGGAGTCGTCGTCCACCTCGTCGAACATCTTCCCCTCGAAAATCAGTTGCTTCTTGTCACCGACTTCTTTGACGCTGACCGCCACCACCTCTTTGCCCTCGAACGCGCCCATCAGCAGTTCTTCCGACAAGGGGTCTTCCACACTCCCCTCAATCGCACGGCGAAGCGGTCGCGCGCCGAAGTCGAGATTGCTCCCCTTCTTGATGAGATGTGCCCGAGCGTCATGGCTCAGCAAGAGCTTCAAGCCCTTCTCATACAACCGATCCCGAACCTTTTTGAGTTCCAAATCGACCACCGCTTCAAGGTCCTTCTCCGTCAAATGGCGGAACACAATAATGTCGTCGCATCGCCCCACAAACTCCGGGCGGAACACCCGCTCAATCTGTTCATGCACCCGCTCCTTCATACTGTCGTAAGACGCATCGTCCGATGGTTTCTGAAAGCCGAACGCCGACTCGTTTTTGATTGCCTCAGCACCGGCGTTCGTTGTCATAATCAGAATCGCATTACGGAAATCGACGTTCCGACCGAAACTGTCCGTTAAACGTCCCTCTTCCATAATTTGCAGCATCATGTTGAACACATCCGGGTGGGCTTTTTCGATCTCGTCGAGTAGCACCACCGAGTAAGGCCTGCGCCGAACTTTTTCGGTCAGTTGCCCCCCCTCTTCGTAACCAACATAGCCGGGAGGTGCCCCGACCAATCGGCTGACGTTGTGCTTCTCCATATATTCGCTCATATCGAGTTGAATGAGCGCGTCTTCGTTACCGAACATAAACTCGGTGAGTGCTTTTGCCAAGAGCGTCTTCCCCACCCCCGTCGGACCGGCAAAAATGAATGCTCCCGTCGGACGCTTCGGGTCTTTGAGACCACTTCGGCTCCGCCGCACCGCCTTCGAAATTGCCTTGATCGCTTCGTCCTGGCTGATGACACGGTTGTGCAGTTCCACCTCCATATTCATGAGCCGCTTCGTGTCTTCCAACGTCATTCGAGTCAGCGGCACACCGGTCATTTTGGAAACCACCTCGGCAATCACCGGTTCGTCCACCGTGCCAACTTTGTCCTTCAATTTTTCGATTGCCTTCTTTTTCTTTTGGGAGAGTTCGTCGATTTTGTTCCGCAGAATGAGAGCTTTTTCAAAATCTTGCTCGCCAACGGCGGCTTCTTTTTCCTTGCCGAGCATTTCAAGTTCGGCATCCAATTCCGTGACGCTTGCCGGCTTCATCATCGACTTGAGATGGATTCTCGCCCCCGCTTCGTCAATGACATCAATCGCCTTGTCCGGCAGACAGCGACCCGTAATATAGCGATCAGAAAGTTCGACCGCCGACAGAATCGCATCCTCCGTAATCTGGACGTGATGATGCTTTTCGTAACGCGACTGAAGCCCTCGCAAGATTTCGACGGTCTGCTCTTTGCTCGGTGGTTCGACCATCACGATCTGAAACCGCCTGTCGAGCGCACTATCTTTTTCGATATACTTACGGTATTCGTCCAGCGTCGTTGCCCCGATGCACTGGATTTCACCCCGGCTTAACGCTGGCTTTAAGACGTTCGACGCATCCATCGCCCCTTCGGCACCCCCCGCACCCACAATCGTGTGCAACTCATCCACAAAAAGGATGATCTTCCGAGACCGCCTCACTTCGTTCATGAGTGCCTTGATCCGCTCCTCGAACTGCCCGCGATATTTTGTTCCGGCAACCATCATCGCCAAGTCGAGCGCAATGACACGATGGCTGCGCAGCAGTTCCGGCACATTGCCATCGGCGATCAGTTGAGCGAGTCCTTCGGCAATGGCAGTTTTTCCGACTCCCGCTTCGCCGAGCAATACGGGATTGTTTTTCGTTCGGCGGCTCAAAATCTGCATCGTTCGCTCGATTTCTTTTTCGCGTCCGATGACGGGATCAAGTTTTTTGTGCTTGGCAAGTTCGGTCAAATCGCGCCCGAAACTGTCCAGAGCCGGCGTTTTTTTATTGTCCCGACGCGATTGCGTGCCAGTGTTGGAACTGATGTCCTCCTCATATTCGTCCCCATCCGCGAGGGCAATGTTGCCCCCGACATCAATTCCATGCCCCAGAAGATTGAGCACTTCGTGGCGAACCTTTTCGAGTTGCAATCCCAAATTCATTAGCACTTGGGCGGCAACACCTTCCTGTTCACGCAACAGTCCGAGCAGGATATGTTCTGTTCCGACGTAGCCGTGATTGAGATTGCGTGCCTCTTCCATTGCGTATTCCAGCACTTTTTTGGAACGCGGCGTTTGCGGCAGTCGTCCCATCGTCACGGTATCGGGACCGCTGCGGACAACTTTTTCGACTTCGTGCCGGATTTTTCTCAGGTCGATGTCAAGATTTTTGAGGACATTCGCCGCAACCCCGCTTCCTTCTTTGATGAGTCCCAGCAAGAGATGTTCTGTTCCGACGTATTCATGATTGAACCGCTGGGCTTCCTGATTGGCAAGTTGCAACACCTTCCGCGCCCTGTCGGTAAATCTTTCGTATGGCATAATTTTTTGTTGGTGGTTTGAGGAGTCCTGTCCATTCGAACCAAGCAGTGGCATTATACACCAAATCCGGTTAACTGACAAGGCTAAATAGGGTACTCTCCGTCGCACTGCAAACTTGTCGACGGTCTGGCAGTTCGACTGAAGCCCTCTTGAAGTGATTTGCTATATTTGATAGAATAGGGAAAACTTGAAGTACCTTACTCAACCCTTTCTGTCGATGCCGAATTTGAATATTACCGTTCCCCACCAACTCACGCAGGCGGAAGCCACAGAGCGGCTGAAAAAGAAACGAACGGAAATCAAAGACCAGCATACCTACACGGTAACCGATCTCAACGAAACGTGGACAACGCCCCACTCGCTTGACTTTGCATTCAAGATTTTGGGGTTTTCGCTCACGGGGTCGGTTGAGTCGCAGGAGTCCTCCGTGCAGATCGCAGTGGTGATCCCGGCGGCAGCACTGCTCATGAAAGGGACAATAGAGAGTCAGATCCGCCGGGAACTCGAACAGGTATTGCGTTGATGTTTCTCTACTTGACATAGGGAAAACCGCATGGTAACATGGTTCGCGTTCCATTACAGCCATTTTAGAGGTTTATTATCATGACACGAGTTCTCGTTGCTGACGATTCCAGTACGATGCGCAAAATCATTTTGCGTTCGCTCCAAGCCGTCGGTGTAAAGGATGTTACCGAAGCCGCTGACGGCGCGGAGGCGATTGCCCTGTTCGCCCCCGGTAAATTCGATTTGGTCTTGACCGACTGGAACATGCCCGGAATGACTGGCTTGGATCTGCTCAAGGCCATTCGTACCCAAGATACCCAGGTCCCGGTGATCATGGTCACCACCGAAGCCGAAAAGTCACGGATTTTGGAAGCGATTCAGGCAGGTGTCACCGATTACCTCGTCAAACCATTCCAACCGGATACACTCCGGGAAAAACTCGAAAAACATGGTTGCTGATCCTTGGATTTGCTCCAATGCCATCAGCCCTTTCCAAAAAACGGTGGCGGACGAACAATTCAACAATGCGGCAACATAAACAATTTTCCTGTTTTGCCATTTGTTTTCATGCACTTTCGCCAAAACAGCAAAGAACACAAATAATAAACAGACCCCGAAATACCTATATTTTGCGCACTTTACCTATTGTTATTCCTTGGAAAGGGTAGATGCCACTATAACCCGACTGTTTGTATTTTTGCTAAAAAATTCACCGGTCTTTGCCGAAGACCGACAGGAAGGGGCTTTGCCCTATCTTTTTTTGCAATAAAATGGGTAAAATGGGGTAAGATTTGCTATTTTCTGTAAAATCACATGCTATACTCCACCCGCTTCCACTATTTTTTCAGGAGATCCACGATGCAACATCAATTTTCAGTTTTACGTGTGTTGTTCCTCTGTGCAGTGATGTTTTCACTCGCCGGTGGCGTTGAGTTGTTCGCCCAGAACAACAATAACCGAAACCAGAACAACAATAACCGGAACAACAACAATAACAATAACAACAACAATAACCGGAACAACAATAACAATAACAATAACAATAACAACAGAGGCGGCGGTAGCGGCAATATCGGCGACACGGAAGATATCGGCTCCGCAAACACTAACAGAGGTGGTGTGCTGGTGAACCCGAGTGGCGTGTTGTCCCGTGATAGTGTCCCGGATGTCGGTCAGCTGTCTCGTCTGCAACTCAACGTCGCCAAAAGATCCTACACAATTTCCGGCGATATTTCTGCCCCGAGTACGATGCGTTGCATCAGTCTGAATCGCCTCGAAAAATCCATTGTCGAGGCAAACGGTTGGATTAGCGATGAACAGGCGTTTCTCGCTGGCATCCACCGAATCACCCATGTCTTCTATTTTCCTGAATCAAAGGACATCGTGATCGCCGGTCCTGCCGAAAGTTGGTTTCCGGGTCCCGACGGGACAATGGTGAGCAGACAATCGCTCCAGCCTGTTTGTGAGTTGCAGGATTTGGTGGTGGCTCTTCGGACTTACGCTCCCGGTAAAGAGGTGTCCGAAGCCATCGGTTGTTCCATTGACCCGACCGAGGAAGGAAGTGCCCGATTGCAGCAGTTCCAGGCGTCATTTAACGGCTCGGATCGCCGGGAGTTTATCCGAGGGGTTCGTAACAGTATTGGAGTGCAGACGATCAGCGTCCACGGGATTCCTGCGACAACCAACGCTGCCCAGTTGATGGTCGCTGCCGATTATCGAATGAAACTCATCGGGCTTGGGCTGGACAACAAGCCGGTGTCGCGATTAGTCACGTTCATCGAACGAACGATGCCGAATGCGCCCGATGCTGCTTTTCGTTGGTTTTTCGTGCCGGATTATGAGTCGGTCGTTTTAACGGAAGACCGTACTGGTATGGAGCTTGTTGGCAACGGGGTCAAGTTGGTTGCCGAAAATGAAATCGTCTCTTCGTCAGGGGAGCGAACAGTGGTGAGCGGTGAACTGGATCCCGGCAGTGCGGCGTATACGCGAAGTTTCACCCAGTTGTACCCGCAAATTGCGAGACAGGCTCCTGTCTTTGCCCAACTCCGCAACTGGATCGACATGTTGATTTGTGCGGCACATATTCAGCGGGAAGATTTCTACGGCAAGTCTGGTTGGACGATGGAATTTTTCGGCTGTGAAGAAAAGTATCCGCTGGAAGTATTTTCTGTTCCCCAGGCAGTCGAGCCGCTTGTCGGGCAGGCACAACGCGGTTCTCTGACGCTCGCCCCGGTCGGCGGCGGGGTTGTCATTGATGCGGAGCAAGCATTGGGTGCCGAGAATGTCAAGGCGGACAACGACAAAAAAATCGCGGAAAGACAAAAGAAAATCGCACTGAACCTCCCCGAAGGTGTCTGGTGGTGGGATGTGCGTTAGAAGTAGTCAGGAGTCAAAATACAGGAGTCAGGAGTCGGTCGGGCTATACTCGGCGGACTCCTGACTCCTCACTCATTACAATGGACTCACAGCAAACAGAGCAACAACCGGAACAAGACGTACCCTTTCCAGAGCCGACGCTTTTGACGTTGGTGACGGGGTTGGCGACGCAGGCAATGATTTCGCTGGGCATCTTCCCGAATCCAGCGGACGGCGAAACGCGGATTCTTCTACATCAGGGAAAACATCTGATTGACACGATTGTGCTGCTTTCCGAAAAAACGTCGGGACATCAAACGCCGGAAGAGGCGAAAGTCTTTGAAAATGTTCTGCACGAACTTCGCATGATTTATGTTGCCGCACAGAACGAAAAAAAGAAGCGAGAGAACGTTGAGCGGGGGGACGGGGGGGTGGGGGCGTAGCCGAACAATAACTGGGTTGACTCCGCCCCGACTCGGTCATTCTTTTTCGTGTTTCTCGGGCTTCTCGTGAAAGAACTCCGAGACGAAGTCGCTGAGTTTGCCAAAGAAGTTTTTTCGCTCCGGCAAGATGTGGTCTCCTTCCAACTCGGCTAGTTGTTGCAACAATTTTCGGTGTTCCGCTTTCAACTTGCGGGGCACTTCGATATACACTTGAATGTGCAAATCACCCGCAATACTTCGGCGTGGAATCGGCATCCCTCGTCCGCGAAGGGTGATAATATCGTTATTCTGCGTACCGGCGGGGATTTCGACCTTTTCTCGACCATCAAGCGTGGGAATTTCGATCTCTGCTCCCAGTGCCGCCTGCGGATAACTGATCGGTACGCGGCAAACCAAATCCTGTCCGTCGCGCTGAAACAACGGATGCGGCTTGACCGTGATAAAAACATAACAATCTCCCGGCGGTCCCCTTTCGGGACTGCGATCCCCTTCCCCCGGCATCCGAAGCTTGGTACCGGTTTCGACACCAGCAGGGATTTTGATTTCTCGCTTGATCGTCTGCTGAATCATTCCATATCCCCGGCAATCAGGGCAAGGATCCGTGATAATCATCCCCTGTCCCCGGCATTTGGGACAGGTCGTTTGAATGGAAAAAATCCCCGCCGATTGCGTAATCCGCCCTTGTCCCCCGCAATAAGGGCAGCGTTCGGGAGATTTTCCCGGCTTAGAACCGTTGCCTTTGCAGGTGCTACAGGTTTCGTGCCGCCGGAAGGAAATTTCTTTGGTCACGCCTCGTGCCGCTTCATGCAGGTCAATGGTCAAATTGCACCGGACATCGTTGCCTTGGGCAGGCCTGCGGTGCCTTCCTCCCTCCCCCCCGCCGAACAGATCGCCGAAGAACGAGCCGAACGCGCCAAAAATGTCATTGACATCATGAAATTGCGGTCCGCCGCCGTGGGCTTCGATACCGGCATGACCGTACTGGTCGTAGAGCGAACGCTTTTCGGGATTCCCGAGAACCTCGTAGGCGGTCGCACAGAGTTTGAATTGCTCGATGGCTTCCTCGTTCCCCGGATTGCGGTCGGGGTGATATTTCATCGCCAGTTTCCGATAGGCAATCGAGATTTCGTCTTTGCTGGCACTACGAGCAATCCCAAGAACTTCATAATAATCCCGTTTCGACATAGAGGGATATTTTCTGTCAAAGCGGCAATTTGTCAAGCGTAGGCGTTACAGTCGTCCGCGAGATTGGGTACACGTAAAATTGAGTATAGAGACATTTTGCCCTGCCGGGGCACCCTACAGCCCGGGTACTTTTCTTCGGCATCCGATTCCGCTATACTGTTCCTTCGTTAGTGGTGAAAAACCGCATCCTCTCATCAAATTTAAGGAGAATGATTATGTTACGTTGTGCTTCGTTTGTGTGTTGTTTGTTGTTGGTCACCGCTTCGGTGTCGGGTCAGACGAACCTGTTTGACAAGCAGAATCTCGCTGATTGGGATTTTCACGTCGCCGGAGAAGGGGTCAAGGTTGGAGATGTCTTTTCTTTTGCCGATGAAGGTCGCATCCTTCGCTGTACAGGCAAGGAACCGTTCGGCTATCTTGCCACGAAGGAATCGTACAAAAATTTCACATTCACTGTTGAATGGCGTTGGCCCTCAGGAATCACACCGACCAACAGCGGTGTATTTCTGGGAATCACCGACCAACCAAAAGGTTCCTTTCTGCCGAAGGCATTCGAGGTGCAACTCCAACACAAGAACGCTGGCGACCTTTGGGCATTTCACGGACGCGGTCTCACCGACACGCCGAGTCGCATCCAAAACGTGGATCACGCAGTGATCGGCAAATTCAGCGGAGTGAAGAAACTTCTTGACCGGGAAAACGAGCCGGGTCAATGGAATACGATGGACATTCTCTGCAACGAGGAGCTAATCGTGATCGTGGTCAATGGCAAGATTGTCAACTGGACAAAGGGTGCCGAACCGGTTGCCGGGCGCATCGGTCTCCAATCAGAAGGTGGTCCCATCGAATTCCGTAACGCCACCGTGACGCCGTTGCCATAAGGCTCTCGCAGGAAAGTTTTATGCCAAGTTTTGCAGTATCTCTCATTTCGGGCGGTAGAAGTTAGGAGTTAGGCTTTCGCCAGAAATTAACATGCCATTTTCAGCCTTATCGCATTCCGTGGAGCAGAATACAGGAGTCAGGAGTCAGGAGTCAGAATGATGCTACCGCACCATTTGACTCTGGCAGTTCCT
>Ga0123353_10003802_pt1 | contig 19255 bp, 11 predicted proteins | sample TergutLab28metaG_3_FD_92763 | JGI IMG/M metagenome (GOLD analysis project Ga0123353, IMG submission 92763) | Labiotermes labralis P3 segment gut microbial communities from Petit-Saut dam, French Guiana - Lab288 P3 | ecosystem: Host-associated > Arthropoda: Insects > Digestive system > Gut ... | reverse complement strand
TTTTATATTTTTCATGTCATTATTATCAAGTTTTACTATATTAATATAGTAAACTAATATATTATTATAATAATAATGATAATATTAATTTAACTTATTCTAATAATAGATAAAATAAATGTTAAATAAAAATGTTCAATATTTAAAATATCAATTGATTATAATATAATAAAAATTAAATTAGATTTTCAAGATATAAAAATAATCTTTTAACAATGTGATAATGATGAAAGTTTGTATAATTGGGCAAGGCTATATTGGAATTCCTACTGCAACTCTTTTTGCAGATAATGGCTGTAAAGTTCTGGGTGTAGATATACATCCAGAAAAAGTAGATAAACTAAATGAAGGAGAACTCCCTATAGAAGAACCTGGACTTAAAGAAAAATTAAAATCAGCTATAAGTAAAAATAACTATTATGCATCAACTACAGCTCAAGAAAGTGATGTTTTTATAATTACTGTTCCAACACCTACTAATAAGGGTGATTTATCATGTGACTTAACTAAAGTTATGAAGGCATGTAATTCCATAGTTCCACTTTTAAAAAAGAGAAATATTGTAATTGTTGAATCAACCATAGCTCCAATGTCAACTGACAATATAATAAAACCAATTTTTGAAGAAGCTGGTTTTACTATTGGGGAGGATCTTTATCTTGCACATTGTCCTGAAAGAGTTCTTCCTGGAAAAATAATAGAAGAATTAATTAATAATGATAGGATAATTGGAGGTGTGACACCTCAATGTTCAGATAAAGTAGCTAAAGTATATGAAATTTTTGTTAAAGGAGAAATAGTAAAAACAGAAGCTAAAACAGCTGAAATGAGTAAATGTATGGAAAATACCTTCCGTGATGTTAATATTGCACTAGCTAATGAACTTGCTAAAATTTGTTCTTCTATTGGAGTTAATACACTTGATGTTATTGAACTTGCTAATAAACACCCTCGTGTAAATATCCATTCTCCAGGACCAGGAGTAGGTGGGCATTGTTTAGCTATAGATCCTTATTTTATTTATGCACTTGCTCCAAAAGAAGCTAAACTGATTAAATTAGCTAGAGATATTAATAATAGTATGCCAAAGTTTGTAGTTGATAATACAAAAAAGATTTTAGAAGGTATTGGAAATATTGAAAATCCAAAAATAGCTATTTTAGGAGTAGCTTATAAAGGAAATACTGATGATCTGAGAGAAAGCCCTGCTTTAGTTGTTATAGATTTACTAAAAAATGAAGGATATGAAATAGCTATTCATGACTCACATATTGAAGATGAAAGTTATTGTAGTTTTGAAGAAGCTATTGAATATGCTGATATAGCTCTTATACTATCTGACCATGATGAGTTTAAAGATTTAAACTTTGATTTAATGGTTAATAAGATGAGAAACCCTATTGTTTTTGATACAAAGAATGTTGTTAAAAATGATAAAAATAATAATGAACCCCAAAAAGAGAGAGTAAAAATTATAAATTATGGAAAAATTAGATAAAATGAAAATTCAAGAAAATTCCTTCAGTTTTTTGCCAATAATAAAAAATTTTAGCATACGTACTTAGTTGGACTATATTTTTAATATTTTATCATATGCCCCCATTTTTAAATTTTATTCTGTATTTATTCTGTTGAAATTAACTATATGGATAAAGATATTAAATGCAATTTATAATTATATCAAAGAAAGAAAAATTTAAAGAAGGTGATTTAAATCGTGCATTTTTGAATTTTAAATTTGCACCTTCGTTAATAGCAGAAGAATCTGTGAAAATAGAAATTAACAATTTTATTGTTTATTTGTATCCATATAATCATATAATAAATGAAAAAGAAGGTTATTCTTATTATGCTGATTCAAATAAAATTTTAATTGCTAATGGATTATTTAATGTTGATAATGTTATAAGAAATGACTATATAGAAATATTATTTGATAATTTAAAAGAAGACTCGGATTTATTAGGAGACTATCAATTAATATTAATAGATAAAAATGGAAACGGGTTTTTTAAAACTCCACAGTTTGGTTTAAGGCAATTATTTTATTATGAAGATGAAACTTGCACAGTACTATCAACTGAATTAAAATTAATCGTAGACGGATTAGAAAAATTCAAAGAGAAACCATTTGTTGAAAATTATGATAGTAACTTTATTTATGATTCTACATTCCGTGAATGGGGAAAACGAAAATATCCTAAATCAACTATTTTCAAAGATATCAAACGAATTTCACCACATGATGAAAAATACTTTGAGGATGGAAAGATTGTGATAAAAGAAAAAGAAAAAATTGAAATTCCTGAATCATTTGAAGAAGAATTTCTTAAAAATAGAAAATCTCTTTATGATAAATATTATAAAAATTTAATAAAGTTTAGCGAAGAAAATCTAGCTAAAATACAGCCAACTACTGAAAAAATAAGAGTAGGTTTGACTGGTGGATTTGATTCAAGATTATCTGTTGCAATTCTTAAACCAATCTGTGACAAAGTAGGAATCGATCTTCAAACTTTTACTGGTGGTGTGGATGACCATCCAGATGTTATTCTAGCTAAACAGGTTGCAAAATGCCTTGATTTGAATTATACTCATTCTATTCCTCAAGATGGAAAACAAATAAGTCCTCAAATTATTGATCAATATATGTTTAGTTTCTATCGAAGCCAAGGCGACTTTAATTCCAATAACCTTCCAGAAGTATCTAGAAAAATTCCAGCAAATAATTTAATATTGCATTATGGAAATGATGCTTATAAAAGACATGACATGAATTTACTATATAGTGCTAATAGATGGTCTGCACGACGCAGATTATACATGAATATGTTCTTTTTCCCATTATTTTATACTGAACAAGAAGTATATTTTGCATTATCATATGCTAAAAATAATGAAAATTCTAAAGAATTTATATATGAACTATTAAATCGTTCCAACCCAAAGTTATTAAAGATTCCATTTGTAGGTAAAGAATTGCCATGCACAGAAGTTAAGGCATATGCCAGCCCTAAAAAATCTAAATTTCATGAAAAAATCCCATTTTTATGGGATTATAATCTTGTAAAAGATAAATTAAATCCCATACTAACAAAACATTTAAATAAAAAAATTGGTTTTAAAGGTAAATTCTTTTTAAAAGTAGTTGGTTTAAATGAATTAGACTTCTTTTTAAATCCTAAAATATTGAGAATAATAAAAAAATATAGAAAAAAGAAAATTTCTATGAAAAAAATGATAAAAATGCTTTTAAAAGAAAAAAAATCAAATATTTTTATAAAACAAGATAAATTCATAAAGCTTATAAAGAATGATTCTCACAAAAAAACAAAAAGCATAATGATTATATTAATGGATTATGCATCTGTTGCAGATATGCATTCTTTTGAAGAAATAGAAAAAACTGTTGATTTTGATAAAATAAAAAATCCAAAACGTTTAGTTGAATAAATAAATAATGAAATAACTTCTATCTTTTTTTAAAAAGATTGGTGAAAATTCGAATAGGTTTAGTTATTTTCCAACTATTAGAAGTTTCCATTATCTTAATTTTATTTTTTAATTCTTTATTTTCTTTTTTAAGAGATTTGACTTTTCTTTTAAGTTCGTTTTTATCCATTTCCAAAATTGAAATTTTATGTATTATTGAAAAGTCTGAGTAAGATTTTGATTTTAAAATATTTAAATAAAAAGTTAAATTCCTTTCATTTAAATTAGAAATATAATCTTCATTTTCCTTAGAATTTTCAGAAATTTTATTAAATTCTTTTACAATTTCTTTGTAAAATTGTTTTTGATACTTTTCATCCATTCTGTTATAATCAATTCGAATAATATAAACTTTACGATTAAGTACTGGCTTTTTATATTCAAAAAAAACTTTATTTTTCTTAAAAACATCAACAATGAGGTTAGATATGGGGATAATGTGAGAAAAACATACACCTCTCATATTCATCAAAGAATCTCCATGTCTTCTTCTATAATAAAAATATTTATTAATCACTTCAACTCTTTGAGCATTTAAAAAAACATTATAAAAAAATGGATTATCATGCATTACACGTTCTTTTGGAAATTTTGCATTAATATTGTCTAAAAGTTCCTTTTTATACAATTTTAATGGTGGACTAACTGGCATATGAAATATAATTTTTTTAACTTCACTGGGATGGAAAACTCGGTTAAAAAATGATTCATCTAAACGACTATAATTATAATAGCCAATTTCATAAAATTCTTTAGTTTCATTATCATAATTCATAGCTAAAAAGAAAACAAGATCAAGATTTTTCTTTTTAGCTTCATTATAAGTATATTCAAGTGTATTTTTTTCAACCCAATCATCAGAATCTATAAAATATATATATTCTCCTTTTGCAACTTTTAATCCTTTATTTCTTGAAAGACCTCCACCTATATTTTCCTCATTGTTAATAATAGTTATTCGGTCATCTTCTTCAGCATATTTTTCTAAAATAGCTAATGAATTATCATTTGAATTATCATTTATACATATAATCTCAATATCTTTAAGAGTCTGATTAATAACACTATTTAAACACTCTTCAAGATACTTTTCAGAATTGTGTACTGGAATAATTACTGAAACTTTAATATTTTTCATGAAAATCCCTATTTTCTTTAAAAAAACTGTTTTTATTGAATATTAAACTATTAATGTCAAAATATTTAATTTTTCTCTATGTTTATCTTAGATAATTTAAAAAATAGAATTATTTGATTTATCAATATTCTAAAAGTTGATGATTTTCCCTTTTTGAGAAATGAAATTTATTTAACTTATTTTTGAGTTTTTTATTTTTTTCATTGAATTTTCTATTTTTAAATAATTTTCTATTTTTAAATTCATAAATGGTTTTCATTCTTAACTACTTAACAACCTTATATATAACAAGGAAAAGATTAATATATACTTATTATTCTAAGTATTATATATACATATATAACTAGAGATTATCAAAAAATATATTCACTAAATAAAAGTTGTTTGCAAAATAATTACTTTTTAAATATTTTCTTTATTTTATTATAATTATGAAAATTAGAATATTGGATTAAAAAATAATTAGATTTCTAGATTAATTTGATTAGATAAAAGTATTAAATAAAAATATTAAATAATAAAACTAAACAATAAAATTAAATAATAAATTAGTTTTTATGAAAAATTAAGTTTAAGCTGGACAAAAGTTATGCCAAAATATGAAATTGATTTAAGTAATCAAAAAATTGCAATAATTGGATTGGGATATGTTGGATTGCCATTAGCTGTGGCTTTTTCTGAAAAAACTAAAGTAATAGGTTTTGATGTTGATGAAAACAAAATAAATAGCTATAAAAATGGTATTGATGTCACACAAGAAACTGGTGATGAAGTAATAAAAAATTCGACTATAGAATTTACATCAGATGAAAAATCCTTAAAAAATGCTGATTATTTAATAATAGCTGTTCCTACACCAATAACAATTGACAAAATTCCTAACTTCAAATATATTGAAAGTGCAAGTGAAGTTGTTGGAAGAAATATGAAAAAAGGCAGTGTTATTATTTATGAATCTACAGTATATCCTGGAGTTACTGAAGAAATATGTGTACCTATACTTAAAAAAGAATCTAATTTAAAATATGGTGAAGATTTTAAAATAGGTTATTCTCCAGAAAGAATAAATCCTGGAGATAATGAGCACAGAATAGATAATACTATAAAAATTGTTTCTGGAATGGATGAAGAGTCTTTAGACATTATTGCTTCATTATATGAAACCATAGTTACTCCAGGAGTATATAAAGCTGAGAGTATAAAGGTTGCAGAAGCTGCAAAAATAGTAGAAAATGCTCAAAGAGATATTAATATTGCATTTATGAATGAATTATCAATAGTATTTAATAAAATGGATATCTCTACTGCTGAAGTTCTCAAAGCTGCTGGAACAAAATGGAACTTTATTAATTTCACACCCGGACTGGTTGGGGGTCATTGCATTGGTGTTGATCCTTATTACTTTATTTACAAAGCTAAAGAATTAGGATATCATTCACAGTTGATTACAGCAGGAAGGAAAATCAATGATGGGATGAGTAGCTATGTTGTTGAAAACATAGTGAAAAAGTTAATTCAAAATGATAAAAATCCTAAAGGAGCAGATTTGCTTGTTTTAGGAATTACTTTTAAAGAAAACTGTTCAGATGTTAGAAATAGTAAAATAGCTGAAGTAATACTTTCATTGAAAGAGTTTGGAATAAACATTACAATTGTTGATTCCCAAGCTAGCTCAGAAGATGTTGAAAATGAGTATAGACTAGAATTAAGTAATTTTTACAAAAATAAAAAGTATGATGGAATAGTTATAGGAGTTAAACATTCAGATTTTGAAAAAATATCATTATCTGAATTAAAAGAATTATCAAAAGGAATTCCCCTACTTTTTGATATAAAAGGAATCTATAATAAACAAGAAGCTATTGATAGAGGATTTGTTTATTGGGTTCTTTAATGGAATTTTTTTATATAATGCCTATTTTTAAAGAGTATTGTTAAAATTATTTATTATTTTAAAAATCTTATTATGTTATTTTTAGAGATTATTTATTGTTTTTAAAATTTTTATTTATTACGTCCAATATTTCCTCAGTTCTTTTTGCAAATGTGTGATTATTTAATACTATTTCACGACCAGTTTTTGCTTTTTCTTTCCTTTTTTGCTCATTTTCCATATAATAATCAATTAATTTATGTAATTCTTCTCTACTAGAATAAGTGGGCAATGTCTCTCCAAATAACTCTTTAACACCTTCAACCTTATCTGAAATTATAAATGCTCCAGAAGCAAATCCATCAAAAATCCTATTGGAAATAAAACCATTTTTAGCCATATCTTTCCAATGATCATTTAATAAAATTTTACAAGAAGAATATGCCTTATGTAATTCATTATTAGGAATAAATCCCCCAGTAATATATTTTTTTGGAATGAATCTCTCCCACCATTTACCATACAATCCAAATTCATAATCAATAGGTAATAAATCTTTTATTATTTGCCTATAAGTATTTTTACTGTTTCCAACAAACAACAATTCATGTTTATATTCATCAGATTCTTCAGGGAAAAATAAATCTGTATCAGTACATTGTAACAATGGTGAAACAGGCACATTTGTTTTTTTATTAATTTCTTCAGCAAATTTATTAGAGGAAATAAATACATGATCATAATCATTGAGTTCATCAATACTAATCAAATCAGGGTGAGATATATTCCACATAATATTAAATTGTTTTGAATTAGTTTCATATTTGGACAATCCCCTTAAAACTATAATAATATCAGAATAATCCTCATCATACCATCGCTTAAGTGAAAATATTTTTGTTGAATGATATTTCTTTCTAAATTCTTTTTTAAGAGCTAAAGCAAAGTGATAATCTCCCCAACGTTTTGCTTCATTTTCACGAGTAACTGAAATCTTAATTGAAATAGATGGATTATTTAAAAATTTTAATTTCTCATTAACCCCATATTTAAATATATTTTTCAATTCTAAAGCTCTTTGTTTATAAGTATGGTGCTCTAAAACCATTTTATTTAATTCATTTATTTTAGAAATTCTTTCTTGGTCATTTTCTAAATAAAAACTGAGTAAATTGTGTAATTCTTCTTTTGAATTAAAAGAAGGAATCAATCCATTGAAAGTATCTTCTGAACCAATAGTCCCGCTTGTTATTACTAATTTTTTTGCAGCTATTGCATCAAATACTCTACTATTGACTGATCCTTGCTCTTTTGTTACATTAACTGCATCATCTATAACAATTTTAGTTGAAGCGTAAACATTAGGTATATCCATGTATTCAATGAATCCTCGATCATGTTTTTCAAATTTTTCAATTACGTGCCAATTATTGCCATAAATTGCAAAATTATACCCTAATTCATCAGGTTCTAAAAAATCAATTATGTCTCTTTTAACACCCCAATAATTACCTGTAAAACAGTAATCAGATTGATATTCATCTGAAAAAGTAGCCTTTTCAAATCTATCAGGATTAGTTGCAATTGGAAATAAAAAAACTTTTTTATTTAAAAATTCACTTACATAATCACAAGCTTTTTTACTAGAAGCAAGATAAATATCGTAATCATGTATTTCTGGTATCTTAACCCATTGTTCAATCCGATTTCTCATCCAAACCATTTTTATTGTGTTTTCTTTAAGATTCAAAGAAGAAATGTCATAATCATATAGAAGATTAATTACTATGTCTAAATTTGGATTACTTAACTTTTCATCCCTAGATATCAATCTAACATTATATCCCAAATTAATTAATTCTTTAGAAATTTCCAAAGCTGTAAAAGCATCTCCTGCTTTTGAAGTAGGTCCCATTTCAGTTACAATTATCCCTATCGTGAGTATTTCTTTAGTTAAAAGTTTTTCACATTTTAATTTTTCTTCCAAAATTTTCTCAAAAAGATAAGATTTCCATTTCTTATTTAAGATTCTGAAATTGGTTTTTCTTCTTTTAGAAACATTATTACTATTATCTTTTTTTTGGGTAGAAGATTCATGATGAAATAATAATGCTGTTGAACACAACATATTACTATATCCTTTTTTAAAGAGTTTAAGTCCCAAATCTACATCTTCAAAGCCATAAATATATTCTTCACACAATCCATTGACTTCTTCATAAACTGATTTTTTAATCAAAAGAGCTGCTGCAGTAACTCCCGGAATTATTTCTGTTTTAATAGATTCATGGAATATATCTTCTCCATTTCCAATATTATATGGTCTAAAATTATCTCCTTCAGTTTTGAAAGCTATTCCAGCATGTTGAACTTTAAATGAATTTTTCTTATTTTTTGAATCATAATACTTAGGATAAGCTAATTTAGCACCAACAGAACCAACATTGTCATTGTTAAGAATTACTCCCATCATTTCATTAAGCCAACCATATGTTGTCTCAATATCGTTATTCAATAAAACAAGATACTCTCCATTTGATTCCCTATAACCTTGATTGTTTCCTTTGGAAAAATTTTTATTTTCATTATTTTTAATTATTTTTAGGGGCAATCTCTCTGATATTTCTTCTAAGAATTGAATAGATTTATCAGTTGATGCATTGTCAACAATAATAATTTCATAGTTAGGATATACAATATTTTCCTCAAAATTCTTAAATAATCTTTTCAAATTAGTGATTCCATTCTTATTAAGTATTATAATAGATACAAGAGGAGAATGAGTAAATTTAGGAGAAGAAAGAAGAACATAATTTCTCTGAATTATTTTTTTTTTCTCTTTTATTTCTTCATTAGAATTAATAGATCTTTTTTCATTCCTACCATGTAAGTAATAATGAATTAAAGGATTTAGCCCAGAAACTTTAACATCATTATAAGTAGATAAATAAAAATCAGTGCAAAAGGTTTTACTAGGATTTTTCTTTTCTTCATACCCATAATACATATAGTGAATAATTGGGTTCATCTTTGATTTTTTAACATCTGGATATTTTTTATTGTAATATTTAGAGTTGAATAAATTAGAGTTTTTAATGGTATTATATCCCTTAATGTTTCTAAATAACTCTTTGAAATGAAAATTCGATTTAAGTAAGATATATAAATAATGGTTTCTTTTAATCTTTCTTAGCATAAATTCACCATATGATAAAAAAATATTTTTAAAACTTAAATGTTGTATAATTAAATAGTGTATATAATAAACAGATTAATAAACTTGTACTAATTTTTGTCAAGTATCTAATTTGTTGAAATTTTCATTAAAATCAGACATGTTGTTAATATTAAACATTTATATAAATTGAAAATATAAATAAAATATAAAAATCCTATTTCCTAATTTAACACTTATAAATAATATAATTTTATCTATGATATATAATTATCTATAAAATATATATCTAAAATTAAAATGAAAAAATGGAAATTCTCCTAAATCATTTAATAAAAGGATTAAAGTGATTAATATGATACTTTACATTATCAAAAAAGAAAAAGGAAATCCAAAAAATATTTATAAAATTCTTAAAGCTAAACACAGAATAAAAAAATTAAAGCTTTTTGATGAAAAGTACTACTTAAAAAAGTATCCTAGTGTGAAATCCATGATTGATTCGTTGGATCATTACATTTATCATGGATATAAAGAAGGGAAACAACCAAGCAAGAAATTCAATGGCAATTACTATTTAAAAAAATATTCCAATGTTAAAAAAGCGAACCAAAACCCATTAGTCCATTATGTATTATATGGAAGAAAAGAAGGAAAGTTTTCTAATAAAGAATCTGAAAATAATTCTTTAAAAAATGTATTAAAATTATTAAAAGCCCAAAATATCGAGATAAGAAATTTAAAAAGAGAATTGAATAAATATTCTAAAGTATTTACCATGAAATCTGTGAATAAAGAAAAAATAGCTACTGAAATTGAAGCTTATGAAGGATATGGAATTACAAAAAAAAAGAGAAGTCAAAAATTAATAGTTTCCCTAACATCATACCCCGATAGAATGTATGATATTCATTATTGTTTATATTCATTATTAACACAGACATGTAAACCAGATGGAGTTATCTTATGGTTAGCTAAAGAACAATTCCCATATCTAGAAGAAAACTTGCCAAAAAAAGTACTTGATTTGAAAAATCATGGTTTAACAATAAATTGGTGTGAAGATATAAAAAGTTACAAAAAACTTATTTATTCTTTACAAAAATATCCCGAAGATATAATAATAACAGCAGATGATGATGTTTTTTATCCTAATAATTGGTTAGAACAATTATATGAAAATTGTGATGGGAAAAATGTGGTTTGTCATAGGGCACATCTGATGGCTTTTAAAAATGAAAGATTGCTACCATACCAAAGCTGGGAAAAAAATGTTCAAAATAATCATGCCACTATTTTAAACTTTTTTACTGGTGTTGGGGGGGTTTTATACCCTCCAAATGTATTTTACAAAGATGTACTAAATAAAAATTTGTTCATGAAACTAGCTCCCAGAGCTGATGATATTTGGTTTTGGGCCATGGCTGTTATGAATAATAGGAAAATAAAAATTGTTAAAAATGGATATAGTGAGCCAAATTCTGTTAATATTGAACGAGAACTTGGTTTCAATGATGATGGAGGATTATTTTTATCAAATGGTCCTGAAGGAGGAAATGATAAACAGTTAGCATCAGTTATAGATTATTATCCTGAAATTAAAAATAAATTAAAAAAAGAAATCCCGCCTAAAGTTTCTATTATAATTCCTGTTTATAATGCTGAAAAATATCTTGAAAAATGTTTAGATAGTGTAGTGGGGCAAACATTGAAAGATATAGAAATAATTTGTGTAAATGATGAGTCTACAGACAGTTCTCTTGAAATTCTAGAGAGATATGCAAAAAATGACAAAAGAATAAAAGTTTGTACCCAGAAAAATCAGGATCGAGGAAGTGCAAGAAATAAAGGAATAAAAATTGCAAAAGGAGAATACCTTGGCTTTATTGATAATGATGATTGGGTGTCTGAAGATTATTATGAAGTATTATATAAAAATGCAAAAAAATCCAATGCAGATATATCTGCAACATCAGAAGTGATTTTTCCTGATGAAAATCAAAAGAAAAATGTTGGATTCGATGGGAAAAATAATTTAAAATCTATTGAATCTAAATCAAGTGTTATTATAGCTTCTGGTGTTATGTGGAATAAAATTTATAGAAGAACACTTATTATTAAAAACAGCATCTGTTTCTCCAAAAGAAGATCTATTGGAGAAGATAACATTTTTAATATTTTGTCTATTATATTATCAAATTATATTGTTACAACTAATAAAGTAACTTACTTTTGGAGACAAAGGAAAAGTTCACGTAATTCTGAAGAGAGAACCGAACAAGATTTATTACTTTTAAATAATTATGAAGATATATTAAATAGATTATCTGAATTAGACATTGATAATAAAACAAAGAAAATATGGGAAAAAATTATTTACAAACGTATGCAAATAAATTTTTGGTGGTTTTTTAGCGAATCGGATGAAAAATTAAGAAAAAAAATCATTGAAGGCGTTAATATTATGTTTCCAAAAATAAAACCCCAAGAATATTTAGAGGATATCAAGAATGATTAATAATCAAGGTGTCTGATTTATGTGAAATTTAGGAGATTCGTTATCTCTTCAATTTCTCTATAACCCGTGTTAATCATGATGCCCATTAAAAATACATTCAGATAAACATGTTTATAGACAGCCCTCTTAGTATAAGCATGTATTTCCTTTAATTTTAATTCTATCTTAATGAATTTAAAAAATTCCTCAATTTTCCATCTTCTTCTCCTGAAATCTTCCCATTTAGGAAGTAAACTAAATAATTTCTGTTTTAACTTCTCATATCTCTGATTTTTATATTTTTCTTCAGTATAATACTCTAATGGATTCTGTATTCTCTCAATTAATGTTATTAAAGAAGGTTTTTTCTTAGGAAAGATAAAAAGAACAATCTCATACTTGTTTATTCCAATTAAATAGTTTTCTAAACTATAAAATCCTCTATCACACAATATTAACTGCCATTTTTTCAATATTCTCCGTCTTTTAAGTTCAGATAACATATCATCAAATATTTTAGTGTCATTAGGAGAACCTGGATGAATTAATATTGCTAATGGTTTACAACTTCTCTCTTCAATAGTTAAAGTCATTTAAAACCCAGCATAATGACCTTAATTAGTTGAAAAGGCTCTTTTGTATTCTTTTGTTAACAATTTTTGTATGCTTAAAAATTTTCCACCGAATTTTAAATCTAAAGTAATTGAAGTTGAATCCAATATTATAGTTTTTATATTTCTTATATTTTTAAATTGCATCTTATTTAAAGTCTTTAAACATAATTCAAGATATTTACTTTCTTCATTTCTATGATAAATCTCTCTAATTTGTTTTAAACTCAATAATTCATCAATACCTAAAAATTTTCACAATTTATCACGGTTTTTTACTTGATCATGAACATGAAAGAAGTCTAATTGGAAAAATATACTTAATAGTACTAATTTTAACATCATTTGATGTTTTTTAATGCTTGTTAAATCATTTCGAGATAGTTCCTCTTTGAAACTATCAGAGTCGATAACTTTAAGTAGTTTGCCAAACAATTTCCATATAGGGTCTTTTTTATCAGGATTCATTGGGATTTTCATTTTGAACACCAATAAAATGTATAAATCTAATGATATTTAAATTTTTCGATTTAAAAGACCCTAATTTAAAATACATTGAATAATAATTTGTACTTTTATCAACAATGAATAAATAAACTTTATTTTATATTAAACAAGGATAAAAAATCCTTGAATTTTTCATGATTATCAGACACCTTGTTAATAATATAAAATTTGATTTTGGCACTGCAATTGAGTTTCATATTATAAAAAAAAGATAATCACACAACTAAGAAAATAATTTATATATGTTATTCCTGATAAATGGAGATTCTAATTTATGAATGATGAAGAAAAAATAAATAGCTATTGGTCAAATCAAAAAAAATTCCCATAAGTTGAGATGGTGGGAATCTACAACCATAAAAAAATATGTCAATAAAGTTGTTTGTAATTATGGGGGTAGAGAAAAATATACTATTATTTCTGCAGGATCGAATCAATACCTTAAAATTTTACTGAAACAGGAGAATAAAGTCCTTAAACACGGTGTTCTGTTGTTTTTTGGGGGGGGGGGGGGGGGGTGAAAAAGAATTTTTGCTGGTTCAAGAAGGGATTGTTGAAAAATTTACTCTTTTTGAATTATCTGATGAAAGAATCAAATTAGCTAATAAAAGAGCTAAACAGTTGGGAATTAAGAACAAGATTAAAATAATTAAAGGAAACTATTTTGAATATATTTTTGATGAAAAAATAGACTTTGTTCATTGGAATAACTCGTTACATCATATGTTTGATGTTGATAAATCCATAAAATGGAGTTATGATATTTTAGAAGATTATGGTATTTTTTATATGGATGATTATGTAGGATTTAATAGATTTCAATTTTCAGACAATGCAATTAAACTTTGTAATGATATTAGAAGTTTATTGCCTGATTTATATCTTAAAAACCCTTTTAATCCAGATGAACTATGTACTACAGTCCAAAGAACTAATCCTGAAGCCCTTGCAAATCGTGACCCTAGTGAGGCACCTGATTCCGAAAACATTTTAAATTCTTTAATAAAATATTTCCCTAATGTTAAAATAATATTAACTGGGGGAACAGTTTATCACACAGCATTAAATGATATCTTAAATAATTTTGATGAAAATTGTTATAAAGATAAGTTAATTTTAGAACTTTTAATGTTTATAAATCAATTAGCACTAAAACAAGGGATTAAAACACAATATGCATTTGTAATCGCTATTAAAAAGCCAAAAATAGATAAATATTCTATTAAAAATTTAATCACGGGTGTTCGGGCATTTTTTAATTATAAAAAATAAATTCAAGTAATTTAACATTGAAATATGCAACATATTATTATGTTATAACCTTATTTACAGATTAAAGCATTTTTTTCTAATTTTAATTAGCTTATCTGTGTATTTGACTACTTTTCTGTTTTTAATTAATTTTAGTTTTTTATTAGTATTGTTATTTTTTCTCTCTAAGTTTTCGATTTCAATTTTATCTTTTTCAATAGTATTTTTAAGTTTTAAATTTTCCTTTATCTTTGAGTTTAGTTCATCCTCAATAGGATTTTTTATGTTTATTTGTTTTTTATTCATATCATATATTGCATTTAGTTTTTTCATATTCTCTTTACTGTAATATTTTTGAAATAGTTTTTTAAAATAATTCATATCTTCTTTATTAGGAATATACTTCCAATTCAAACTTAGTGCGAAGAAAAAATCATCAATATATCTAAAAGTATCTTCATTTATTTTAAAAGCTCCAATATTTGCCAATGGAGCATAATTTTTATCATAATCTAAAGGTTGTGTTTTATTTGCTTTAATAACACTGAACGCTACATTACAAGATATTCCATGCGGATTGTAATAATTATAATTAGTATCATGAATTATTATAATTCCCTCTTTCTTCATAAATGGTAAAACAGTTAAAATGTCTAAAAGTTCTCCAGGCATATGATGTGTTGTGTCAATTAAACATAGGTCTATTGTGCCAATTTCTGCGATTTCTTCAATAAATTTAGCTGAAACCCCGCCAGTATACAGTTTCCATTTAAATTTTAAATGTGGAATGGTTTTTTCAACTAAATATCCAGATTTTAATTTAGAATCGCGGTAGTACTGAGTATTATAATCTATTGAGCATAATTGCGAATTTTCAATGTCTCTTATCGCATTTAACATTACAACACTAGAACCTCCTGCAGCTATGCCAATTTCTAATAATTTTTTTGGCTTTATTTCTCTAATGATTCCATTTAAGAATCTTCTTTCACTTTTAATCATTTCAGATTTTCCAAGAAATTTATCAACATCTTCTAAAACTGATGTTTCATAATTTTCAGGAATATTTTTTAGTTTCATTGTATCTAAATAAGCTTATTAATGTAATTTTTTATTAAATTAAATAATTTTTTAATGTAATTAATTTATATTGATTCTGATTTTTTAATACATTCGACTTCTAAAATTTCTTTAAATCTTTTTGCTCTATGTTTATACGTGTGATTATTTAGAACAAATTCATATAACTCTTTTATTTTGAAATTTCGCTCATTTTCATTTTCTAAATAAAAGTTAATCAAACTATACAATTCTTCTTTAGAAGAAAAATAAGGCAACATCTCACTAAATGTTTCTTCGGAACCAATCTTGGAATTGGTAATAACTAATGTTTTAGAAGCAATTACATCAAATACTCTGCTATTTATAACCCCATAATCTTTTATTGTATCATTTGCATCATCAATAACGAGTTTTGTGGAAGAATATATTTTTGGAATGTTCAAATAATCAACAAATCCTTTATTATGCTCCCTAAACTTGTCTATTTTATCCCAATCCTCACCATATATAGTAAAATTATATTTTAAATCTTTTGGATTTAAAAATTCGATTATATCTCTTTCATATCCCCAATAATTTCCTGTGAAACAATAATCTGATTCATATTCCTCATAAATAGTATCAAAATTAAAATTATCAGGATTAGTTGCTATTGGAAATAAATAAATATTTTTATCTTGTTTTTTAGCTATATATTCCTGTGATTTCTTACTTGAGCTTAAATAAAAATCGTGAAGCCTAATATCATTGTTATTAATCCATTTATTGAACCAATTTCTCATCCAAGCAATTTTAATAGTGTTTTTATTTAGTTTTATATCAGAAATATTAAAATCATATAATAAATTAACTAAAACATCAATTTCGGGGTTTTTGATTTTATCATCTCTAGATATAAAAATGATTTCATACCCAAATTTTTTCAATTCTTTTGCTAACTCTAATGCAATAAATGTATCATCTGTTTTTGAACCAAAGCCCACTTCATTTACTATAAAACCAATTTTTAGAGATTCTCTTCCTAAAAATTTAATATTATCCAATTTTTCAATGAACATCCTTTTAAAAAGAAATTTTTTCCATTTATGATTTAATAACTTAAGATTATTACTCATATATTCCTTCTTTTCGGATTTTTCAAATTCTTTATTTTGAGTAGGTGATTCATAATGGAAAAGCATTGCAGTGGATGATAACATATTAGAATAACCATTTTCTATAAATTTGAGAGCTAAATCAACATCTTCATACCCATAATAATATCCTTCATCAAAACCAGCTATCTCATCAAAAACCGATTTTTTAACTAATAAAACTGCGGCTGTAGATCCAAAAATAACTTCTGTTTTTATTGAATTATTAAAAGGTTTCATTAAATTCCAATTATGAGGGCGAAAAATATTTTTATACTGTTTAAAATATATTCCTGCATGTTGAACCTTTAAAGAATGTTCGTTGTTTTTACAAAATGGGTAAATTAATTTAGCACCAACAGAACCAACCTTATCATTATTAAGCATTACTCCCATCATTTCATTAAGCCATCCATATGTTGTTTCAATATCATTGTTCAAAAATAACAAGTATTCGCCTTTAGCTTTTTTAGATGCCTGATTATTAGCTTCTGAAAAACTTTTATTTTCAGTGTTTTTAATTATTCTCAAAGGTAAGTCTTTTGATATCTCCTCCAAAAATTCAATAGATTCATCACTAGAATCATTATCAACAATGATAATTTCATAATTATGGTAAACAATATTTTTTTCAAAATCTCTAAACAACCTTTTTAAATGATTAATTCCATTTCTAGTAAGTATTATAATGGATACTAAAGGATAATGTTTAAAGCTGGGTGAAGAAAGTAAAACCTGATTCTTTTGTATTATTTTATTTTTTTCTTCTAATTCGTTGTTGGAATTGATAAATCTATTTTCTTGTTTTCCATACAAGCAATAATGAATTAAAGGATTCAGACCAGAATCTTTAACATCCTCATAACTAGATAAATAAAAGTTAGTATTAAAATTTATACTAGGATTTCTAGATTCTTTATAGCCATAACAAATGTAATGAACAAATGGATTCATCTTAAAAAAATTAATATCTTTATTTTCATTAATGTAATGCTCATTATTGAATAATCCACTTTTTTTCGCTGAACGATACCCTTTTAAGGTGATAAAAAAATTTTTAACTCCCATTTTTCTTATATTTAAAAATAAACAGAATATTGATAATTTAGAAATTAATGTAGAATTTTTATTGTTTATCATAGAATCACTTTATTAAATACAAACTTTATTATACTATAACTTTTGATATAAATTACTATCAATATTAGTAGATACTAAATTTTAGAGTTAAGTATTTTTTCATGAAAATTTGGTTATGATTTTATATCAATCATATATAACTTCTAAAATATTATTAAGTATTTGTAATATAAATACATAATTCATAAAAAGTAGATATGAAAAAATTTGGATTTTAAAAAGTTCAAAAAAATTTATATTTGCTCATGCGTTTTTTATGTATTTAATATTATAAAAAATGCCCTGTGATTCTGAAAATTAGTAAAAATTTTCTTTAAACTGGTTCAGAGATAATTTAAATATTTTAATGAATATTTTAAAACTTCATTTAAATTAATTATGTCTTTTTCATCATGTTTCTCTTTTTCAACCAATTTAATATTCAAAGTACGAAACTTATATTAAAACTATTAATATAATAATATATAAATTGAGATTTATAAAAAGATAAGTGGTTATTAAAAAATGTTTCAGTTTGTTTCAAAATAATTTTAAAAGTAATATTAACTAAATGGAACTTTTTATCACCAAGTTTTGAAGTGATGATTGCGGTATTGGCTCCTATTAGTATAAATATAATAATAAAATTAATATTTTGTAATAGTTGAAGTAAAACTTAAATTCGCTTGTTTTTGGAAAAATTAATAGTATCAAAACTAAATAATTTATGGCAGTTTATATAATTGCAATATGTTAATTGCTGAGAATATGTTTGAGATACTTTAAACAGGAAAAAAACTAAAAATTGTGGAAAGTGATCGATTGGTAAACAATGAAAAAAAAATTTATCCTAAATATAAAAAATCATTTTTAGATAAAATTAAAAGTTCATTTGCTAAAAATAAGATAATATACATTATACTAAAGGAAAAAGGGAATCCTAAAAAAATATATGGAAAAATAAAAGCATACCAGAAAATTGAAAGCTTGAAACTTTTTAATGAAGAATATTATCTAAAAAAGTATCCTGAAATAAAAAAACACCCAATAAATCCTCTAAACCATTACATTTATCATGGATATGTGGAAAGAAGAAATCCAAGTGAAAAATTTAATGGTAATTATTACCTTAATTTTTATGCTGATGTGAAAAAAAGCAAGCTAAATCCACTAGTACATTATGTTTTATATGGTAAAAATGAGTTCAGATTTAAAAATAAGAATGATGAATTGAGATCGCCGAAATCACTATATCTTAATTTGAAAAAACAAGAAAAAAGAATCAAGAAACACAAAACACAAATAAAACAACAAGAAACACAAATAAAACAACAAGAAACACAAATAAAACAACAAGAAACACAAATAAAACAACAAGAAACACAAATAAAACAACA
>Ga0123353_10003801_pt1 | contig 19256 bp, 19 predicted proteins | sample TergutLab28metaG_3_FD_92763 | JGI IMG/M metagenome (GOLD analysis project Ga0123353, IMG submission 92763) | Labiotermes labralis P3 segment gut microbial communities from Petit-Saut dam, French Guiana - Lab288 P3 | ecosystem: Host-associated > Arthropoda: Insects > Digestive system > Gut ... | reverse complement strand
GGCGACCCGGAACGGACTCGAACCGTCGACCTCTAGCGTGACAGGCTAGCGTTCTAACCAGCTGAACTACCGGGCCTCGTTGTGCCTTACCGCATTGGGCGGCTCATAACGAAGACTATAATAACATAGTGTGTGCCATTTTGCAAGTACTTTTTGATCTGTACAGTAATTTTCGGCCCATGTGTGATTGCAATCTTTACACTTGCACCGCTGTGTGCCTGACCTGTTATATCCATGATTCATCTGGTTTTCTGCTTTGCCGCATTTTTTATAAGGGCAACGCAATCCACCTCAAAAATTACAATGAGATTACAAAACGGTTACAAACGGAGCGGAAAGCTCAAAAAATTTCCAATAGTAACTTTTGTTTGCCTTTTTTCGTCTGTCCCACGAGGGACTTCAGCCGGACTCTTCCCTTTTTGCGCAGCACCAGTTTGTCCCCCGGTTCCAGCCGCCTGTCCGCCTTTTTGATTTGCCTGTCGTTGACATAGGTGTTCCCGGCCAGAATTTGCTCCGCCGCCGCCGCGCGGGAAAGGGCGAAGGCTTCCGCCAGCACGCAGTCCAGCCGCAGGGAGGGAACGGTCACCTGCTTTTCCATCGTGCTTTTCGCCGCCATGTGCAGCTGCGCAATTGGAAGGATTTCCGTGTTCAGCGTTGCGCGGCCTGCCTGCCTCAGATTTTCGGCGAGGTAATTTGCCACTTCGCGCAGCAGCAGGATATCGCAGCCGTCCTCCCGGACCAGGATGTCGCCGACCATGTCCCGCTCGACGCCCAGGCCCAACGCCGCGCCCAGGTAGTCCCGGTGGGAGAGCGCCGTAAAATTGTCCTTTTTGACGCGCAGCACCAGCATCGGGGAGATATCCTCCCGTTCTTCGTAATACGCGGCGAGTGCCTCCGCGCTGTCGATTGCGTAACAGACCGGCACAAACACGCAGAGACAACGCTCCGCCTCCGGGTAACCGCCGTAGAAGAGCGCTCTCGCGCCCGGCACGTGGGCAAGGCGAGCCTGGGCCAGGGAGCGCGTCTGCATGTCCAGGAATTTGGAATACGTGATGCGGTTTTCCCGCTGTGCCTCGGCGAGCTTGTCCGAAAGATACGCTAACGTGATTGCTTCTTTATCCATGGTTCTCACACCGCAGCACAAATACACCCTTCTTTTTGTACAGCAGCTCGCAGTGGCCGAAGACCTCCCGCAGTTTCGTAATACTGCTTTCGGCCCCGTGCTTCTTGTGGATGACCACATAGAGCTTGCCGCCCGCGGACAGGTGTGTCCGCGCGCCCTCGTAAATCGCGAACACCACCGCTTTCCCCGCGTGAATCGGCGGGTTGACGGCAATCACGTCAAAGCTTCCCTCGATATTCTGGTAGCAGTCGCTCAGGATGCAGTCCGCCGTCAGACCGTTGGCCCCGCAGTTGATTTTCGCGTAGTGCAGGGCTTTGGGGTTGATATCGGCCAGGGTGACTGAACTCAGGCCGAAGATTTTCCCCAGTATGATTCCCACCGGACCCCAGCCGCAGCCCATGTCCAGCAAGCTGCCGGAAAAGGGCTCTATATGCTGTAATAGGAGCTCCGTCGCCGCGTCCACATGCCCGGTGGAAAACAGGCCCGCGTCGCTCTCGAACACGAACTCCCGGTCGCCGAAATAATAGGCGAAACGTTTGGGGTCTGATTTTTGTTGCGCGTCATACTCAAAATATTGATTCATAAGCGCAAGGCCTTTCTAAAACTAAAAATATGAATTGTCAAAAGGAAGGGAACTATGGTATTATAATTATGATACTTGCAATTTGAGGCGCTATGTATGAGCTACAAAAAAATCCTGGACATGCACACCCACACGGACAACTCCTTCGACGGCCGCCACTCCACCATGTTCCTCTGCGAACATGCGGATCTGCTCGGGTTGCGCGCCGTCGCGTTCACGGACCACGTGGAGATGGATTCCTACTTGGAGAAGCAGTTCGACCGCACGGCCCTACAGTCCTTCTTCGAGATCTCCAAGGCCCGCAGCGCCTTCCGGGGCAGGCTAATCGTCTGCGCCGGCGTGGAACTCGGGCAGGCGCTGTACAACCAGGCACACTCCGAAGTGCTGGTGGAAGCGCTGCCCTACGACATGATCCTCGGCTCCGTGCACAACCCGCGGGGGCTGGAGGACTATCTGTTCCTGGATTACAGCCAATTCGACATCGACCAGCTGCTGGACAATTATTTCCGGGAACTGCTCCTGCTGACGGAATGGGGCCGATTCGACGTGCTGGCGCACCTGACCTACCCCCTGCGCTACATCGTCGGCGAGCACAAAATCCCGGTCGACATGCCACGGCACCAGGCATTGATAGACCAAATCCTGCGGCTGCTGGCCGAAACGGGGAAGGCGCTGGAGATCAACACCTCCGGCCTGCGGCAGAAGCTGGGCCGCACCATGCCGGACGAGGCGATCATCCGCCGGTTCCGGGAGTTGGGCGGCGCCTTCATCACCATCGGTTCCGACGCGCACCGGGCCGAACATCTGGGTCTAGGAATCCGGGAGGGGATGGATCTTGCTCTGCGCTGCGGCTTTGACCGCGTGACCCTCTACCAGAACCGGGAACCGGTGCAGATTCCGATTGAATGATATCCCGTAGGGGTGATTCAGGAATCGCCCAAATAAATGCAGTTCCTAATGAAGGGCGATTCTTGAATCGCCCCTACAGATGATATTACAATTTTAAAGGAATAAGTCCCATGAAAATCACCGTAAACGCCGCCGCAAAAATCAACCTGTTTCTGGACATCACCGGCAGGCTGGGCAACGATTACCACAGCCTGTTCACGCTGATGCAGTCCGTCGGGCTGTACGATACCGTCACGCTGGAGCTGCGTCCTTCCGGCGGGATCACATTCAGCTGTTCTGACAAGACTTTGCCGACCGACCGCTCCAACCTCGCCTGGAAAGCGGCAGAGGCCTTTTTCACTGCCACCGGAGCGGAAACTCCGGGGCTTGCCATACATATAGCAAAACGAATCCCGCAGGCGGCGGGCCTCGCGGGGGGAAGCGCCGACGCGGCGGCCGTCCTCGCGGGTTTAAATCAATTGCAGGGCACAAATCTCAGTGCCGCGCGGCTCTCCGCCATTGGCCTCTCCGTCGGCAGCGACGTGCCCTTTTGCCTGCAGGGCGGCACGATGCTCGCACAGCACACCGGCGCGGTGCTGTCTCCCCTGCCCCCTTTGAGTCCCTGCCATATCCTGCTGGTCAGGCCGGAGCAACAGGTCTCCACCCGGGCCGCCTACCAAGCTTACGACGAGGCCGGTACTATCCACCGTCCGGACACGCTGGGTTTTCTGGACGCCGCGGCCCGGGGCGATTTCCGGGGCATCTGCCGCTGTGCCGCCAACGTGTTTGAGCAGGTCGTGGAGGTGGAGCGGCGCGTGGAAATCAAGGCGATCCTGCGGACGCACGGGGCCGCCCTCGCCCAGATGAGTGGCAGCGGACCCAGCATTTTCGGTCTGTTCGAAGAGGAAGCCGACGCCCGGCAGTGCGCCGACGCGCTGGCCGCGCTCCCCGTGGAGGTGTTTTTATGCGAACCCGTGGAGCGGGGGCTGGAGATTTTTACTTAGGGCGATTCAGAAATCGCCCGCCCACGGTCGGTGTTTCATTTTGATTTTAATGGATTATCCGGTCGGGGATGGAACCCCGACCCTACAATTGCGTTCCAATTCCACAAATTCTGTCAGAACGGGGATACTCCGCGCATTGACCGCAAATTGAAAGCAGCCGTAGCGGCATTTTTGATAGTGATTTTCCCCAACAAAAAAATCGTAGCCCGCAACGCATTTCGGGTTGCAGTCCGCCGGGTTCAGCAAGCGCTTGCAGACAGGCGCTTTTTTGATTTCCCGTTCCATCTCCTCTGGCAGGCCGTTTAAAAAGTCGGCGTACTGTCCGGCGTGGTCGGCATAGAGCCGCAGGAGAAGGCCCTGCTTGCGGAACAGGAAATTGAGCAAGCTCCGCCGGGTTTGGGGGTGGCTGTAGGAGACAAAAAATCCGCTCGCCTTGGATTCGATTTTGCACTTGTAACCGTCCCCCAGGAGGGATTCATGGATTTTCGCGGCGAATTCTTTGCAGTCCGGCGGCACGTCCGCCAGGAAATTTTCAAATTGAAATACTTGTTTTTCCATGGGATTGTTGTCCTCTCATTGTTCTATGGGGATAAACTTGAGTTTCATGGGATTCGCGGGTTTTGTATACATCGAATCCAAGTCAAAAAATTCCTTCTCTGAAATATACATTTGACTGCCGTCAACGTAATGGTAGAAAATAAGAGTTCCTGGGGTGTTTGGGTTCGTCGAAGCAATATAGTCGCTCTCATACGCAGTCAAGCCCGTTAGTTTAGTCGCGCCAGCTTTCAATTTATAAGAATACAGATGAGTGCGATCCGCGCCGCTTGAACCTACGACATAGATAGTTCCATCCGCCGCGAGACGCATTCGGCCACGGCTATAACCACTGTGAAGATGAACCGCCTTATTGTCATTTAGTGTAAATAGTGAGTAAATTTCGAAATTACTTTCGTAGTCTTTTCCAATCAACAGCAGTTCCGGTATATCGTCTTTATTGATGTCCTTGACAGCGTAACCCAAAAAGCCGACATTATATTCATCCTTAACGTAGTAATCGTACACTGTAACGGCATCTACTTCTACGGGCACAGAAAAAGTAATATTGGGCCAGTCCATCACTGTATCTGCGCTTGTTTCGACGTCATCTACTAATTTACTTAACTCGTCAATATCGTCAATACTTATGGGAGAAACAGTAACCTGATAATCGCCGACATGGAATACGATGTCTGGCAATTTACTCGAATTGGACACACATCCCGCCGAGGAGAGGCAAAGACAAAGCAGTAAAACCGATGTGACAACTGCTTTAATTCCCCTTTTTCCTCTTTCCTTTTTCAATTTGTTCACCACAAATCTTTGAGTTCTTCCGGCGTCTTATTCTCATAGAGGAACGACTTCAAATATTGCTGGTTTTTGCCCAAATCCGGTTTCAGGGCGTCCTGCCCCTTGATCCGCTGGCTCGTGTAACTGCCTTCCGCGGGAATGCGGGCCTCCTCCACTTCGTAGCGGACATAGCTGGCCACGGCGGTGGCGCTCAGTTTGGTCAGGTCTGTGGGCGAAAGGTCTGTCTCCAGTTGCGGCAGAATGTCCTGCGCAAGCTTCAATAAGTCCAGGGGATTCTCTTTTTTCACTTTTTCGATCACGGCGCTGGCCAGCTTGCGCTGGCGGGAGGTGCGCATGAAGTCGGAGTCCAGCTTGCGGATGCGGCTGTACCACAGGGCTTCCTTGCCGTTCAGCTGGACGCTGTCCCCGTAGCCGATGTTCAGTTTCCCCTGCCGGTTCATGGCGGTGGCTTCCTTTTGGGTAATCGGCACCGCCACGCCGCCCAGGGTGTCAATGATATTTTCAAACACGGCAAAGTCCATCAGCACGTACTTGTCAATCTTGATATTGAAGTTGTATTCAATCGCGTCTATCACCAGCTGCGCGCCGCCGTAGGTGCAGGCGGCGTTGAGCTTTGCCTCAAACTTGGAGGGGATATCCACCCACAGGTCGCGCATAAAGGAGACCAGCCGGACCTTCTTGTTGGCCTTGTCCACCGAGACCAGCAGCATGGTGTCGGAACGGGAGGCCTCATTTGCCTTGCGCCTGTCTACGCCGACGACCAGCACGTTCAGCACATTTTTATTTTGAAACAGGATGTCGCTGTTGATTAGCGCACTTCCCTGGCGCTCGTCCGGCTGGTAGTTCATGCTGCTGAACATTTTGTAGACATAGGCGAAGCCGCCCGTGGCGAGCAGCGCCAGCACCAGAATCAGACTGACGAGCACCGCGCCGGTCTTTTTCTTTTTTTTCTTTTTTTTCTTTTTCGGTGCCGGATAGTTTGGCTCTCTTTGCTGTTGCGGGTACTGGGGACCGTACTGCTGCTGGGGCTGTTGTTGCCCGGGGTCGCTGTAGGAATAGATATCTTCCATAATGTTTCCCTTTCGTTTTATACATCTGATTTCACATAGTTCTATTATTTCTCTATATTGTACTATCTTTTTTCAGGCTTAACAATGCTTTTCCCCGAAGTTTCTGTGAATATTTCAAATATCAGGCAGTATTTCAATTTCCTTTTAATTGACAGCAACCTATATTTCCATTACAATATACCTCGGGTGATTTTGGATTCGTTCGAAGTCCCCGTGCGAGCAGGCTGGGCAGCCGCGGCGCCGGATTCCGGCGCTGAGGAAAGTCCGGGCTCCGCAGGGCAGGGTAACGGCTAACGGCCGCCGAGGGTGACCTTAGGGAAAGTGCAACAGAGATATACCGCCCGATATGCGATTTATCGTGTATCGGGTAAGGGTGGAAAGGCGAGGTAAGAGCTCACCGGCTGCGCGGGAGACCGCACAGCCCTGTAAACCCTACCCGGAGCAACACCGACAGGGGACGGCGCGCAGGCGCCGGCGCCGGCCCGGCGTATTCTCCCCGACGGGTGGCATCAGCCGCCGCGGCAACGCGCGGCGCAGATAGATGGCTGCCTTCAACGACAGAACCCGGCTTACAGGCCTGCTCGCAATTTAGATTTTAGATGTTGGACGTTAGACATTAGACCCGTACACCACAGGCCATCCTGTGGGGGCAGGCCTCGTGTTTGCCCACCTCCCGGTCCGTCTGGACCTCACTCACAAGGCATGCACCAGATTGCGTTCCCCCTCATATGCTGGCTATTGAGGTGGGTTTGATGTTACCTGGTTTGCTGTTTGGATTGACTACCGTACTGTCTTTAGTGGGTCTGGTTTCGCTGGTATATTACATAGCGATTCGGATTCTCTACGCGCATGAGGAGACGCGCTATTACGTCGTGATTCCGGCCCATACGGGCATGGAGGACGTCGCCGGTTTGCTCTACGCGGCCCAGCTGCGGCTGTCCCTCTTCGGCGGCTTCGGGAAAGGGCGCGTCGTGGCGCTGGACTGTGGCATGACGGAGGAGGAGCGCCGCGCCTGTGAAAATTTAAGCCGCGCCTGCGCGGATTTATATATCTGTAAACCGGAAGATTTTACCGAATTGCTTGCATCGGGAGAGTTGTAACAGACGATACTGCTTTTGTATGACGAATGAAAACGAACAAGTACAACTGAATGGCACGGTGGAGAGCATCACCTACCGCCGGGAGGATACGGGCTTTACTGTATTGGACCTAGACAGCGGCGGCGAGCTCGTCACCGTCGTCGGCGTGATTCCGGAAATCAGCGCCGGGGAAAAGCTGCGGGCCCAGGGGCATTGGGACTACCACGCCTCCTTCGGCCGCCAGTTCCGTGTGCAGCTCTGCGAGCGGGAGCTCCCCTCCAGCGCGGAGGACATTTTGAAATATCTGTCCTCCGGCGCGGTGCGGGGCATCGGCCCCGTCATGGCCGCCCGGATTGTGGAGGCCTTCGGCGGGGAGAGTTTTGATATTTTAGAGAACGACCCGCAGCGCCTCGCGGCCATCAAGGGCATCTCCCTCAACAAGGCCCTGGAGGCCTCCCGGGAATTCAAAAAGCAGTTTGCCGTCCGCGAAGTGATGCTCTCCTTAGAAAAATATGGCATGACGCCCAACGAGTGCATCCAGGTTTTTAAAGTATTCGGCGCGGGCGCCATCGATACCGTCCGGCGCAACCCCTACCTGCTCTGCGAGGAGGGCATCGGCGTCGGCTTTGCCCGGGCAGACGCGATTTCCGCCGCCCTGCCGGAACCGCCGGAACGGAATCTGCGCACTCAGGCGGGCATTCTGCACATCCTGCGGCACAACCTGGGCAACGGCCACAGCTGCCTGCCCCGCCGGAAGCTGCTGCCGCTCTGCGCGGACTTCCTGGAAATCGACACGGACACCGCCGATATCGCCATAGACCAGCTCATCGAAAGCAAAAGGTTGTTCGCAGAAACGTTTTCCGTGGAAAACTCTTTTACAAAAAATTCTTTTGGGGAAGAATTCCTCTTCCTGCCCTATATGCACCGGGCCGAGAAGCGCGCCGCGGAGCGCCTACGGGTGTTTTTGGACTTTCCTCCCGCCGGGAAGGAGACCTTGGAGGCCGACATCCAGAAAATCGAGGCGCAAAACGGCATCGCCTACGAGGACAGGCAGCGGGAGGCCATGGTCACTGCGGTCCGCAAAGGGATGCTCATCCTCACCGGTGGCCCCGGCACGGGCAAAACCACCACGCTCAACGGCATCCTGCGGCTGTTTGAGTCGGACGGGCTGGATGTGGCGCTGGCCGCGCCCACCGGCCGCGCCGCGAAACGCATGAGCGTCATCACCGGGCGGGAGGCCAAGACCATCCACCGCCTGCTGGAGGCGGCCTTCGATCCGGATCGCCGTTCCGTCTTCGGGCGGGACGCCCAAAATCCATTGGACGCGGACGTCGTGATTCTGGACGAGCTCTCCATGGTGGATTCGCTCTTGTTTTCCGCCCTGCTGGACGCCCTGCCCCTGGGCTGCCGCTTCGTTATGGTCGGCGATTCGGACCAGCTGCCCCCCGTGGGCGCGGGCAACGTGCTGCACGACCTGATTGACTCCGGCCTGATGCCCGTGGTGGAGCTGACCAAGGTGTTCCGCCAGGCGATGGAGAGCCTGATTGTCTCCAACGCGCACCAAATCGTCCGGGGGGAAATGCCCGTGTTGGACGCAAAGAACCGGGACTTCTTTTTTCTTCCGAAGCCCCTCCCCTACCAGGCCGCCCTGCTCATCCGGGAGCTCTGTGTCAACCGGCTACCGGCCGCCTACGGCTATTCCCCGCTGACGGATATCCAGGTGATCTGCCCCTCCCGCAAGGGGGAAAGCGGCACGAACAACCTCAACCGTGTCCTGCAGGCCGCCCTGAATCCGCCGGAGCCCTCCAAGAAGGAGATTTCCTCCGCCGGGCGCCTGTTCCGCGAGGGCGACAAGGTCATGCAGACCCGGAACAACTACGACATCCAGTGGACCGGTGAGGACAGGGAGGGCAGCGGCATCTTCAACGGCGACATCGGCATCCTCACACGCGTGCGCCCGGAAGGCTCCCTGGAAATCCGCTTTGACGACAAGCTGGCGCAGTACCCGGCGGAAAATATTATAGAGCTGGAGCACGCCTACGCCATCACCGTGCACAAGAGCCAGGGCAACGAGTTCGAGGCCGTTCTGCTGCCCGCCGCCGGCATCGTGCCCCAGCTGGCCTACCGCAATTTGCTCTATACGGCCGTTACGCGGGCGAAATCCTTGCTGATCGTGGTGGGGGACGAGCGGCAGCTGCGGCTCATGGTGGAGAACGACAGACAGAGCAAGCGCTACAGCGCGCTGAAGGCGTTTTTGCTCACGGGGGAAAAAGCGTAATGGAACTGCTGCAAGAACAAACAATTTCTGCAAAAGAGCGCGTTCTCTACGCGTTTTTTCCGCGGCGCTGCGGCCTCTGCGGCAAAGTCATCCTCCCGCAGGATTGGCTCTGCGCGGACTGCGGCACAGCCCTGCCGGTTATCCCGGAGCCCCTGTGCCCGCACTGCGGCACGGGCGAGGCGGACTGCAGCTGCGAAAAACGCCAAAACGCCTATAGACAGGCCGCCGCGCCGTTTTATTATGAGGGCTCCGTACGCCACGGCATTCATTTGTTCAAATTTCAGGACAGGCGGCAAAACGCGGCCTACCTCGGCCGCTGTATGGCCCACACCGCGCGGGAGGTCTATGCCGGGCAGGCCTTCGACCTGCTGACCTGCGTGCCCCTCTCCAAGGCGCGGACACGGGAACGCGGCTATAACCAGAGCGCCCTATTGATGCAAGTCGTCGCCAAAGACTTGATGCTTCCCTGCGAGCCGCGCCTGCTGGCCAAGCCGAAGGACAACCTCTCCCAGCGCGGCTTTCAGATAGAACAGCGCAGGGAGAACGTGTGGGGTGTCTACAGCGCCGCCAAGCCGGAACTGGCCGCCGGCAAACGGATTCTGCTGGTAGACGACGTCACGACCACGGGGGCCACGCTCAACGAATGCGCGGAGGTATTGCTGGCCGCCGGGGCAGAAGCGGTCTATTGTTTGACCGCGGCCGTTACGAAGAAGATTACAATCCTGTAGGGAACGACCCCCGTGTCGTTCCGCAACAGATAAAATTTGCGGATACAACGGAATGACACAGGGGTCATTCCCTACGAAAAATTGCGAAAGGATAAAGGATTACTGGAATGCTGGGGACAAACGTCGGTGTGGATTTGGGGACCTCCTCTGTGCTCGTCTATGTAGAGGGCAAGGGGATTGTGGTCAACGAGCCCTCCGTCGCCGCCTACAGCAGCGAAACCGGGCAATTGATCGCCGTAGGGCGCCGCGCCTTCGAAATGCTCGGCCGCAATCCGGAGTCCATCCGCGTGGTGAAGCCCATGCTGAACGGCGTGGTTTCCGACTTCAACGCCACCAATCATATTTTGCGCTATTATCTCTCCCAGGTGTGTAAAAACATGATGTTCAAGCCGAACATCGTAGTCTGCGTGCCCTCCAGTGTGACCAAGCTGGAGCAGCGCACGATTCTGGACCTGGTCACGGCCTCTGGCGCAGCGAAGGCCTGCCTGATTGAGGAACCCCTTGCCGCCGCGCTGGGCGCGGGCCTCTCGGTCGGCCGGCCCTCCGGCGTGATGGTGGTGGATATCGGCGGCGGCACCACGGACGTGGCCGTCATCACCATGGGCAGCATCTCCGTCTCCCGCTCCATCCGGGTGGCGGGCAACGCGCTGGACGAGGCCATCGTGCGCTACTTCCGCCGCGAGCGCGACGTCCACTTCGGCGAGCGCACGGCGGAAAAAATCAAGATGAAAATCGGCAGCGCCTGCCTGCGCGAGGCGGATTTGGCCATCGAGGCCCGGGGTAAATACGGCGTGACAGGCATGCCCGCGCGGCTGGAAATCACTTCTACGGAAGTATATTTCGCCATCCGCGACCAGCTGGACAGCATCAGCGACGCGATTACAGGCGTCCTGGAGCTCACCCCGCCGGAGCTGGCCGGGGACATCTCCGACAACGGCATTATCCTCACGGGCGGGAGTGCCCTGCTGCACGACATGGACCGCATGGTGCGCAAGGACACAGGCATCCGGACCCTCGTCTGCGAGGACCCGATTACCTGCGTGGCCATGGGCACCGGGATCGCACTGAAAAATATTGACCTGTTGATCAGCAACGGCTATATGTTCCAGTCCCGGGAGGAGATCACCGGGTACTGGGACAACGCGCTGACGGAGAATTGACGCCAAGGATATTGATGTTATTCTTGACAAGCTTAGCAAATAGGGGTAAGATGAACATGTCCAAATTAAAAAAGGAGTGATTCACATGAAAACCAACATGAAAAAGCTGATATCGGCGCTGCTTGCGCTGGTAATGGTGTCCGGCCTATTTGCGGCTATGCCGCTCACCGCGAGCGCGGCGGAATCCACGGTCAACTGGGACGACTTCTACATCGTCACGCAGCCGCAGGGGCGAACCATCAAGAGGGGCGACACCTTTACGCTCAGCTTTGAGGTGAACGTGCCGGACGGCGTGGAAGTGGAATACCAATGGTTCGGCATTGCCAATGGTACTTTTAAGGTAGCAACCTCTGAGCCGTTTCTTATCTGCTCTCCCGGCGACGAATATTACCCTGTCCTGGATACTATGTTCGTACCGAAGGCAATCGGTTCCGCAACTTATCTTTGTACAATTGTCGGCTATGAAAAAGATGGGGACGAAATTGTCTCTCAGAAGATGCTGGGTATTGGCAGAGTTACCGTGAATATGAAAGGTAGCATAGGGGATTTGATGTACAGTTTCTTAAATGTCCCCATTCTCGCTGCGCTGGGCCCGGTTACCGCCGTGCTTCCCTCCATTATGACCGGCGTGATCACCTATCCATTCATTGCGCTGTATTTTACTCTAATTATGCCTGTCATGTTGTTCTTCAGTCTCATTTTTGAGTATTTGGCTTGAGGATTTAAGATAGCGGCGAAAAATACTGCTAGATTGCTTCGCATAGTCTCCTGCGGAGACATTTGCTTGCAATGACAGGCATATTGTATAATTATCATAAAACCGTCCCATAATTTGGATACTACATCCAAGGAAGGGGCGGTTTTTATGTTACACATTACAAATGGCGCGCCGGGAGCGTCGCGCCCTACAAGTGTTCACCGGAATAAATTGGTCATCGCTTTGGCTTTGGCGCTGGTACTCAGCTGCGCCGCAAGTGTAGCGGGTTTCTCCGCCGACTGCACGGCCGTGCGGAGCAGCGTCCTGCGCCTGCATGTCCTGGCCAACTCCGACTCGGAAGAGGATCAGGCGCTAAAATTGCAGGTGCGCGACGCCGTTCTGGCCGCTGGCAGCGACCTGTTTGACGGCAGTACCACCGTCGAAAATGCCCAAGCCCGGCTGGAGGCGCAGTCCGCGCAACTGGAAGCCGCCGCCGCCGCGGTGATTGCCGAGAACGGCTGCGACTACCCCATCTCCATCACGTTTGCCAAGGAATACTTTTCCACCCGCAGTTATGGCGATGTGACTCTGCCCGCCGGAAACTACGATGCCCTGAAGGTGGTCATCGGGGAGGGCGCGGGGCAGAACTGGTGGTGTATCATGTTTCCGCCGCTTTGCCTGCCCGCCGCCCAGGACAGTGCTGCCGCGGACGCCTACTTCGACGGGGAGGCGTACCAGGTCGTGGAACACAGTCCAAAGTACGAGCCAAGGTTTAAAATCGTGGAGTGGTTTGAGAATTGGCGGGCATCGAAACGCTAGATGTGGGCACCCCGTAAGAAAATGAACAAGTCGAAAAGAGAAAAACATCCTTTTCGGCTTGTTCTTATTATATTGATGTGGTAAAATAAACAAAACCACAACGGAGGTAAATCACATGCTGCCAAACGAACAAAAAGAAGAATTCATCCGCTTTTTACTGGATGCCCAGGTTCTGCGCTTCGGGGATTTCGTCACGAAAAGCGGGCGCAGCACCCCCTATTTCATCAACACGGGCAACTACAAAACCGGCGCGCAGCTGGCCGCGCTGGGCAAATATTACGCCGCTCTGGTGCACGAAACCTGCGGCGGGGATTTCTCCGCCCTCTTCGGCCCCGCCTACAAGGGCATTCCCCTCGCCATGGCCACGGCGCTCTCCCTCTTTACGGAATACGGCCTGGATAAGCCCTATTTCTTCAACCGCAAAGAGGTCAAAGACCACGGTGAAGGCGGCAGCCTGATCGGCTATCAACCTGTAGACGGAGATAAGATTCTCCTGATTGAGGACGTCATCACCGCAGGGACGGCATTGCGGGAGGTCATGCCCATTCTGCTGGGCTGCGGAGACGTCAGCGTCAGCGACATGTTCATCTCCGTGGACCGCTGCGAGGTCGGCAAGGACAGCGATAAGACCGCCGTGGCGCAGGCCCGGGAGGAGTTTGGGATCACCGTGCACGCCATCGTGACGGTAATGGACATCAAGGCATACTTAGAAAATCAAGGCACGGATTTGGCGCTGCTCGCGAAGATGGAGGATTATATGGCTCAATATTGCGTGGTTTAGTAGGAGTTTTTCAAAGCTTTCATAAAAATGAGAAATTTTTATGTATTTAATTTGGCACACTTATATAAAAGATGCCTTTGGGGTCTTTCTGCTTGGCGGACTTGCGTATGCGCTTGTCCGTATGGTTTTCTTATTGATGAGAAAGAAAAGGTCGACAGTTAAAACACGGTGGGGTAGGGAAATTATACTTTTTCTCTTTTCGGGATATAGTGCAGCTCTTTTTATGTTGCTGTTTAGTGGCGTAAATCCTCGTGTGCGAATGCTAAACCTCATTCCATTTCACTCGATTCGTGAATATTTGAGTCTTTACTCAGATAGCAATTTAAAGCTGTGGGCTCTAACAAATTTAGTGGGGAATTTTTTGTTATTCATTCCGTTTTCCGCGTTGTTACCCGCAGTTCTAAAAAAGCACAAGCAGTTTAAGTATAATATGCTGCTCCTCTTAGGGGGCATTACGCTGGTGGAAATTGTGCAATATTTTATCGGGCGTGCTTGTGACATTGATGATGTAATTTTAGGTATGGCTGGTGGATTTATTGGCTATGGCTGTTACACTTTTGCATCTCATATAAAGTCTCATTATCAAAAAAATCGAGATGTGCCTTCTGCAAAAGGAGCAACGAATTGACAGGCGATTAACTTCTGAGATTTTGAACGTAGATTCTCCGAAAAGCAAGCAACCTTTGGTTTGTGAAAAAATCAGGGGTTGTTTTTATGCGGTTTGGAAAAATTTTTGAAATTTCTATTGACAGCATTTTCCTCTTCGGTTATACTGTCCCGGTACGAACGTACTGTCTACTAAAAAAATATTACAGAAAGGGGGACGGACAACATGATGAAGACTCGTTATTTCAGCGCAAAGGCATTCGGAAAGCATCTTTTCGGAGGTGCTATGCATTGTTCAGGGATTGCTATGTCCGTCCGCGCCTCGTTTCGGACGTGATAGGTTTATAACCGCAATTAGCAACCCCTGATTTATGAGAAAAATCAGGGGTTTATTATTTTTTGGAGGTCACCATGGACGACAAACCGAAACAGCCCGGGCGTGTGCACCTGTTCTGGAGCTTCCTGAAGGGCGGCAGACTGATGCTGTTGCTCGCTGCCGCCTCTACCGCTTTGAATGTGACACTGAATTTCATCACGCCGCAAATCATGCGCCTCACGCTGGACTCCGTGTTGGGCAACTTGCCCTTTGCCCTGCCCGCCGTCCTGCTCTCCTGGCTGGAGCGCCTCGGCGGCCGGGAGTTTCTGCGGGAGCACCTCATCCTCTGCGCGGCGGCCTCCGTGCTCTGCGCGGTCTGCGGCAACCTCATGAACATGAACACCCGCCTGTGTATGGCCCGCTGCAGCGAAGGCACACTGAAGCGGCTGCGCGACCGGCTGTACGACCACATAGGCCGCCTGCCCTACGCCTGGCACGTGAAGAACCAGACCGGCGACATCATCCAGCGCTGCACCTCGGACGTGGATGTGTTGCGCAACTTCCTCTCCAATCAGGTGATCGAGCTGTTCCGCGTCACGATGCTGATCTCCATCGCCGTCGTCTGGATGTATTCCATGAACCCCAAGCTCACCACAGTGTCCCTCGTGTTTATTCCGGTTGTGATTTTATATTCCGGGCTGTTTTCCAAGGGCATCTCGAAGCGCTTCCGCGCCGCGGACGAGGCGGAGGGTGAGCTCTCCAGCGCCGTGCAGGAGAACCTGACCGGTGTGCGCGTGGTGCGGGCCTTCGGGCGCGAGGCCCACGAGCTGGAACTGTTTGAAAAGAAGAACAAGCAGTTCGCGGACTATTGGATCCGCTTCAGCTACCTGCTGGGGTTCTACTGGGGCGTGGGCGACTTCGTGACCGGCCTCCAGGTGATGCTCATCGTCGCCCTGGGTACGGTGCTGGCCGTGCGGGGCGAGCTGACTTTGGGCGAGTTCACCGTATTCGTGGCCTACAACACCATGATGTCCTGGCCGCTGCGGGCCTTCGGGCGCATCCTGGGCGACATGAGCAAGATGAGCGTATCTTTGGGGCGCCTGAATGAAATCCTTCTGGAAGAGATAGAGACGGACGACCCGGAGGCCCTGAAACCGCCCATGAACCAAGATATCGCCTTTGAGCAGGTCACATTCGGCTACGAAGGCGGGCCCCTCATCCTAAAGGACCTCTCTTTTCATGCGAAGGCAGGCAGTACCGTCGGCATCCTGGGCGGGACGGGCAGCGGCAAATCCACGCTGGCCTGCCTGTTGAACCGCCTGTACGACCTGGAGGAGGGCAAGGGCCGCATCACCGTCGGCGGGGTAGACATCCGGGATATCTCCCTCTCCTACCTGCGCCGCAACATCGGCTACGTGCTGCAGGAACCGTTTTTATTCTCCAAAACGATCGGAGACAACATCAAAAACGCCTGCCCGGAGAGCGACACGGAGGCCGTCCGCACGGCGGCGCGCATCGCCGCGGTGGACGACACCATCCAGTCCTTTTCTCAGGGGTACGACACCATGATCGGAGAAAAGGGCATCACCCTTTCCGGCGGGCAAAAGCAGCGCGTCGCCATCGCGCGGATGCTGCTGCAGAAGACCTCCATCAAAATCTTCGACGATTCCCTCTCCGCAGTGGACACGGAGACCGACGCGAAAATCCGCGCCGCCCTGCGCGAGGAAGCGGCGGGCGCCACGGTGTTCATCATTGCCCACCGGATCACCTCTATCATGCACGCCGACCAAATTCTGGTGCTGGAGGAGGGGCGGCTCTCCCAGGAGGGGACGCACTGGGAACTCATCGCCCGGGAGGGCATCTACAAACGCATCTATAATTTGCAGCGGCAGATAGAAGAAGACGAAACCAGCCCGGAAGGAGCGGAACCGGTTTGAACCAGTTCGACGAACATAGTTACGACAAACCCTTTGACATCAAGATTTTCAAATTCCTGATTCCCTTTTTCAAGCCCTATTTGAAGCTGATTGTGCTGATGCTGCTCATTGCCGTAGTGACCTCGGGCATTGACATGGCCATCCCTCTGTTTTTGCGCCACGCCATCAACCAGTTCATCACGCGGCAATCGCTGGGGGGCCTGCTTCCCTACTGCGGATTGTACTTCTTCACCGTCGCCATGCAGGTGGTCGGTACACTCGCGTTCATCCGCATGTCCATGGCCATAGACGTGGGCCTGAGCCGGGATCTGCGGCGGGCCCAGTTCGTGCACTTGCAGCATCTGAGCTTCTCCTACTACAACACCACGCCCGTGGGATATATTCTTTCCCGCGTCATGAGCGACACGGGACGCATCTCGGACATCTTCTCCTGGGGCGTTATGGATAGCCTCTGGAGCCTTGCCTACACCACGGGCGTGCTGCTCATCATGCTGCGGCTGAACCGGCAGCTGGCCGGGCTGATCCTGCTGATCATCCCCCTCGCCGCCGTGATTACGGTTCTGTTCCGCAGGCGGCTTTTGGCCGCGCACCGGGAAATCCGCAGGGCAAACTCCCAGATCACGCGCAGCTACAACGAATCCATCGGCGGCGCGCGCACCAGCAAAGTCCTGGTGATTGAGAACCAGAACCACGCGGAGTTCCAGCACCTGACCCAAACCTACCGCAGGGCGGGTATCCGCGCCGGCAGGCTGAATGCCGTCTTCATGCCGCTGGTGGCCTTCTGCGGTGCCCTGACCTCCGCCATTGTGCTGACCCGGGGTGGACAGATGACGATGGAACAGGCCCTGGAGCTGGGCACCTTCGCCGCGTTCCTCTCCTACGCCACCAGCATCTTCGATCCCATTCAGAACCTGGCGCGCTTTTTCACGGAGATCATCGCCGTGCAGGCCAACGTGGAGCGGGTCTCCGACCTGCTGCACCGGGAGCCGGACATCACGGATAGCCCAGAGGTCATCGAACGCTACGGCGATAGCTTCCAGCCCAAAAAAGAAAACTGGGAGGTTCTCCGGGGCGAAATCAAGTTCCGGGACGTCAGCTTCCGCTACCCGGACGGCGACGAGGAAATCCTGGAGCACTTTAGCCTGAAGGTGCCCCAGGGCACCAACGTGGCCATCGTGGGCGAAACAGGCGCGGGCAAATCCACCATCGTCAACCTGGCCTGCCGCTTCTTCGAGCCCACGGAGGGCCAAATCCTCATCGACGGCCTGGACTACCGGGAGCGCTCCCAGCTCTGGCTGCACAGCAACATCGGCTACGTGCTCCAGAATCCGCACCTGTTCACGGGCAGCATCCGCGAAAACATCCGTTACGGGAAGCTGGAGGCCGGCGACGCGGAGGTGGAGGAAGCGGCCCGGCTGGTCTCCGCGGACAAAGTGGCCTCCCGCCTGGAGCAGGGCTACGACACGGAGGTGGGCGAGGGCGGCGACCTGCTCTCCACCGGGGAAAAACAGCTCATCTCCTACGCCCGGGCCATTCTGGCCGACCCGCCCATCTTTGTGCTGGACGAGGCGACCTGCTCCATCGACACCGAGACCGAACAGTGGATTCAGGAGGCCACCGCCACGCTGCTCCGGGGCCGCACCGCCTTCCTGATTGCCCACCGCCTCTCCACGATTCAGATGGCGGACATCATCCTGGTGGTGAAGGAGGGAAAAATCATCGAGCGCGGCACGCACAAGGAGCTGATGAAGGCCCGGGGCCACTATTACAATTTGTATACAAAACAATTTGAGGAGGACAGCTGGGCGCGGCAGGGAGCGGAACCGGCGTAAAAAATCATGATAAAAACAAAATCAGGATTAGAAATAAACATACGGCAAGAAACACCGGAGGATTACAGGGAAGTCCACGAATTGGTTGATACATCTTTTGCCACAAATCAGGGAGACAAGGGGGATACGTCGGATTATCTGGAGGCGGTGCGCAAAAAAGATACCTTTATTCCCGAGCTCTCTTTTGTCGCGACATTAATAGACGGAAAAATTGTCGGGCAAATCACGCTTTACCACACGGACATTATCACGGAAACGAATCACGCAGTTGGTGTTGTCGCCCATTTCCGTGCTTCCCGCATTTTTCAACCGGGGGATCGCACGGGAAATGATCGCCCATGCCCTGGCAAAGGCAACGGCAATGGGCTATGCCGCCGTGTTTCTACAGGGAAATCCAAGATTTTACAAAAAATTCGGATTTGAGCCGACGTATCCCCACGGAATTTATCATGAAATTGACAAAGAAAAAAACGCGGAATATTGCATGGTAAAGCTGCTGGTGCCGGGCGGATTGGATGGCATTACGGGCGTTACCTATTATGATTAATGAGTTTTTTTATAGATAAGTGTTACGATATAATTTTTTTATTTTTCTGAAAAAGGTTTATGCTTCTGGAAATTTATGCTACGCTGTTATAAGTACCGGAGGCGAAAGGAGCAACGCCATGAACAGAATAAAAATATTATTTGCGGCCTTCGTTGTGGTCGCTTTGCTAGCCTTGGCGGTTTTACCTGGTTTTGCGTTGGAGGACCTGCCCTGGGAAGAACTTTACCGCGAAAAGTTGGAGGAAATCGTGATAGATGATTTGATAGGCGTTAGAGTAACGTTGCTTGATTTGAACTTCGATGGAATTCTTGAAATGTATGCGAATTTAGACTATCCATATGGAAGTGTTTATTAAATAGCTATTTCAATGGTTTTGTTGACGTGGTAAGCAGCATATAGCATGGTAGTCAGTTCAATCATCTCCATGGAACGAGAAACAACACAGGTTTTTCTCCTAAATC
>Ga0123353_10003800_pt1 | contig 19257 bp, 11 predicted proteins | sample TergutLab28metaG_3_FD_92763 | JGI IMG/M metagenome (GOLD analysis project Ga0123353, IMG submission 92763) | Labiotermes labralis P3 segment gut microbial communities from Petit-Saut dam, French Guiana - Lab288 P3 | ecosystem: Host-associated > Arthropoda: Insects > Digestive system > Gut ... | reverse complement strand
CCTGACACGATTACGGTTACTGGAACAATAATCGCATTGTTATTTGCCTTCTTTATTCCGGTCGCTGGACTGCCTGTTGGGTGGATACAAAGAGAATGCTGTGGAAAATTATTATATTATCATCTGACACTCAATATCTGGAGCCCCAATGAGCAAGGCTACGATAAATTTCTTATGCTGATTGACATGACCTTCTACTGGTGGCTCTGGTGCTTTGCAATGCTCGACAGAGTTTGGTACTTCAAATTACCGTTCCATAAGGCAAACGCAATCTTTTGGCGATATTTGTACCGTTCACCGAGAACGAAGTACATCGTTGCCGCCGCTTTGATAGTTCCTATCGGCTTTGTTTTTGCTGTTTCTACTACAAAGGGGGTTTTGGTAGCGTATATCGCCCTTCATTCCGCCCTTGTCGGCATGGCAACGGGAATGATTTTGGTTTGGGGCATTCGGCTGGTTGCCCAATATGTTCTCGGCATTGAAGCGATGGGCTTCGGCGACGTTACCCTGATGGGAATGATCGGAGCATTTCTCGGCTGGCAGGCGGTACTACTCGTCTTCTTTGCCGCCCCGTTTTTTGGTTTGGTCTATGGCATTGTCAATGTCGCTCTCGGCAAGGGGCGAGCGGTTCCCTACGGACCCTTTTTGTGTCTTGCGACGGTCGTGGTGGTGATTGCTTGGAGTCCCATCTGGGCTACGACGGCGGAGTATTTTGCGTTTGGTATTGAAATCATCGGAATCGCACTGCTTGGACTGCTGGTACTGTTCGGAGTCTTGTTACACGTTGTTCATCAGATTTTTTCGCGAATACCCCGGTAAGCGAAAAGGACGGGAGCAGATGTAAAGCGCAATCATATAGCCCGTCGCCACTGCGGGTTGTTGGGTTCCAACTCCATCAACCGGTTAAAAATCTTCACCGCCTCATTTCGGTTGTTCATTTGCAAATACAAAATTGCCAATGCGTGCAAAAAAGTAACATTGTTCGGCTCGATTTTCAGTGCGACTTCCAGTTCCTTTTGTGCCTCCGAACGTTTTTCCTGTTGCATCAGGAGCAATGCGAGGTTATACCGAATTCGGGCATTCACCGGTCGCAACTCGGCTGCCCTCTTCAACTGCTCACCGGCTTCGTTCAAACGTCCCAACTCGGCAAGCAAAAGTCCCAGCGAATACGCGGCATCCCCTTGCTCCGGGTTGATCCGCAACACCTCCCGAAATTGCTCCTCCGCTTCCTTCGGTTCGCCCCGCTCATTGTGAAGCATCGCCAAATTGATCCGCGCCGGGATAAACTCCGAATCAATCCGAAGCGATTGACGGTAGAGTTCCAGCGGTTTTGCGGTCAATCGGCGCAGATAATCGTTACGAGTTTTCAATGCTTCCGCGAGGGATGCCTGCAAATTGGTTACGCCTTGCCGCTGCAAGTCTTGGACAGTGGCGGCATGCCAGCGTTCGACCTGTTGCCGTCGGGAAGTTTCGCGGTCATGTTCAAAGACGGCAATATTCAAATACGATGCCGCCTGATCGTTTGCGACCCGTTGGGAATCGATGTATTCTTTTGCTGCCGATTCAAACGCTTTTCTCGTTGCCTCGTCCTTCAAGCGGTCAGACACATCGGCTAATGCTCTTGCGGCTTCAAGCCGGATTGCCAACAGCGGGTCATTCAATTTATCGGGAAGGTATCGCAGTTTGGCTTCAACCGGCAGCCGGGAAAACGCTTCGACAGCGGCTAACCGCACTAGCGGACTACGATCTTCCAGCGATTCAAATAATATATTCCCCTCCTGTGGAGGGGTGCTCGATAGGGCGGGGTGGTGTTCCCCCAACCGTCCAAAGAGAGAAAGAGCCGATGCCCTAATGATGTCCCGGTGATCCCGCTGCGTTTTATTTCGGATAACTTCTGTAAGCAACGGCAACGCCTTTGGATCGCCTTGCCGTCCCGCCTCGATGGCAAGCGAATAGTGCTGCGAAATCGGACCGGCGGGAAAATATCCCACCCGCGATGCCCGTATCTCGCCGTACCAACGTTCGACGTGCTCGTGTGCCCATTGGAGCGTTTCTCCTTTTTTCCTGTCCTGATGGCAAAGGGTACACGCATTCGGAACACCGGTTTTCAGAGTCAATTCGGGACTCGGCTTTCGGATACTGTGATCCCGGCGGGGATCGACAACCATGTACGTCGATTGCGGAAAATGGCATTCGACGCACTGCGTACCGGGTTTCGACTTGTCGGGATGAAAATGATGCCGCTCGGTATCATAGATTGCCGGCGTGTGGCATTGCAGGCAAAGCCGGTTTCCCGAAAATTTGAGTTGCAAGGAATGAGGCTCATGACAATTCGTACAACCGACTCCTTGGGAATACATTTTCGACTGCATAAACGATCCAACTTCAAAGGCTTCTTCGAGGAGTTGACCATCGGGATAGTAAATCGGGTGGTTCTGAATCTCCGGCACCATAAAACTGAGAAGAGACTCCACGGGGTCTTTTGCGCCGCTCCGCAAAACCCGTCGCCGCGTGTGGCAAGCAGCGCAATTTTCGACATTTTGCTCGCCGCTCACACCGGAAAGAATGGGTGTTCCTAATGGAATGTTGCTCTGCCATTTTTTGGTCAAATTGTGTTGCCTTGCAGTTTCGACGTGCTCACCGCAGGGTCCATGGCAGGACTGGCAACCGACGTTCATTTCCGTAAAGGTCGAACGATATGTCAAGTTTTTGCTGTCGAAGTTCTTATCGAAATTCGTTGTGTGGCAGTCGGCACACATGTAGTTCCAATTTTGGAGCGGCTTCGTCCAGTGTAGCGGGTCATCATTCGGAATCTGCTCTTTGGGATAAAGATGGAGCCATCGGCGATCAACGGAGTCCCAAGCGATGGGCAAGCATTGAAGCCTTCCGCCTTCGGTTTCGACCAAATACTGTTGAAGCGGACGGATTCCCAGCGTAAAGAGAATTTCGAACCTACCCTCTTCGGTTTCGACCATAAATTTTTCGCCCTCCCGGAACATGCGGAATGTTGTACACGAGCGCAAGAGCGGGGCGACGTTAGTCCCCCGATTTTCGGCTTCAAGTAACTTTTGCATCCGATAGACAATTCTTGCCTGTGCACCTGATATTTCACTGGGACGATTGACGAGGAGCGATTGGCGGTACTCGGTTTCTTCGTCGAATTCTTTGCGTTGGGCTTCGGTCATGACCCGGCGAAGTTTTTTTGTAACATCGGTTTTGGCATCGAAACAGGCGATACTAAAATCCTCGAATCGTGGTTCGAGCGGCGGCTTGAATTTATGTCCCGGCTTGTCGTATTGCACCGGACTCATTCCACCAAAAATCGTATTGGCGGAGCGTTCGGCAAGAGCGTATTCACTCATCACCCAGAGCGGCGGAGGAGATTGGAAAATATCGTCGATAAGAATTTTGAGCGTTTCATCTTGGAAATCGAGGAGGTCGTCGAAGCCAATGTGGACGTACTGGACATCGGCAAAGTCTCCCAAGACGGTTTCGTCGTTGGCGTGATTCATGGAGCGACTGTGATCGCTCTTTTGCCAATCGTCGCATGCCTTTTGATGGCACTCCGCACAGCCCTGCACAGAGGGTACTGTCGGATCGGCATAGCGGGAGTCGGGCAACAGCGAAGGCGCAACGGCAAAGGAGTTGCAGCCCAACACATGTAACGCCGTAAAAAAAGAAACCAAAACCGGAATTTTCATCTATCGTAATAGTCTATCACAAATGTAACAGAGCAATAGAGAACGGCAACGGGATTAGAGTTTAGGGATATACTCTTTGAGAAATTTTCTGAACGCCGTAAATGGAATCAAATGGTGTTGTCAGATGAACAAAACAAAAAATAAATTGGAGAAATCTGATAACTTTTGCCGATTATGACGATTGTATCGCCCAAAGTGTGTAACCCCGGGGGCGAAAACTCCATGAAATCGGCAAAAATGCTCGGTCTAATCCTGTCTCTGCTCGGACTCGGTCTTTCGGGTTGCGAAATCATGCCGGTTACACGATACAAGCCGACGTTGCACAATCCCTTGCCGCAAATGAGAAACGTCGCCATCGTGCCGTTTTACAATCTCACCGGCAACCCCAAAGTCGATGGTCGGGAATTCGCCGAACATTTTGCCCTCGAACTCCAAAGAGTACGCGGTTTTAACGTCATTTCTAATAAGATTGTCGAAGATACGATGATGCAGTATGACATTGACGTTCACCCCGATAACCTGCACAAGTTTGAATCCGTTGACGAAATTCGCTATCTTGCCCAACTTCTCAAAGCCGACGCTGTCGTCATAGGGAAAATTCACAGTTTCAATATGAGTTACCCCCCTTACGTCAAGTTTGAGACCGCCTGGTACCACGTCAACCCCTATCTACATTCTATGCCCAACGGCTATGCCCTCCCCTGGGGTACCGAATACGAACGCTATATTCCCGACAAGATTGTCTATTATGCCGAAATGGACTTAGCCGAGGCACAAATGAAGACTCAAACGCCCAAATTTGACCCCATAAAGCCACAAAACGGTAGAGAAAATGACTTTGATGCTGCCCTTGGGTTGATTCCCCCCCCAAAACAAGCCCGTAGGGAAACCAACATTCGTCAAATGGCGGCAACGATTCCCAATAATCTTCGAGTCGAAAACATCGACGATGACGATCTGAACGAACTGGCTCTCCGCCGACAAGAGTTGGAAATAAGTCGGCAACTGGCAATGACGGGAGTCCCCTACGTTCCCGATGTAGCACCTGTTACCAATCGGGAAAAAAAGGAGTATCTATTCGAGCATTCATTGGATCATCCGCTCAAACAGGGTCCGTGGAAGAGCGAAACGGCACAGGAAAATCAGTTGCCGTGGTCGATGCAGAATGCTTATCCGGCTTATCAGCAAAGCATGCTCAATCCGGGCGGGTTTGTGGGGAATTATGCAGGATATCCCCCCCAAAATAGAGCACCGCCTACTGGGCTATCGACCGAACAACTAACCGAATATGGTGTGGTGGCTCAACCGATTATGCCGGTGCCGCCCATGTACTCGCAAATGCCGGGAATGCCTGTCGAGGGGCAATACGGCATGATTATGGGAGAGCCAGACCGATTCCCCGGCTTGACCGATGATTGGCCCGACCCGAGGGGCTTCATTCCCGAGGGTCCCCAACCGGAGCGACCCGTCGGCACGAAGAAAAATGAGGGTCCGATTATCAGTTGGATCAACGTTTACAATGGCAACGACAGCGAATTTATGCAGGCGTTGGACGATTACAACCTGTTATTCCGCGACGACAAGCGGCTCAGTGGCAGGCAGACGATCCTGGCAAACCGCAACGAGTTTATTCCGTTTTGTTGCCGAATGCACATTTGGGAAATTTTCTCCGCCAGAGGAGGAGCCGGTCCGGCAGAAAAAGTCAGCCGTGTCGGGAAACCCTGGCAGGGCGGTGAAAGGACATTTTGATTAGGAGTCGGAAGTTTCGGTACTTTTAGGGAAATTTTACGCAAAATAGCGATTTTTCCACCGACAAAAGTTACTAGGTGACGTATAAATAATGAAACGGTAAATTGGAAAGGGCGTAAAAAGGTTCAAGTCGGGACACAGACCGCCCGATAAGAACAGCGAGACGCTGGTTTCCGTGCCGATATTGTTCAACCTTTTTTAACAGTATAGCCATGAGAGTTCAGCAGTTAACGTTTCCAAATAAGAGTACCGGATTACCTATCAATAGGGGGTTTGAAACCGAGACCGAGGAAAATATGGACGGGGACATTAAAGTCATCGCACTGATAAAAGGGGAAGAACAGTATGTTTTCCTTTACAACGAAAACAACCGTGCGGAGACGTTGCGGTTGTTGGGTCGGTACGCGTCAAATCCCGAGTTGAGTTTTACGTGGTACGATGCGGCGGTGTTGAGTCAAAAGATTCGTCAGGAAAGTCTTCAACAGACACGTGACAAACAGCGAGCGGAGTCATCGCATGTTCCCATTTTTACTGATGGGTTGTTCTGAAGCATTTGTTCTTCTTGTACTGTCCCATTAGCGGATCAGCCTCGAAAAACGCTGAATTTACCGATAAAACCCTTGTGGTCTATTATCGTCCATGTTGAAATGCTCCAAAAAATACTTCCTGAGTTCGGCGGCAAGATACAGAGAACCCGTGACGCTAATCACGTCCTCCGCTTCAGCCATTCGTTCACACTGTTTCCATGCGACTTGACAATCATCCACTACGGCAATGCTCGTTTCCGGCGTGTCCTCGAGCATTGCCCGCAGTTCCTGTGGGGGAAACCGGCGATTCGATTCCGAACACTGCGTCAGGAAAATGTGTTGGAACCGTCCCGCTATTTCGGCAAACATTCCCTCGACATCTTTTCCCAGTGATGCCCCAAAGATCAACAGGAGTCGCCGATGCGGAAACAACTCCGTAACCGTCTTGACAAACGCCTGCATGGATGAGCGGTTGTGTGCCCCATCGAAAACAAACGTCGGCGACCCATCGGAAGGGCGAAACACTTCTACCCGAAGCGGAATCGAGGCTTTCCGAAGTCCCCGGAGAATCGATTCGGTATCAAGTGGTTTCCCGGCTTGATGAAGCAGCAAAAACGCCGAAATTGCCGCTGCCGCATTGTCGATTTGGTGCGCTCCCGGCATTTTTAGCGAAAGACCGTCTAGCGTCAATTTTACTGGAAATTGCGGTGATGTTTTATATTGAAAAGTGTACTGTAATATTTCCCCTCCGTTGGAGGGGTAGGGGTGGTTACGACAGAGAACGAAAAAATGTTCGTCAAGAACAAACAACGGCAAACCGAGGGAATTCGTCTTGTCCCGAATGACCTCTTGCGGTTCGGACAACAACACCGTTGTTACCACCGGCGCGCCGGGCTTGATAATGCCACTCTTTTCCCGCGCAATGTCGGCAAGCGTCGGTCCGAGTTGGAGCATGTGATCGAAACTGATACTCGTAATGACCGAAACATCGGGTTGGCAAAGATTCGTTGCATCGAGTCTTCCGCCGAGTCCGACTTCAAAAATTGCAACGTCAACCTGTTTTTGAGCGAAATGAACGAATGCCAAAAGAGTTAATACCTCGAAGTACGTCAGCGATTGAAACGTGTTCGGTTCGATTCGTTCGTAAACGGAAAAGAATAATTCCGCAAAATCATCGGGCGAACAAGCGGTGCCATCAATCATCAACCGTTCGGTGAAGGAATAAAGATGCGGCGAAGTGAAACGACCGACTCGCCAGCCTTCTTCACGAAGAATCGATTCCAGCATGATACACGTAGAACCTTTTCCTTTGGTGCCGGTAATATGCACCGTTCGGTAAGCCGTTTCAGGATTGCCGAGCGAATCGAGAATATTTCGGAGCGAATCGAGGCGACCTTCCAAGTCTTGCGGTGTAAAACTCTGCAAGCGTTCAAGGTTGATCCGGTCATGGAGCAATCGAACCGATTCGTCAAAAGATCGGAGAGACATTCGGGGTAATGTAAATGACGTTTTTTTCACGTCGCACTACGAAACGACTGGATAGCACCTTGCCCAGGTCGGGCTTTCGTTCCCGTCATTGCGCAGAGCAAGCGGTGCCAGTTGGCAGCAGAACCCGGCGTGATTCGTCCCAGCGGCTTGGTCGTTTCGCTTCCCGTCAACTGCGGTATGTTACTTGGCACATGATCAACGGCAAGCAACGTCAACATAGCGGTACACAATGCGTCAAACGTATCGACTGGAATACCAAATTGCGAAATCGGTGTCAACGACCGCCTTTGAAGTTGCGTTGCCAATGAGTTCATCAACAGTCCATGCTGACAACCGGAGCCTTGAATCAATAATTCCGGCTCGCTAAGGCTGACGGTTGTTATTAGGTCGCGTACCTGTCGAACAACCGTTTCTGCAATGAAACCACTAACGGTACAAAGAATGTCCTGATGCGACAGTCCCTCTTGTGCTGCCTTGTCTGCGATTTGTACGTACCGGTTCGGCTTCAATCCCGTTGGAGTCCAATCTTCCTTAGGCGGCAGTGCTGACCGAAGTGTTCCCATGAGCGTTGGGATTTGACATCCCTGTACCGCGAACCGACCGCCCGTATCCACTGTCGTTTTGCCGTTGGTGAATTGCCAAACCAATGTGTCTAGTAATGAACCACAAGGCATAACATCCATTTGTCGAATTTTTTGATGCGAAAAGGCGTTTTCTGTTCGGGGTAAAAACGTAAGCCGAGCGGTGCGTCCTAAATCGAGGAGAATGCGGTGAGTCGTTGCCGATTTAAGGAAAATCCAGGCGGGAAGCGGGAAAATCGGACCGCCGTTGCCCTTCGCCGCAATATCCTGTGCCGGGAATGAATCGACGATATTCATGCCCGTTTGTTCGGCGAGATACGCCGGGGCGCAAAGACTTTGGTAAAACATTCCATGAGCGGTTACAGTACGCAAGCCGGGATCATGAACGCCGACTGCTAAAACATCGCTTGCGTTAAGCCGGGACTCCCCCATGAGTTCCCGAATCGCCTCTTCTTCAATGCTGGCAAGTTCGTGAACGACATGGTGAGAAAGACCGGCAGGTATTCTTATTTCCGCACTACTCCCCGCTGCGCACTGTTGTCCCTCTGAATAGAGTGTTTCTTGGAGGGCATTAAAACTATCAACTATTTCTCGCGGAATATCAAAGGAAATCGTCTTTCGTATTTCGACCGGCGCACCGCTGCCATGACCGTGAATGCCGATCATGGCTGATTCAATGCGTTGACAAGTTGCTGTAATACTGACACCGGCAAACCATCGGACATTGCCCGTGTTCTTCCGAGTTCCCCGTGAAAATAGAGAGGGAAATACCATTGGATCGAAGTATTCTTATGGCATAAAATGACACTTTCCCGGCGATTCTATAGATTTTGGCAAAATGAGTCCAGTGCAAAATTAGTGAAATCACAAAATTAGTGACATCATCTTGCTTTTATTCCATTAGTAACATAAAATACACCCATGTTACAACAGCAATTACTCGACGACCTATCTTCGGCAACGACGGCGGAGCAGGTCGAAAACGTTCGCGTCAAATACCTCGGACGTAAAGGACTCATCACGAACCTTGCCAAGGAAACCGATTTCTCCAAACTGTCGGCGGAAGAAAAAAAGGATTTTGGGCAAAAACTGAACGAACTGAAAAATTTTGCGACCGAAAAGTTGCAGGAAGCCGCCGAACGTGCCGCCACTACTGCTCCGATGATGGAACGGCTATTCGACTTGACTGTTCCCGGCTCGGACAAACGACTCGGTTCCATGCATCCTATTACCTTGGTGCGATTGGAACTCGAAGCGATATTCGAAGGTATGGGCTTTACCGTGTTGGATAGTCCCGAAGCGGAAACGGAGTTCAACAATTTCGAGTCGCTAAACATTCCGGCGGATCATCCGGCAAGGGATATGCAGGACACTTTCTGGCTGCAAAACGAAATGGTGTTGCGGACTCACACATCGTCAAATCAAGTGAGAGCACTCAAGCGGTTCGGTGCGCCGTTTCGCGGTATCTTTCCCGGTCGCTGTTTCCGATACGAAGCAATTGATCCGAGTCACGAAAATACTTTTTTTCAATGCGAAGGTATGATGGTGGGGGAGAACATTTCAGTGGCAAATCTTATTGGCGTGATGAAAATTTTGCTCAGCGAAATTTTCAAGCGGGAGGTGAAAGTTCGATTGCGTCCCGGCTTTTTTCCATTCGTGGAACCGGGTTTTGAACTCGACGTAAACTGCGTGTTCTGCGGCGGAAGCGGCTGTCCGACGTGCAAAGGGGGCGGTTGGATCGAATTGATTCCGTGCGGATTGGTACATCCGAAGGTGTTGGAGTACGGCGAAATTGACACATCGAAATACAGCGGCTTCGCTTTCGGACTCGGTCTAACTCGATTGGCAATGATGAAATACGGCATTCGGGACATCCGTTATTTCAATTCCGGCGATGTGCGTGTACTTGAGCAGTTCATGCCGGTGGTGTAGCCTCCACCGACTACTTACTCAGACACTACACCTATCAGTTCTTTTAGTAGTTGGGCGTAAGCGTCTCCTATTTCTCCTTGCTTTCCCAAGTAAAGCAGAAAAATATACTTGCACATCTCGCGCGATGCAATAGTGCGACAGTGCAAAACACGAATTATCATGATATAATAGTAGTGCTCCAGTTCCGTAGTGGCATAAGAGGCGGAAAAAATAGAGAAAACGTGCTTACGAGACGTTTTTTCAACGAGGTGTCCCGTGATTAAAAACGAAAATAGCAATATCGTGAAAAAGGAATCCCTCTTTCAGAAAGTTCGGCGATCTTTATGGATGCCGGTGGAGTCGTTGCTGGGAATTGCACCGGCGGATAAGGTTTTATTAGAACAATTTTTTATCGTCATCGCTATCTTTACGACGATGGTATTTGTTAGTTTTCTGTTTGTTAGTCGAATCATAGGGGATCAGATTGATACCCACGGAAAAGCCACTTTTGACCGCACGTATCATCACGTTGGCGCGATTTTTGGTAACTTAGAAACCGTTTTGTTCAATATCGCCGCCGATGTCGAATTTTTAGCCGCGCATGACCAATCAATCGATGCGATTCATGAATTCTTACAAAATCTGAATTTCAATTTTTCCGATGTCTCCGATTCAGTGGAAAACGGTGTCCGAAGAGGACGATTCTACAACGACATTGGTTGCATGGGACCCTACGGTGTACTCAATAACCAACGGATTGACGGACCTTACTGGGAACCCCCAGCGGACTTCAATGTTCAAGCAACTCCCTGGTATATCGACATGATAAATGGAGAGGGAGCACTGGTTTATTCCAACCCCCGCTTTGCTCCACGTGCTCTAGGGAAATACATTGTTTCTCTCGGTAAAGCACTTCATTTGGTTGTCCATGGGGAACGTCAATGTGTCGGTGCCCTCTCTCTGGACGTTGACGTTGCCCAACTGGATGCCTTTGTCGAGCACATGGAGCCACCAACGATGGAGGGGAGTTCCATCTTGGTCAACCCTCATGGGACAATCGTTGCTCACTATAACCACTCTTTGATTGGAACCTCCCTTGCCAAGTCCTGCCGCGCAGGCGAACTGCTTGCCATGTACATGAATGACCCCTGCCATGTTCCGGTTCCTTTTAGAGAGGTAGGGATCAATGATGTTCTGTGTGTCTATCACTACGGCAAACTGAAGAACGATTGGTTGGTAATATCCGTTACTCCTGTCAAAAAATACTATTACCTGGTTCGATTGGTGGGAATGATTCTTGGTATTCTTGGTATGGGCATGGCGGCGATACTCTGTTATTTGTTGAGAGGACTCCACCGTGAAAAAGTACAAGCCGATCTGCGCAGTCGTAGTAAATCGATGTTCCTTGCCCGAATGAGTCATGAAATTCGGACACCGATGAACGTTATATCCGGTCTTTCCCGGCTTATTGCTCAGGAAAAAAAACACCTCCCCTCAAAAGTTCTCAAATATTCCTCTGAAATCCGCCATGCCTCCGACAACTTGTTGACGATTATCAATGATATTCTTGACCTCTCGAAAATCGAAGCCGGCAAATTGGATGGAGTGAATGTTGCTTTCACTTTGTCCTCACTCCTCGACGATGCCATCAGTATTATTCGTTCACGAATTTTGGATAAAGGGTTACAGTTTATTTCGTTCGTGGACTCACGGTTACCCAATAATCTTGTCGGCGATGTTGTTCACATCAGGCAAATTTTACTGAATATGTTGGGAAATGCCGCCAAATTTACCCACGAAGGACATGTGGCTTTTGATGTCATAGGAACCGAAAAAGACGAAAAAGCCGTAACGATCTCGTTTGCCGTTCGAGATACCGGGATCGGTATCAAATCAGAAGACCATTCCAAGGTATTCAATGATTTTTCTCAGGTCGATATTGAAACCAACTGGAATGTTGAAGGTACAGGACTCGGATTGTCGATTGTCAAAGAACTTGTCACCCGTCTTGATGGATCCATTTCGCTCGCCAGTCAGCCCGGACAAGGAACGACATTGACGATCACGTTGCCGATTGGAATAGCGTCGTGGCAACCTTGTGCTGTTGTTAGAGACACTTCCGCACATAATGTTCTAGTTTATGAGACGCGCCAACTCTATGAACAATCATTGTTACGGACACTGAACAATCTTAATGTTCCCCATAAACGGGTTCAGAGTCATTCTGATTTTTTTCAAACATTACAAAACGACACTAGCATTACGCTTATTTTTGTCGCCTCATTTTTTTATGACGATATTGCCCAATTTTTGGATCTTCCTGCATTTTCCAGGATACGGGTTGTCTTGCTCAGTGAAACTTTTGAACAACACCGACCGGCGTATGTTTATTCGGCAATGTTACCCATCAATGCCTTGCACGTCGCAGATTTTTTGAACGATGTGACCAGCAATTTCGGATCATATTCGGACATGAACATGAATTTCAAAATCCCGACGGCTCGGATCCTTGTTGTGGACGATAATCACTCAAATCTCCTCGTTGTCGAAGGATTTCTTGCCCCCTACGAATGTCATATAGACTTTGTAACAAATGGAAAAGAAGCGTTACGGTGTGTGCAGCAACGAAAGTACGATCTGGTCTTCATGGATCACATGATGCCGGAAATGGATGGACTCGAAACGACGGCGCGTATTCGAAAACTGGCAAGAAACAAAGAAAACAATGATTTGGGGACAATGCCGATTGTTGCCCTAACGGCAAACGCTATGCTCGGAATGAAAGAAATGTTCCTGCAGAACGGAGTGAACGACTTCTTGTCAAAACCGATTGAACCAAAATTGTTGTGTGAGATATTGGCTCGGTGGATTCCGAAAGAAAAACAGTTGCGTATCAGCATCCATGACCGGCTTACGCAACCCTCAGAGGAAACAATCCAAATACCGGGAGTCAATACACGAGTGGGTATCCTTCAAACAGGAGGAACGCTGGAAGGCTATGTTCGGGTACTGAGAACGTTAGGAAGTGAATGGGAAACAAAGGTAGGAGCGATGATAAAAGCACTGGAAAACGATGACTTTGCAACGTACAGAATGCACGCGCACAGTTACAAAAGTTTTCTGGCAACAATCGGCGTGATGCCCCTGTCTATAACTGCTGCAATGCTGGAAAACGCCGCTCAAAGTGGGGATCGGGCAACGATTAACATCCATCACAGTAATTTTGTTCGTGATCTGCGGAAAATTGCCGATTCGGTGGCAGGAGTGCTGAACATGAGAGGAAAAAATATGAATAGTGCAATAAATTCTACTGCAAACAACGATTGGTTGTTTGCAGAATTAGCACAACTACAATCGGCAATCGAAAAAATGAAAATGCAGCAAATCGACTCAATCATGGACGACTTGCTGGCGAAACACTGGACGAAAGAGATTGCAGAACGTCTGGAAAAAATTATGCAGTGTATCACTCTCTTTGAGTGGCAGGAAGCGATTCGGCACATCGAACAGTTACAGGGAGAAGTAACGGCAGATGGTGGGTAGAGGGTTCACAAATTTTGTCCATCCCGTCCTGATGCGTCGGGTCCTGATTGTGGTCTCAATGCCTCTCTTGCTTCTTCGACAAGTTCTTTTGCCCAGCGGCGATGCTGGTATAACTCAATAATTCCTTGCCGAATTTCCTCGGCACGCGCCGGGTCTTTTGACTCTATGTCCAAGGCAGCATCCAATCGCCGGCGAAGGACTTGAATCTGTTCCGCATTGATTTCTTCGACATCTTGTTCCAGTTTTTTCAACCGCCGACGAGCCAATTCCACGCAAATCTCCACCGGATTCGATGCATGACGACGCAATGTTGACGACCCCTCTGACTGTGGTTGATTCGTTTGAAACACGGCAATAAACGCCCGTAACTTGTCGATCATCTGTTCGGGATCACTGGGCGAAGAAATCAGCACGTTGACATATGTCCGCTCCACGGGACTCAAGCGACGCAGTGTCGAACGGCGTTCTAATCGACGTTCATGTTCCAGTAAACTTAATTCATCCTGGTAAAACCGAACCTGTTCTGCTGACGGATGGCTCCCATAAATATCCAAAAACGTCTGAATTTTATTTTGTGCCGATCTCAATAACGCGAGGGAATATCCTTCTTCTGACTCCCCCGCCTGAATCGTAGCGGTTATCCGTGCAAACAGTACCTCTGGCGGCACCGGTTGTAAAAGATAATAAACGGTAAAACCGACGAGCATGAGCATCGTCGAAGCCATTACCATCGGCAAAGAGAAAATGGGACGAGCAACGCGATCCTCTTCCTCAAATAGATTGCGATTGGTATTCGTTACGGCGGTAAACCGGGTCGATATGACTTGCTCATTGACCGTAGATTCTGGAGACACCGGTACACTTCCTTGTGAAGCGCCTTGTTCTTTTTTCGGTACAGAGTCTGTTTCTGACTCGTCGACAGAAATTAGTGTTACCGTTTCTGCCAGAGGAGTCACTTTTTCAGGTCTTTCCAAGGAGAGGGCAACAGTGGACATCTCCGCTGGGGAACGTTCATCTTCCACGAATTGACCAAGATCAATGGCACTGTTGCTGCCTGCAGTGTAGGCGACTTGCCATTTTGGTATTTCCGGCGACAGTAGCAGAACTTTGATTTCCGCTGGGTCACCTCTTAATGCCCGAATAAGAGACTGTAATCGTTTTGTTAACAACAAAGCATTACGAGGTCGGTCTTCAGGACGAATTTGTAATAGGTCAACGATGATGTAGCCCATTTCCTCGGGAACATCGTGCCGAACCGAATGGATGGGAATGAGTGGGGTACTCCGATGCTTGCTGAGAAGTTCCTGCAAGGATCGGGCAGGAAACGGCGGTTTACCGGTCAAAAGGACATACAAAACGCAACCGAGGGAATAGAGATCGGAACTTGAATTGATCGGATTGCCCAGTGCTTGTTCCGGCGACATGTACTCCAATGTGCCAATGATGGTATGAATGTCGGTAATTTGATGCGAGCCAAAAAAACGGGCAATGCCGAAGTCGGAGAGTTTAATGTTCCCATCCTGATCCAACAGAATGTTCGCTGGCTTAATATCCCGGTGAATTATACCACGGTCGTGAGCGTGCCGGAGTGCTTGACAAATTTCGAGTCCAATTTTAGCAACTTCAAACCATTGAAAAATACGCTTCTTTCGGAGTTCCTGCTGCAAACTTGAACCATTGATGAACTCCATCACATAATAGAGTCGCCCTTGTTCCACACCAAAACCGGAGAGACGTACAATGTTCGGATGGTGGAGTCTTTTGAGCGTTTCGATTTCGGATTCAAAACGGAGCCGGATTTCTTCGTCTTCGTCGAGAGTGTCCGCCAGGACTTTGATGGCGACAATGGAATCGTCTATCCCACAGATTCCCTCATAGACTGCCCCCATCCCGCCGCGTCCGAGAATACGTCCGATTTTGAAAGGACCTAATTTCTCCAATTCCATAGTGCCAGTTCCGTTGTACTTGCGTGCCGCCGCAACTGCCCATTAACCTTATTCCGTAGTAGCGACAGGTTTTCTCTTATTTTTCGATCCCCGTCGGTTCTTTTTGACGACGGCGGTTTCCTCAACCACCCGCTTGACAGGCCGCCCTTTGAGCCGAACAGCCTTACCAACACGATCACGAAGGAAGTACAACTTCGCCCGGCGAACGATGGCACTTCGTACCGTTTCAACTTTGGCAATTCGGGGAGAATGAAGGGCGAATTTCCGCTCAACTCCTTCGCCAGCGACGATTCGGCGGACGGTGAACATTTCTCGTGTTCCGCTACCGCTTCGGGCAATGACTACGCCGTTGAATATCTGGATGCGTTCTTTCTCCCCTTCGAGGATGCGGCAATGGACATCGACAGTATCGCCGATTTCAAACATTGAAACTTCCGCTTTTTTGCACTTTGCCTCGACCGCGTTGATCAGTTTATCGCTCATGTTCGTTCACTTCCGAGATTAGACCAAACATTCTAACACAAATTTTGCTATCGACAAGGGGAGATTTTTCGGCAATGTCCTATCAAACCGATCACCGATCGGGTGTCTCAGGGAGAGTAATCACCCGGAACCACCCAGTTCAAAGCCAAGGGTGCCCCCACGCGGAGTCGCCGGATTATCCCGCAAACAAACATCTCCGCCCGCAAAGCGATATACTCACAACGGCATGAAAACACCTTTTCCCCATGATTTTCCTGACCGGACGACGAAAGGTGTTTTTTCGATCTGGATACATCATTTTCTGACTAACGCCTACCCTTCCAAATTCTCACCACGTGCTATCGCACGTCTTTGGGAATTTTGTCGAGAGAAATATCAAAAATCTGCCGGACAAGATCGCTAAGAATGTCATTGCCGGCATTGAGGTGAAGAGTGCACTGGCGATACGTGAGCGAATTTTCCGGTAGTAACTCCCTCGCCGCCGAAAAACAGTTTGTTTCGTAATACGTTGGCCAATCCAATCCACCGGTATGAGGACGACCGTGATTGTAAATCCGAACAATGTCTCCATTTTCATCCCATTCCCTCTCGGGGGTTTCCGGCACATCAAACGTCCAGAGCATCAGAGTTCCAAATCGGATGTCAATGGCTCCGAAAACCGGCGGCGCAGTAGAAAACGGCATCGTGGCTTGGCACCGTCCAAGACCATCTGCTCGAACAAGCGTTGCCCCCGGTAGATGCCGAATTCGACCATGCGGCGACCCACCTAAATAATCAATGTCCACTGTTAACGGGTTCGCCATAAAATTTTCTGGCGGTGTCGAAATGATGATGAATGTATGCAGACACGCATTGAACATTCCACGTTGTCGGCTGGCAATACAGGATTTTTCCTGTGACCGAACGGTATTTTCAGTACGAAAACACACAACCGACACGTCTTCTTGTGTGAGCGCATCGGCAACGACATCGCCGAACCATGTCCCGATCTTCTGCCTACTCAAGAGCGAAATTGACCGCGAAAGATTAAACTCGACGTAAGTACCGTTGGCATCAGCCATGCGGAGGGTTCGCTGTAAAACGGCGTTGTGTTCGTTGATGCTATCAACGGTAAAGGACATATCAAGCGGAGAAATTGTCCACTGGTCTTCTCCGCCGAAATTTACAAAGTCTTCGGCATCAATCGCCCAAATGTTGATGCAACCGAAACTGTTACCATCCAATCCATCAAAGGTGCTTGTCAGAACTCTGCCGTTCCATTCGGGACACACGGCAACACGTCCGCCCAACTGGTCGTATAACTCAACGACTGTAGTCTTTTTGGCGAGGTAGTCCAAGGCATTACGGTATGACATTGTTCAATATCCTAAACGTCTTTCTATTGTGAGTGTTGCCATCATAATTCTCCTTTCCTTCGGCAACACATGCTATGCCCACCGTATCGGCAAATTTGCGTGGAAAACAGCACGTTTTTTCCGTCAACGAGGTCCCGAAGCGAGTGGACGGACACAATGACTCGTTTTCCGATTCGGACAGTTCGTATTTTGCCGCTTTTTATGAGAGGGACGGGGACAGAAAGTGCCGACAGTGCAAAAGAATGGAGACAGTACGCACGTATCGACGGCGAAGGTGCTTGCACAAAGAAACGCTGAAAACAAAGGGTGAGAAAACAATGAACACCTTGAAAGGGCTGGCGGTCAAGACCTGATAACCTCCTTCCCCACGAAAGTTCGTAACACCTCGGGAATAACTATCGAACCGTCTTTCTGTTGATACAGTTCCAAAATCGCCACCAATGCCCGACTGATGGCGATTGCCGTGCCGTTAAGGGTGTGAACGAACTTCGTACCTTTTTCTCCCTTGGTTTTATACCGAACATTGAGCCGCCGGGCTTGGTAGTCGGTACAATTCGACGTGCTGGTAACTTCGCCGTACTCCCCATTTTCGCTGCGACCAGGCATCCACGCTTCCACATCGAACTTCCGGTATGCCGGTCCGCCAAGATCGCCCGTCGCGGTGTCCACCACTTGATACGGGATGCCCAGCCCGTCGAAAATTTGACATTCGATGTTGAGCATTTCTTGGTGCATGGCATCGCTCTGCTCCGGTAAAGTGAAAGCGAACATTTCGACCTTCGTGAATTGATGTACCCGATAGAGACCCCTCGAGGCACGACCAGCCGCCCCCGCCTCGGTGCGGAAACAGTGCGAGATACCACAGAGCCGAATCGGCAACTCCTCGGCTTCGAGGGTTTGCCCTGCCAACATTCCTCCCAGCGTGATTTCCGCTGTGGCGATGAGACTCAAATCAGTACCGTCGATGCTATAAATCTGCGTTTCGGGACCTCGCGGTGTAAAGCCGGTGCCTTGCAGAATGTCGTTGCGAGCCAAGTCCGGCGTGGTCGTTGGTGTAAACCCTGCGCGGATTAAAACATCGACGGCGTATCGTTGCAAGGCGAGGTCAAGCAGGACTGCTTCGTTTTTCAGGAAGTAAAACTTGGCACCGGCAACTCTTGCCCCGGCTTCAAAGTCGATTAGGTCTAGTTTTTCGCCCAGCACCACATGATCGACCGGCTTGAAATCGAAAGTCGGAATTGGTGTTTTACCCAACGACAAACGCCGGTTGAAAGTGTCGTCCGTTCCAATCGGTGCGTCGGGATGGGACATGTTGGGAATCCAACGCTGGACATTGTCGAGATCAATTTCCAACGAGTCGATCGTTGTTTTGAGGGCGACAATTTTGTCTCGAAGGATACGTCCTTCTTCCTTCTTGGTTTCGCGTTCGCTGTCTGATTTGGCTTGACCGATGGATTTGGAAACGGCATTTGCATCGGTTTGGAGTTTTTCCAATTCCTGTTGCAACGATTTGCGATCTTGTGCGAGCGCAACAAACTTGTCAACAGCGGCACCGGCATTGCGGTTTATGCAATTCTGTTTTACGGCTTCGATGTTTTCGAGAATGAACTTTCGGTCAAGCATGGGAGATAGAGGAAACGCCTTTCGGGAGATTCTACACCGTTTGCGACGAAATGAAAGCCCGCTTACGCACAATCACCAGTCGATAACTCTTCTTACACTTCGGCTACTTTACACATCATTCGCATCGGTTGTTGAGTGGTGTTGACAGTCATGATCACGATACGATTTCGTTAGAAAAGACAAAAATTCGTAAAAATCGTTGATCGCCGCACAAAAATCGTCAAAGTTATCATAATGTGCGGCTGCGGGTGATAATAGCGTTCACGCTCGATGACCACAATATCTTCGGAACTGATCGGAATGCGTAACATGGCTCCTCCGTGAAATAATGACGAAAAACAAAACGCCAT
>Ga0123353_10003799_pt1 | contig 19257 bp, 18 predicted proteins | sample TergutLab28metaG_3_FD_92763 | JGI IMG/M metagenome (GOLD analysis project Ga0123353, IMG submission 92763) | Labiotermes labralis P3 segment gut microbial communities from Petit-Saut dam, French Guiana - Lab288 P3 | ecosystem: Host-associated > Arthropoda: Insects > Digestive system > Gut ... | reverse complement strand
CGGAAGATATGTTGCTATTACGATGCCTCTACAAGGCAAATCGCTGGAAGAGTATTGAAAAACAAGGCTCGCAAACATTAAATCAAGCCGCGTGAAACGCCACTAAATGGAAAACGCTCCCCTCGATGCCGTTCTCAATGCCGTTACGGAACCGATTGTGTTGACCGGCAGAGACTCCGTAGCAGACGGCACGATTCTGAAACAGTTGACGTTTCAGCCTGGTGTATCCGACATCGATCCGCTCTATCTGCCGAACGGAAGAATCGTCTTCGGTTCGACCCGGGAATCGAAGTACTGCATGTGCAATCGGCACATCGTCTGCAATCTTTTCACAATGAACGGCGACGGTTCCAACATTCTCCAAATCGGACACAGTACCCTCTTTGAAGGGCATCCGAGCCTGCTTCCCGATGGTCGCATTCTGTACTACCGCTGGGAATACGTTGACCGAAATTTCGGCGATGCGCAAAGCGTTTGGACGACGAATCCCGACGGCACGAATCACGCACTTTATTGGGGAAACAACACCGCGTCGCCCGGTGCGGTGATTGACGCTACTGTGCTACCGGGGGAAAGTTCCGTTTTTCTGGCAACGTTGACCTCCTGCCATGATAAACCTTGGGGTGCCATCGGATTGATCGACCGTCGACTCGGTCTCGACGGAAAAGCACCGATTCTCCAAACGTGGCCTCCCAATGCAATGAATCTTGTGCAGGAACATGGTATTGACCTTTACGATGTGTTCACGGGATTGGGACAAAAATTCGAAGACCCTTATCCGATTTCTGAAACGGTCTTTTTGGCATCGGGGACCATCGGCAATGGGGACATCACAGGTATCTGGGTTCTCGACCGTGATGGCGGAGCAACGCTTGTACATACCGACGGTCCCGGCTGTTTTGATCCGACACCTCTCGTTGCAACCGCGCCACCGCCGATCATTTCGGATCGGGTCGATTTGTCCAAGACGACCGGCACATTTTACGTTTCCAATGTTTACGAAGGTTTTGGTATGCAGAACGTCGCACCGGGGTCGGTGAAGTTTTTACGAGTCGTTGAATCGCCGGAAAAGCGGTCTTGGACTCATCCCGCTTACGACGGCGGCACCGGTCAGCAGGCTCCCGGCATGGCATGGAGAGATTTTAATAACAAGCGCATTCTCGGCACGGTTCCGGTCGAGGCGGACGGCAGTGTACAGTTTGAAGTTCCGGCGGACACGTTTGTGTACTTCCAAATTCTGGACGAAAACGGCATGATGATTCAATCGATGCGTAGCGGCACCATCGTTCGTCCCGGCGAAGTGAACGGTTGTTACGGTTGCCACGAAGACCGCCTGACAACCTTTCCGCCGCTCTCTAATGCAACGGCGGCAATGCGGAAACCGGTGCAAACGCTTGTTCCGTGGTATGGCGAGCCACGACTGTTCAGTTACGCCGATGAAGTGCAGCCGGTTTTCGATAAATACTGCATCGCTTGCCACGATTACGGACAAGACAACGAGCCGGACAAAAGGAAGCCGATCCTTGCCGGAGATTGGACGTTGATTTTCAATAAATCTTATGTTGAACTTTGGGGCAAGAACCTTATCAGTGCTGTTGGTGCAGGTCCGGTACAGAAACTCGCACCGTTGACTTGGGGGTCACACGAAAGCAGACTTGTCGAAGTAATTCGTAATGGTCATCCGCACCCGGAAATTGATGAGCAGCGCAAAGCGATGGGAATCTTTCTGGACACAAAAGCCGACTCGGAAGCGTTTGACCGCATAGTCACGTGGATTGACATTAACGCTCCGTATTATCCGACGTATTATTCTGCCTATCCGAACAACAAATTTGGTCGTTCGCCGTTGAACGATGTGGAATTAGGGCGTATCAAAAACTTGACGGGCTCGGAGACACTGTGGAACATTTCGTTTACTCGCCCGGAGCGGAGTCCGATTCTTGAATCGGCAAGGAATTCGCAAGCGGTGGTTCGCATTTTGCAAACGGGAGCGGAACGGTTGCAACAGTTGCCGCGCGGCGAGTCACGTGATTTCCAACCGGTCGATTCGACGGATGTACATCGTGCCGAAAAATACGATGTTCTGCGTGAGCATTTGAACGAAATGCGTCGTGCCGAAATCAGCGGCAAACGTCTTTATGATGAAAAATGATAGTATAGCACCTATTTGGTCGATGTTTATCATTTCATGAATTGGTGCAGCAGTTGGATAACTCGCAGACGGTCTATTCCAACTCTCTTTTCTTTCGCTACAATGGGGCAACTGTTTTTTCGCTTTCGCCGAACGATGAGCCCATCCGACCGCTGGAATATGAGTCTCTGCTATACAGCGAGGTCTGATCGTGGACTGCGGCGGTCGAACAATCAAGATTCATTTCTCGTCAGGCTTGCCCCGAACCCTCGGGAATGGTTGGATCGCGGACATATCTGCGTGGTCGCCGACGGCATGGGAGCTCACCTCGCTGGGGAAGTTGCCAGTCGATTGGCTACCGAGACCATCGTGAAAAGTTATTTGGCACGCGTCGAAGAATCGCCTGGGCAAGCCCTCGAACTGGCAGTGTACGATGCCCACGATGCCATTCGGGCAAAAAGCTGGGAAGAAGCCTTTAAGGAAATGGGCACCACCTGCGATGCCCTCGCGCTCACACCACAGGGACTTTTTGTTGCCCACGTCGGAGACTCACGGGTCTATCGACTCCGTGGAAATACCTTTGATCAACTCACGTTCGACCACAGCCTTGTCTGGGAAATGTGTGTCTTCACCAACTCTCCTTTTGATCATCCGCCGAGTCACATTCCCAAAAATCAGATCACTCGGTCGCTGGGACCTACGGAAAAACTGCGCGTCGATTTGGCAGGTCCCATGCCTATCGAAGTCGGCGACACCTATTTGGCATGCAGCGACGGTTTGAGCGGTCAAGTTACCGACCAGGAAATCGGACAGATTCTTACCATTTTTCCTCCCGATGTTGCGGCGGAAACGTTGGTCAACTTGGCAAATCTGCGTGGCGGTCCCGACAATATCACGATGGTGATCGCTCAAACAACGGAAAACGAGGAAGCGAGTCAAGCGGTCGAAAACGAAATGCAAGTACCCGGCTGGCACTGGGGAATATTGGCGGGCGCGGTTGTGTCGGGAGTTGCGACGGCGGCAAGTTTTTGGGGCTTTTTTGGTGATCAATACAACCTCGAAATAACCTTTCTGTTTTTCATGATGGCGGTGATTGCCGGAATTGTTTTTTTCGTGTTGGCACAGAAAACACTTTTTTCGAGTTCTCCGTTTGTACAATCTTCTATGGACAGCGGACAAGCACCCTATCGGACTTGGGAGATCAGTCCATCGGCAGAGTTTTCTGACGCACTGGCAAAGATGTTGCAAGAACTTTTTCAAGCAATACATGGGCAACACCGTGTTGTTTCGACGCAGATTGCTCAACGCTTCGAAGCCGAGGCGGTTGCCAGTTACAAACAGGGTAACTGTGCCGCCGCCATACGAAATTATGCACAGGCTATCAACAGTTTGATGCGCGAAATAAAACCTGAAGGGACATAATAGTGGGCAAGAGCGGGGGATGACGATGCTCTTGCGCAGAAAATCTTGGGAAATGGTGCTTGAAATTTCTCTCTGCCTAGGGTATAATAAGCAATGTAAAGTGATTACGTCAACTTTTCCAATGCCAGCGGCAACATGACCGGTGTAGAAGGTCTGCTTGTTGACTTGTCCGCCTTTGATTCTTACGACTGGGTAACGGCGAGTTGGGATTCGTTGACGGTGCGTCAAGATGCGGTTCCTGAACCGGCGACGCTGGCGATTGTCGCTTTGGGATTGGCAGGGCTCGGTTTGGCAAGACGACGGAAGTAATTTAGCCGCCCCACCCTGTGGGACGCACGACGGCGCAAGAGCGGGAGACCTAATAATGCCAAAAATAATGCCAACGAAAACGCTAATCATTGTTGCAGTATTACTTTCATTCGGCATTGCTCCGCTCCATGCTGCTGATTGGTCATTGTACCGAGGCGATGCCGCCGCAAGCGGACGAGTGGACGACGGAGTTAAACTTGTCGGTAAACTCAAAATCGTCTGGGAACGGCAACCCGAAAAGGGATATTTTCAGTCCACCCCCATCGTGGTCGGAAATACCATCTTCGTTGGAAGCAGCAACGAAGGAATGGGAGCGTTCGAACTGGAAACAGGAAAAACAAAATGGACGGTCAACATCTCCGAAGAAATTGCTGCTCCCGCCGCCTATTTTGAGGGACACATCTTCGTAGGAGACATATCCGGCACGTTGCATGCGCTCGATGCAAAAACAGGAGAGAAAAAGTGGACGTTCGACACCAAAGGCACGATTGACAACAGTCCCAACATTGACGTTCAAACGAAGCGCGTCATCATCGGTTCGCAACACGGGACGCTCTTTGCACTGGAAGCGGCGACCGGCAAACAGGTCTGGGAGTACGAAACGGAAGATCAAATCCGCTGTTTTCCGTCAATCGTCGGTCGGCACTGTTTCGTGGCGGGATGCGATAGTCATCTGCACGTCGTCGATCTCGATTCAGGAAAGGGTGTCAGTCGTATTCCTTTGGAATCGCAGACGGGTTCGACTCCTGCGTTGTCGGGAGATGTTGCTTTTATCGGAACGGAAGGAAACGAGTTTCTGGCAGTTGATTGGAAACAGGAAAAAGTGCTGTGGCGGCTCGAAATGAGGCAGGCGGTGCGTTCTCCTGCCGCCTATCGGGACGGCATTGTAATTTTCGGCGGAATGGACAGAGCGGTCTATGCTCTTGATGCTAAAACAGGAAAAGAGCGTTGGAAATACACTACGAAGCGACGGATTGAAGGCGGGGCGGTCATTGTCGGCGATAAGGTTTATGTTCCTTCGGCTGATTCGTCGTTCTATGTTTTCGATTTCCGAAGCGGCAAGCAGATTGAGTCGATTCAGTTGTCGGGCAGTCTTTCTGCTTCGCCAGCCGTTGTTGCCAATCGTATCGTGATCGTTACCGACGAAGGCGCACTGACCTGTTTGCGGGGAGAAGAGGGAAAATAATAGAACAGCGGCAGACTGGTGCGCGGTATTCCGCACTGACTCTTGTTTTAGGAGGCGATGTGTTGTAGAATACCGGCAATGGTTTAATTCGATGCTGCGATGCGACTTGTTCTTCTTTGGTCATTCCCTTTGTGTTTCGTAGGGGTGCTTTTGTTTTTTGTCCATAGTACGAACGGGCAGGGAACGCGGGACCTCATCGACCTGACTCCGAAACCGCCTCCTGCGTCTCCGGTGCCGGTGCCCACCCAGCGCATCCCTACAACGCCAACGCCTACAATACCAACGCCCACAACTCCATCGCAGGTTTTCCCCTCGCCGTTGCCGGGTACTCCCACCGCTCCCGGCCTGCCGGGACCTACCGGCATATGGAAGACTCCCATGCCCGGTGTCCCCGGTACTTCGGGAACCATGCCAACGGACAGCCCGATTCCTGTCATTCCGGGGCTCCCCACACCGGTACTGCCCTCTTCATTGCCGCTTTCCGACTCAGCAGAAGTATTACAGGAAGACCCTATACAAAAACAACTGCGTACTGCTGTCTTGGAGACAATGACCGATGATGAGCGTGAGGAACAGTCGTTACAATCCCAACGGCAACGAGCAGAACAGATTCTTGATTCCGATAAACGGCGAACAGAAATGGAGCGGTTTCAACAAAACGATGCCAATTTCCGAAATCGGATTGCTCGTCGTCAGGCGGACGAAGCCGGTGCCGATATATTTTACCACCCGCGGCTTAAAGAACAACTCCTCAAAGACGGGTGGTGCCAACTTTTCGACGGACATACCGATTTTGGTTGGAAAATTCAAACCGAAGGACACTATGCCGGTCCGTACAAGGGGGGGCAATTCACATTTGGTCAGAATGAAATCGCCAGTGATCCGCGTTTTCCCGGTTTGGTTCATACCCAGATGCCCTTTGGCGATGTCAATTTGCGGTTCGACTATTGGGCGGAAAAAAATTCGGAAGTTTTCCTGCTGTTACAAACGCCTCCTGATGTTGCCTACTTGGACAAGGATTGTTACACATTCATGTTGAATTCGGCGCAATCGGCTCGTCCGCGCGGTTTGCTTTTTGGACGACACAATTATTCTCTTGCGGAACTTCGGACAATGCGTGAAGCCTGGGACGACCCCAGAAACGAAGAGGAAGGAACCTGGCATTCCGTTCGTGTCAAGATCGAGGGTAATCAAGTTCAAATTTGGATTGATCAGCGTCTGATGGACTTTTTCGTGACGAAACCTTTGCAGCCCGGTCATATCGGCTTTCTCGTGGCAAAAGGCAAAGCCCGGTTCCAAAATATCGTTTGGCAACCTGTTCAGTCCATGTACATTTTCGATGTGGACACTTACCTCGGAGCCATACCGTGGCGGCTTTCCGAAGCGGGAGAGTTTGCCGGAACCAACAATGCAGGATTTCGTTTATCGGCAGGCAGTGTAGAAAGTACCGAAATGTATGCGAACTATGTCCTTCAAACGCAATACTTTCAGGGCAACGATTCGGGGCGCAGCAGTCTCTTTGTTCGTTCGTTACCGGGTCGGGAACAGACGGGATATGAGATTTCCCTCCAAAACTTTCCCAAAAGTACGGATCGGACATCTAAAGGAGTCGATGCGGGCGGTTTTCCGGGCGTGAAGGATGCCCGGTACCTTCGATTACCGGAGCAACAATGGACGTACCTCACGGTACTGGTGATGGATCGGCAAATCCAAACGTGGGTCAATGGTGTTCCGGTGGGTGTAATCATGGACAATCGCAGGGTACGTGAGGAGATGGTTTCGGGTCCCTTTTTGGAGCCGGGTGCGATTCGGCTCTCCGTCCCCTCGGACAACTCAGCGTTTCAATTTCGCCGCCTGTCGGTTGCGCCAATGCAGTAAACAACTGATTGCTTTTCCCGAAGGTAGTGTGAATGACGGCTCTGTCAACACTTCAACTCACATTACCGGAATCGCTCCGTCAGACGGTCGAATCGGAAATCGCCGATATGTTGCGACGGTACACAAAGTCCGAAGTGTAAGAGGTAGCACCATTATTTAGGCAATTTTGTGTTACAATGGCGACATGCCGCAGTTAACTCCGCCGAAAATCAAAGCCTTCAAGAAAGAGGGACGCAAGATCGTCCTCCTGACGGTCTATGACTATCCCAGTGCCAAAATCCTCGATTCCGCCGGAATCGACATTTTGCTCGTCGGCGACAGCCTCGGACATGTTGTGCAGGGCAAGCCAACCACACTTTCGGTAACGCTTGACCAGATGATTTACCATACCGAAATGGTCGCCCGCGCCGCACAAAATGCGCTGGTCGTCGCCGATCTGCCCTTTCCACACTGCCAACTGGGGACGGACGAAGCGATACGTGCCGGAGCGAGAATCTTAAAAGAAACGCTTGCCGGTGCCGTGAAATTGGAGGGAGGCGAAAGCCGGGCAAAAACGGTCGCTGCACTCGTTGAGGCAGGAATTCCCGTCCTAGCCCATTGCGGTTTGTGCCCCCAAGACATCCGACAAACGGGAGGATATTTCGTGCAACGTCAGAAGGAGAAACTGTTCCGAGACATTGCGGCAGTAGAACGGGCAGGAGCCTTTGCGATCGTGTTAGAGTGTGTCGAATCAGAACTTGCCAAGGAAGCCACGCAGATGCTTTCCATTCCGACCATGGGTATCGGATCGGGCGGACACTGTGACGGACAAGTGTTGGTCTTTCACGACGTTTTCGGTTATACACCGGAACAGGGTCCCGCCTTGAAGCATGCCAAGCGGTATGCGGATTTGAACGGAATCATTTCTGATGCCGCCACAAAATATGCGCAAGAAGTTCGCAACAGCACATTTCCATCGGACGAACATTCGTTCTGATGAGAAATAATCGGAGTCGTAATCGCACAAAGCAACCGGTACTTGCAAGGTCGCCGGTTTTCAGGGAAAATGAACGTATCTTCTGATTTTTTGTTTTCCCTCTATGCCCAATTACCGCGATTATCAACGTCAGCGTTCCATGACGCTCGGAGATCTGCTTTTAGAGAACCGTATCATCTTTCTGCAAGGCGAGATTCGAAGCGACAATGCCAACGAGTTAGTGATGAAACTGCTCTATTTACAGAGCGAAAACCGGCGCAAGGATATTCACTTCTACATCAATTCTCCCGGCGGAAGCGTAACGGCAACGTTGGCGATTTACGATACAATGCAAATGTTGAGTTGTTCGGTAGCGACCTATTGCGTCGGACTGGCAGCGAGCGGCGGATCGATTTTGCTGGCAGGCGGCACCAAAGGAAAACGCTTCGCACTGCCGCATGCCAAAATTATGATGCACCAGCCATGGGGCGGAGTCGGCGGACAAGTGTCGGACATTGAAATTCAGGCACAACAGATCATCAAAGATCGGGCGATGCTCAACGAAATTCTCGCTTTTCACATTGGCAAGCCCGTAGAGGACATCGCAAAGGACACCGACAGGGATTTTTATCTCAGTGCCGAAGAGGCAAAGAACTATGGCGTAGTGGACGATATTTTGCGAAAAACCGCCATCGAAAGTTCGGAGGAATAATTTTTTTCGACACGGAAAAAGGAGAAGAAAAAATGAAAACCCAGTTGACCGTAAGTTTTTTGACCGCAATTCTGTTGCTACTATTCGTACATCCGCTGCTGGCGGACGAGGAATCGAAAAGCCTCTTCGTGATGTCCCACTTTATCGGCAACGGTGAAAGCGGGCTGCACCTCTGCTGGAGCGAAGACGGCTTGAATTGGAAAGTCCTCAACGACGGAAAATCCTTCATGACTCCCACAGTAGGCAAGCACAAACTGGTGCGTGATCCGAGCATCGTACAAGCACCGGATGGGACGTTTCACATGGTTTGGACGATTTCCTGGACACAGCCCGGCATCGGTTACGCCTATTCAAAAGACCTCATTCATTGGTCGGAACAAAAATTGATTCCCGTCATGGAAAATGAACCGACTGTGCGAAACTGCTGGGCACCAGAAATCTTTTACGAGGAATCCGACAAAACGTACTACATTTTTTGGTCGTCCACGATTCCTGATCGATTCGAAGGACCCGGCAGTGAAGACAACTACAATCATCGCCAGTATTATATTACGACAAAAGATTTTGTAACGTTCTCGCCCACGAAACTCTTTTTCGAGCCGGGACACAATGTCATTGACGGTTATCTTGCCAAAGAGGGTGAGCAGTATCTGCTCTTCTACAAGGACGAAACGCTTCGCCCTGCACCGAAGAAGTCGATTCATTTAGCCGTCGGAAAGAGTCCGACGGGCCCGTTCAAACCGCAAGGAGAAATCGGACACATCAACTGGATCGAGGGACCCACCGCCCTAAAAATCGGAGAGTATTGGTACGTCTATTATGATTGTTATGCTAAGAATCATTACGGTGCTGTCCGGTCGAAAGACTTGAAACATTGGGAAAACATCACGGACAAAATTTCCTTTCCGAAAGACATTCGGCATGGCACGATTTTTAGAGTCAACCCGGAAATCGTTCGCGGGTTAGAAAATGACAAGAAAAATCCATAACTGCGGTAAAGGTGCTACTTAGGTTGACTTTTGCACGACAATCTGCAATAATAAAACACGTTGTTGGACGTTCTCTTACTATCCTTTATCCTATGCGTATTACTCGTCGAACTTTTGTGAAAAAGTCTCTCGCAAGCATCGGTCTTGCCTCCACGTTTGCGATTTCCGGGAGCCATGCCTCCGGTCAAGTGTTAGGGGCAAACGACCGTATCCGAATCGGTGTCGTCGGCATCAACGGTCGCGGCAGATCCCATATTCAGGAGTTCGGCAAGATGCCCAATGTCGAAGTCGCCTACCTGATCGATGTCGATCACACAATTCTCGAAAGGAACGCCGCTGCCGTCGAAAAAGATTTCGGCTACAAACCGACCTGCGTGCAAGACATTCGGAATGCTTTGAAAGATGTGGACGCAATTTCCATTGCCACGTGTAATCACACTCATTCACTCAACACGATTTGGGGAGCGCAAGCAGGAAAAGATGTGTACGTCGACAAGCCCTGCTCGCACAATGTCTTCGAAGGTCGACAATGCGTCGAGGCTTCCAAAAAGTACAATGTCCTCATTCAGCACGGCACCCAGCAACGCACATCGAGTGCTCGCTCCCTCATGCTTGCCGCTCTGAACAGCGGAAAGTACGGAAAATTGAAGATCGCCAAAGGATATTGCTGCAAACCTCGCTGGACCATCGGTTTCCGACCGATAGAACCGCCGCCGACAACGCTCGCCTGGGATCAGTGGCTCGGACCTGCGCCCGATCAGCCGTTCCATCGGAACCTTGTCCATTACAACTGGCACTGGTTCTGGGACTTCGGAAACGGCGACATCGGTAATCAAGGCGTTCACGAAGTGGACCTCTGCCGCTGGATGACACAAAAGACGTTACCGAAAAGCATCGTCTCTTTCGGAGCCCGATACGTCAATGAACCGAACAAGGGTTTCAAAGACCAAGGAGAAACGCCGAACCAAATGCTCGCACTGTACGACTTCGGCGACTCGATGATGCTCTTTGAAACCCGGGGACTCGTCAACAACAATAGCGTCTGGAAGCCCATCGTCGAAGTCGAACTCTACACAGACAAGGGAGTGATCTGCGGAACAGACTTTACGCCTTACGATTCCAAGGAGTCGGTCAAGATCGAAGCGGAACATGTCCGATTGTCCGAAAATCCTTTCCGCAACTTTATCGACTGTATGCGTAGCCGGGATCGGAGCAAACTCGAATCGGACATTCTCGAAGGACACTATTCGGCAGCGATTTGTCATCTCGGCAACATTTCGTATCGCTTGGGGCAAACTGCATCGGTAGGGTCGATTCAGCAGGTTTTCGGCGATGATCCGATTGTCCAAAAGGCGGTAGGAGACGTGCTAAAGAACACGACCGATGTTCTTCCCGGTCTGACCGACCCGCTGTGGACGCTTGGTCCGAAACTGGCGTTTGATCCGGCTGCGGAAAAGTTCATCGGCAACGCCGCCGCCGACAAGTTGTTGACCCGCGACTATCGGAAGCCGTACGTTGTGCCGGCGAATGTTTGATAGAAGGGAACACAAGAGCGGCGAACACAGGTTCGCCGGTTTGAGACCGCTACAAACCGCCATACTTTCGGTTTCGCCGGGCAAAATCGTTCAAGGCTTGATCGAACAGGGCAACGTCGAAGTCGGGCCAGCATTTTTCTGTAACCCAAATTTCGGCGTAACTCAACTGCCACAACAGATAATTGCTCAATCGCAGTTCGCCTGCCGTTCGGATCAGTAAGTCGGGATCGCTCATTCTTGCCGTGTAAAGGTGATCGGAAATGCACTGCTCGTCTATCTGATCCGCCGGAATCCCTTCCGCAACGATTTTTTTGACGGCATCGACCACTTCGCCGCGCGAACCATAATTCACTGCCAAGCAAAGGTGAAGTCCCTGATTGTTTTTCGTGAGTGTGATCAACTCATCCATTTCGACAAGAATGTCCTCAGGAATGTCGGTACGTCTACCGATCACGGAAAACCGAATACCGTTTTGGACGAGATTACCGCGTTCTTTTTTTAAGTATTCCCGAAAGAGATTCATCAAAAGATCAAGTTCCTGCTTGGGACGTTTCCAATTTTCGCTGGAAAAGCAGTAGAGGGTCAGTTGTTCGATTTTTCGACGTGCACATTCTTCGACGATTTCGCGCACCCTAACCGCTCCGGCTTGATGTCCCGCGTGTCGAGGAAGTCCCTGCCGATTCGCCCAGCGTCCGTTACCGTCCATGATGATCGCAATGTGCATGGAGTCCCCAATATACCATTTTTCTGGCGATTCGGTACAATAACGTTATGGACGCAGAAATTATTGCAAACGGCGACGAAATTACCAGTGGAAAAATTCTCGATACCAATACGCAATGGTTAAGTCGTGAATTAAGCGACCTCGGCGTTACAACACGGTATCACACCGCCGTCGAAGACGAACTCGACATGATGATCGACGTTCTTCGGATCGCCATGAATCGAGTCGATCTCGTCATCTGGACAGGCGGACTCGGTCCCACCGCTGACGATCTGACCCGACAGGCTTTTGCCGATGCAATCGGTGTTCCCCTCGTGGAAGATGCAGAATCGCTTCGGCGGCTTGAAGCCCTCTATCGGGGACGCGGAAGTGCTGTACCTGCTAACATGCGTGCGCAAGCCTTTCAACCACAAGGAGCGATGGCGATCCGGAATCCGAACGGCACCGCTCCCGGCATTGATCTCACCGTGAAACGCCCCTTGCCGATCCCCAAAGGTCGTCTCGATACCATCCGGTTGCTGGCGTATCCCGGTGTGCCTGCCGAAATGAAAGAAATGTGGAACGACACCGGTCGCCAAACCATTCTGGCGATGCACGAACTGTTGGAAGGAAAAAAACACGTCATTAAAGCCCGGTCGATTCACTCTTTCGGACTCGGCGAAAGTCAGGTCGAAAATATGCTGCCCGGTCTTACGTCTCGTGAGCATGTTCCCAAAGTCGGTATTACGGCGACCCAAGCGACGATTACGCTCCGAATCGTTGGCGAAGCGGAAACGGAAGCGGAATGTGATCAACTCATTGAACCGACTGCGAAATTGGTGTACGAAACGCTCGGCAATCGGATTTTCGGCGAAGACGAGGATACCTTACCGTCGGTCGTCTGCCGGATAGTGAACGCACAGGGTAAAAAACTTGCCGTCGTCGAAGCCGGAACACGCGGATTATTGGCGGAATCTTTGGGCAGTGTCGAGGAAGCGGCGGTATGTTTTCTGGGAGGCGTTGTGGTTCCGTCGAGACACCCCATCGCTCCCGATAAAATGATCGAACTCGGTCGTAAGATGTTCGAAGCGGATTATCTTCTACTGATTGGTGCGTATCCCCAAGGGCAGCCCGCCCGAACCCGAAGTGATGAAACGTTTGTGGCGGTGGTCAATGCCAAAGATTCCAATTTGCAAACTTCCATTTTGCAAATGCGGAACTACCCCTTTGCGGGACATCCCGGTATCATTGACGACTTGTACGTCAAGCGTGTGCTTGACCTTTTCCGGTTGCATTTTTCGCCGCACGACGAAAAGCTCGCGTAACAAAGCCCCCGTTGACGTAACGCCTTTTTAGCGTATAATTCGTCAAAATTCACCCGTCGGAGTGCGGTCGGGTACTTTAAGAATAAAGCGAGGACAGAACGATGGCGCGGATGCCCAAACGAGTCAAACATCGGAAGATCCAAAGAGGTCGCATAAAAGGCGAAGCGACCCGCGGAAACGATGTGGTTTTTGGAGAATACGGACTGCAAACCCTTCAAGGGGGCTGGATCAGTGCGGCGACAATCGAAGCCGGTCGTATTGCGGCACAGCAGTATCTCCGTTCCGAAGGGCGGTTGTACATCCGTATGTTTCCACACAAGTCGATAACGTCGATTCCGCTGGAAACCCGAATGGGCAAAGGAAAAGGGGAGCCGGAATACTGGGCTGCCGTCGTGAAGCCGGGTACAGTAATGTACGAAATCGCTGGTGTGCCGGAAGAGACGGCAAAGTTGTGTTTCAACCGTTTGGCGCACAAAATGCCCGTCAAGTGCCGGTTCGTAAAGCGGAAAATAATGTAAAAACAGAGCCGCAATCGTAGCATAGCGTACGCACAGAGCAAGGAAAACAAAAGCCGAAATGGTACGCAGCGCAATGACGGAGAACCGGAGGCTCAGAACTTATTTCTTTTCCTGCTCGGCGGCAGCCTCCAGAGCGGCTTTTGCCCTTGCTTCTTTTGCCGCCGCCGCCGCTCGTGCCGCCCGGTCTGTCGAAAGAACCTGCCGTAACAAAGCAGATACGTCTTCGTAAGGACACAGGTCGGGAGAACCCGGCGCAAACTGCATCACCGAACGCGGTGTCTTCTCCGTGAGCGAAATCAGCATCGACGAGACCGTCATTTTCCCCGGCTTCCTGACCAGAAGTCCCATCTTACCGGTGTCCGTCGGGGCACTTGCAAATGTTTTACTGGCAACGGCAAAAAACGAAATTGCTGAATCGATACGCTGTAACGTCAAGAGTCTTCGGGCAAATTCCTGTCGATAATCATTCCGGTCATTGACTCGGTTTTCCGTCACGATATGCAAACCTGGGGTGAAGTGTTCTATATCGACATCGTTTCCGCCGTGCACGACTCCGGCACTGGTTCGGTCGGCACAGACAAAATTGGCACCGGCATAGCACCCAGTCAGCAATTCACGCTGCGCCATATCGAGGGCTTCTTCGGCGTTTTGGCAACCGAGCAGTTCCCGACAGAGGAGCCCGCGTGATCTCGGCTCATCAGGAAGCACCTTTTTAGGGCTGTTGACGACGGCAACGAACAGACCGTGCTGATTGACACCAGCCCAAGTTCCGCCGGTTCGCACATCGATTCCGCAAACGGAACGTGGACGACCCGATTGAATCTTGGGAGGCAAAGACTCTCGCTCGGGATTTTCCTCTCGATTCAGCGCAATCATAAGAGGCGCATCAGGCAGTTTTTTATAGTGGACGGCAATAATTCCCATGGGCGGCGATACTCAGTACAAAATTGGCAACAGTGTACAAAATTGGCAACGGTGCGATTCCATGCCGCACAAAGACTACTTTTTCTTCGGAGCCGCGGCTTTCGTCGTGGCTTTGGCGACGGTAGCATCTGCTCCCGCTTCTTCGCCTTTCACCTTTTTCTTCTTCTTGACGACGACCCGATAGACGCGCACCTTCGGTAAACCGCACGGCCCATCTTCTTCTGTCCAGCGATCTTGTTGCATCAACCTTTCGATTCGTTCTGCCCGGGTCAAAACGTTACGTGCCCGAACAATTCCTCTGCGTGTCCGAAGACTTTTGTCAATCGTCATGGTTAGAAATTCAATCTACTCTGCCCTCTAATGTATGCTGTCATTATATCCTGTTTTTCCGTTTTGTTAATCGGGGGCAATCGGCAAGAGCGGGGGCGGACTGGCGGATTGGCGCAAACAAGAATGGCGTGTTGACAATCGGTGCCACATCGGCTATACTCCCTCGCAGAGACGGTTTCGATTTCAAACACTTTTTGTGGAGTCCAAATGAGGAACTCAAAGAACCCAACCCGACGTGAATGGTTGGCAATGACGACAGCAGCAATTACGGTACCGATGTTTATTCCGCGTACCGTGTTCGCTCAAGGCAATCGACCCGGTGCCAATGAACGGCTCGGCGTTGCCGGAATCGGCGTAGGTCGACAGGGAGCAGGGGTACTGGCAAACATTCTGAAGGATCGGCGAACGACGGCAGTCTGCGTCTGCGATGTCTGGAAAAAACGTGCCGATGAAGTTGCGGCGAAACATAATCTCACCCCGGAACATGCCTATCAGGATTTTCGCGAGGTCATTGAACGCAAAGACGTGGACGCAATCATGACGGCAACGCCGGAACACTGGCGTGCGCCGATCTGTGTACCCGCCGCTCTCGCCGGAAAGCATCTGTACGTCGAAAAACCGATTACGTTGACTATCGAGGATGGAAAACTCATGCGTGCCGCCGCCCGTAAAACCGGCATCAAATTTCAGTGCGGAAGTATGCAGCGGTCGGATCGCATCAACGATTTGGCTTGCCGATTCATCCGTGAAGGACATCTCGGAAAAATCAACGAAATCCGCTGTGCCAATTACGAATCGCCGTGGCTTTACGCAATGTCCGGCGATCCGGTGCCGGAAGACCTCGATTGGAACATGTGGTGCGGTCCAGTGGGGCCGGTGTCGTTCAACAAAGAGTTGTTTGTTCCTCGCGGCAGACCGGGCTGGCTTTCGTTCCGCAATTTTGCCGGCGGAGAAATGACCGGCTGGGGAACACACGGATTCGACCAACTCCAATGCGCCTTGGGAAAAGACGATACAGGACCCGTTGAAATTTTCGTCGAGGGCGGAAAACTGGTGCCGCCCGTCTTTGACCAACCGACCGAAAAACGAGTAGGCGATGAAATCTGTTCCAAACCGGCTTTGGCGTTCAAGTATGCCGATGGGACTTTGGTCAAATTGAACTGGGACGTTCCGTGGAACAGCGGGCAGCGTGGTGGAGCAATCTTTTTCGGAGAAAAAGGAACGGTCGAAATCGTCCGTAGTGGTATGATTTCCGATCCCAAAGAACTGGCGGAAGAGTACCTTAAAGAACATGCCGGTCATCGTCTTCCGAGTCATGAAACGGACTGGATCAACTGCATTTACGATGGCAAAACTCCCATCGGCGATATTGAGACCGGTCTCCGCACGGCAGGCATCTGCCACATCTTGAGCATTGCCCGATATGTGGGACGAAGTCTGAAATGGGACCCCCTCAAAGAGGAGTTCATCGGCGATGCCGAAGCGAACACTTGGCTCAAGCGGGAACAGCGCAAAGGATTTGAAACGCCGACGGTCTCCTGATAAATCAAAATCATGCGCCTCACAGGGTGAGGCGGCTAAATTATCTCTGCAAACGTCGTCGTGCGAGTCCGAGTCCAACAAGTCCCAAACCGATGATCGCCAGCGTTGCCGGTTCCGGCACTTCATTGCCGCCCAAGAACAAATAAACGATATGACCGATTGCCGTAATCGCTGGCACAATGAAGCCGGTGACGACTGCGTTGGATTCTGTAACCGCCGTCATATATCCGAGCAACACAAAGAAACAGAGCATCATGGCAAACGCCAATCATTGCCCCTGTCTTGCATAGCGACCACTCATATCAACTCGCTTGTTTGCAAGGTCAAAGTTTGACCGTTCAACGAACGCAAAACGCTCCTGCTGAGACTTCTGAATTTCAAAATCTATTTGCAGTTGCCGCGATACCATTTCCAATATGGTTTTCACCGCATCGGGATGCGCCAGGGCGTATTTTTCCAACTGCTCCGGCGGCGGAAGAATTCCCTGATGGTACGTTTGCCGAATATGCAATTCTGCCATATCCGACTGTTCCCTAATTTCTCTACTGTCGGATATGTTGCTCATATTCGGTCATTGCGCTTCGGAGATAATTGCCCACTTTTTCCCAAGCGGTACGAATGTCAGGCGGGTCCACAAGCGTACCGCAAGGCTCAACAACGTATCCGTCGCCGTCCCAATCCATCGGCAGAACCTCACCGGGAAAGGAAAAAGGACAGCGAAAAACCGAGAAAAAACCGTCTAAAAAAAAAGTTGGCATATTTACCTCCACGTACCTGCCCCGATTATCGGCATTTTGACAGAAAACTCAAGAGGGGCGCGAATTCTCTTACCGTAACCATCGATCCAACTGAAACAATGGCGACGTTTCGTTTTCGGCTTTTTTCGCTTCTTCCTCTATTTGTCGTAATAAATCAATCGCTTGCCAATGTCCCTGTTGGGCTGCTTTGCGACACCATTTTAGTGCCTCCGTAGCGTCTTTGGAAACGCCAGCACTACCATGAGCATAATACGCACCGAGCGCAAACTGGGCAACGGCAAATCCCTGTTCAGCGGCTTTGCGGATCCACTTCACCGCCTCTTCCTTATCCTCGGGGACACCAATGCCTTCATGGTAATATGCGGCAAGTAACACCTGCGATTCAGCATGTCCCTGCTCGGCGGCTTTGCGAAGCCATTTTGCCGCCTCCGCTATGTCTTCGGGAACGCCCCAACCGTTTTGGTAACATTTGGCGAGGTCGAACTGGGCGTTGGCATGTTCCTGCTCGGCGGCTTGGCGAAACCATTCTACCGCCTCTGCCTCGTCTTGGGGAACACCAAAACCCTGGAGCAAACATAGACCGAGAACGTGCTGTGCTTCGGCATTTTCCTGCTCGGCGGCTTTGCGATACCATATTACTGCTTCCGCCTTGTCTTCTGGGATGCCGTTTCCATGAAAATATGCCGCACCGAGACCATATTGTGCTTCGGCATGACCTTGTTCGGCGGCTGTACGATCGCCCCAACCATTGTGGTAACATTTGGCGAGGTCGAACTGGGCGTTGGCATGTCCCTGTTCCGCAGATTTGAGAAACCATTCTGCTGCCTCTGCCTCGTCTTGGGGAACACCAGTACCTTCCAAATAGCACATGCCAAGTATGAACTGTGCTTCGGCATGTCCCTGTTCAGCGGCTTTGCGCAACCACTTAACCGCCTCCGTTTTGTCTTCGGGAACACCAATGCCATCAAAATAACTCCCTCCGAGCGCACGTTGGGCAAAGACATGTCCCTGTTCAGCGGCTCTGCGAAACCATTTGACCGCCTCTGCATGGTCTTCGTGAACACCAGCACCTTTTGCATAACGCATACCGAGTCGGAATTGCCCGTCTGCATTGTTTTGTTCGGCGGCTTTGCGAAGCCACTTTACCGCCTCCTCGTGGTCTTGGGGAACATTGACACCATTGGTATAGCATATAGCGAGCATGACCTGTCCTTCTGGTATTCCCAATTCGGCAGCCTTTTTCCAGTCCGCAAACCTGCTCACCCCTTCTGTTTCGAGGCGTTTCTTTATAGCATCGACCTCATTTTTGGGAACGTACTCGTTGTGAGCACGAAGGTCTTGTTTGACGGCTTTCGTCAAGTTTTCGTCCTCACCGCTTGCCGAACCGAGCAAAAGGAGACAGCAGAGCGGCAGGATGAAGAGTTTATCTTTGTTGTGCATAAGGGAACGTTACCGATTCTATGCGAAAAAGGCAAGAGCGAAATGCACGAGCGTGTTGTGTTTCATGAACCACGTTGGATTCGGGCATGGTCGTTACAGTTTGCGCCATTTTCGGCAAACCAAATATCGTCATTCACACCCATCATTCAAGGCAGGCTACATAACGGATCGTGGTTGCAGATTCATGGCACACCACTGTCCGGCGGTAACGTCTCCGCTGACGACGGCAGTTTTGGGATAACCACTCCCATGCAATGCACTGTCGTCAGAATTCAGACAAATCAAACAACGGCAGTGAGGGCATGCCAATTCTATGATGCTGTCCCGCTGGTGCCTATTTCAATGACATCTAACACTGCCCCGACTGGAAATGGCGTTACATTGGCGGTTACAGAAACGCTTGTCAACAGTGCAAATTTGTTTCAAGTATTCAGGGGATTGAGTACGGCAAGACAACTCGGCATCAGGGATTGGTATTAGGGCACCTCTAATAACGTCATTGTAACCTATCGATTCTCTGGAGTCAACCGTTTTCGCTCAATTCTCGTCAATATCTTCCCGATTCGGTACCTTTTCAGTGCCCCTAAACCTCCCATTTTG
>Ga0123353_10003798_pt1 | contig 19258 bp, 8 predicted proteins | sample TergutLab28metaG_3_FD_92763 | JGI IMG/M metagenome (GOLD analysis project Ga0123353, IMG submission 92763) | Labiotermes labralis P3 segment gut microbial communities from Petit-Saut dam, French Guiana - Lab288 P3 | ecosystem: Host-associated > Arthropoda: Insects > Digestive system > Gut ... | reverse complement strand
GATCTACCCGATATTTAATCCGGGCAACCCTCTGGATATAATAGGGCTCGGTACTTTCTTCAGACCGGGGACCTACATTTCCGTTCACGATACACTTAATGTACAGCGCAACTACGTGTTGCGTTTACCGGACGCCGATATGAACCGGATAGCAAACAGGCTCTCCGAGGATGATAAGGAACACATGAAAAAATGGCTGGTCATGTACGGGGAGCTTCAAGGTATCAGAGAGCTTAGGGCAGGCAATATAGACACAGATGACGCTCGTGAATTGCTGTCGTTCTGGTGGCAATATTATACCGAGGAAATACGTATAGAAGGATTGACCATTGCCGAGCGCAGGACGTATACGCGTATCGACAGAAGACTCGAGGGGATTCTTGATACAGAGGACATATTGATATATAAAATCAACGAAGAAACCGGGGAGTATGAGGAAGCAGGGTCTGTAACCACTACCGATTACGCAAGGGTCAGCGAAATCGCAAATGTTATCACATTGCCGCTTGGCACCGATAATTTCGGCCGCGACGTCATGAAGCAACTGGTATCGGCGGCGGGGGCATCACTCATAATGGGTGTAGTAGCAGGTACGATCGCTACAGCATTAGGCTTGATTTTCGGGTTACTGTCAGGTTATGTAGGAGGTCTGCTTGACGATATCCTTATGTTTGTATATAACCTGTTTTCAGTTATCCCGGGTATAATTTTGCTTATTCTTATCTCATACGGAATAGGGCAGGAGCAGCGAGGGGTAATGACTGTAGCAATCATCATAGGCATGACATCCTGGGTTTGGACGGCACGTTCCGTACGCTCTCAAGTCATGTCGCTGCGAAACAGGGATCACGTCAACCTAAGCAAACTGAGCGGACACTCAATACCTAAAATCCTTCTTAGGGATATCACGCCCTATATCGCTTCATATGTTGTAATGGCATTCATATTACAGATATCGACCGCTATCCTCGCTGAAGCCGGTCTCTCAATGCTGGGCCTCGGCCCGAAAACAACAGAACAGGCGACCCTGGGAATCATGATGAACTGGGCAACAAACTTCGGAGCACACTTATCCGGCGCCTGGTGGGCATATTATCCCGTCATATTGCTCATCGCATTGATTTCATTCTCCCTGAACCTGATGAACACAGGGCTGGATCAGGTATTCAACCCGCAGCTAAGGGAGGGTTGATTCAGATGACAAATCACATACTTCATAGCACAAAGCACAAATTACAAATCACAAACATTAACGAGGGTTACGCTTATGGGTAAAGTTATACTTGAGGTCAATGGCCTGTCAACTAAATATGTAACCCGGTTTAAAGAAGATGTTTACGCGGTAAGTGATGTTTCATTCACGCTTGAAGAGGGGCGCTCGGTAGGTATCGCGGGTGAATCCGGCTGCGGCAAATCAACATTGGCTCTCAGCCTGATGGGTTACTATTTTGCTCCGCTGCATTATATAAGCGGTGAAATAATCATAGACGGAAAGAATATATCCGGCATGAAGCCCGATGATGTGCGGAAGAATGTGCTTGGCACAGAGATAGCATACATTCCGCAAGCCGCAATGAACGCACTTAACCCGACACGAAAAATCATCAGATTCATCGAAGACGTTGTCCGCGCCCATGATCCGAAAGCTACAAAAAAGGATATCTACGATCTGGCGCGTCAGCGGTTTGAAGTGCTGAATCTCCCTGAAAGCACACTTAACAAGCACGCGGTCGAGCTATCGGGAGGCATGAAGCAGCGCACGGTAATCGCGGTTTCAACGATCCTTTCGCCAAAGGTCCTGATCGCTGACGAACCTTCATCGGCGCTTGATGTTACAAGCCAGAAAGCGGTCATAAAGATGCTCAACGATCTGATGGATCTAGGATTTATCAAAGCGATGATCTTTATTACGCACGAACTGCCGCTGCTGTACAACGTAACAAACGACATAATGGTCATGTACGCTGCGCAAATCGTTGAAAAAGGCAGCGCCAACCAGGTTGTCTTCGATCCTTTACACCCATATTCAAAAGGATTGATGGGCTCGATGCTTGTCCCTGAGGAAGGCACACGCGAAACAAAACTCATAGCAATCCCGGGCACTCCGCCTAACTTAAAAAATCCCCCTTCCGGCTGCCGTTTTGCGGAACGCTGCAGATACGTTATGCCCCAATGCAAGGTCTACAGCGTCGGATATAACGATTATGAAAACGACCGCGGCGGCAGATGCCTCTTATCCGAAGCAGAGCTTCGTGAGTTATACGCTAAGGAGGATGCCGCTGATGAGTAATAAGCAGCTTTGCCTTAGCGGGAAAAATGTAACGAAGGTTTTCGGTCACGGGAAAAACAAAACAGTTGCCGTCAACAATGTAGATTTTGAATTCTACTCCGGTGAGCTTATCTCTATCGTCGGCGAATCCGGCAGCGGCAAAACAACTCTTATCAAGATGCTGCTTGGGCTTACTTCTGTTACTGACGGAGAAATCTCATTTATGGGTGAAAAACGCGATATCCGCTCACGCGCAAAGAAAAAAGAGTACTGGAAAGGCATTCAGGCAATTTTCCAGGACCCGTACTCTTCATATAATATTTTCAGCAAAATAGACACTGTATTGCTTGATTGTATCCATATGCGCGGCGGCCGCAGCCTGCCGAAAAAACAAAAACGCGAAATGATGCGCGAAGCGTGCAGTTTCGTAAACCTCAAATTCGACGAAATGACCAACAAATACCCGTTTGAGCTCTCCGGCGGCCAGATGCAGCGCTTGATGATCGCACGCATATTCCTGCTCAAGCCAAAGATCCTTCTCGCCGATGAACCAACATCAATGATCGACGCCTGCTCACGCGCAACGATCCTTGATTTCCTGTTAAAACTGCGTGATGAGGTGGGAATGACGATAATCTTCATAACCCACGACATGGGCCTCGCCTATTATGTATCGGATACAGTTTTCATAATGGAAAAAGGAAAAATAGTAGAACACGGCTCCGCAGATGAAGTAATATTAAATCCAAAAGCAGCATATACGATCCAGTTGTTAAATGATATCCCCAAAATACACGACCCCTGGGAATTCAGCAGAAACCGACGCGAAGAGCGCCCCCCCGATTGAACTGACGACTATTTTCAACAAGACATGGGGACGGTTCATCCGTCTTGTTAGCAGCTACGCAAAAACCGCCCGGTACCCGCTTTTCCCAGAAACTCACCATCTTTATATATCAGGCTGCCTCTTGCGTAAGTACGTACGGGGTAGCCTTTTAACTGTGTGCCTTCCCATATCGTGTAGTCTATGTTTGAGTGCATAGATTGTTGTGTAACCGTAAACACCTTCGTCGGATCATAAAGAACAATATCTGCGTCAGCTCCGGGGGCAATTGATCCTTTTGTCGGAGCTAAGCCGAAAATCCCTGCAGGGTTTGCCGAGCAGAGCTCAACAACCCGCTCAAAGGACAGAATTCCTTTATTCGCATGGCTAAGCATATAAGGATAAAGATTCTCAACCCCCATCACCCCGTTAGGGATTTCAGTGAAATCATTGATACCTCTGTCCTTCTCATAAGACTGAAAAGGACAATGGTCGGTAGCAAGGGTATTGATACCGTGATTGTAAGATATGACAGAGGGACGGTTCTTCTGACATACGCTCGCCCATAAAACCTCCTGACTATCCTTACCCTTCATCGGGGGTGAGCAGACGAAATTCCTTGCGTCAGGACGTTTATAAACTTCGTTTGTGAAGTTTAAATACTGCGGACAGGTTTCCGCATATATGGGTAAACCTTCCTTTTGTGCTATTTCGACTGCTTTTAACCCTTCTCCGCAGGCTAGATGGACTATGTACAGCTCTGCGCCGGTCTCTTTAGCTAGCTCCGCCGCTTTTCTTACCGCTTTTGCTTCAACAGCTTCGGGGCGGCTGAGGTAATGAAACCAGGGGTCTGTTTTTCCTGCCGAGATAAACGCGGCTCTGTTGGCTTCAAGTGTTTCGTGATCCTCTGCGTGTACCATTACCAAAGCATTTATCTCCTTGGCGCGATTTAGTGTTCTTTTGAACTCATCATCGGTTAATCTAAACGCATAAGTCATGAATACCTTGAAACTACAGACTCCGGCTGCTTTCACTTCAGCCATCTCCGTAAGCACATGGTCGTTTACTTCCGATATTCCCATATGTAAGCCATAGTCAATGCACACCTTACTCGCAGCAAGTTTCTTTCTTTTTTCAAAAGCTTCAAGGAGGTGCTCATTTTTCTCCGGAGTAACGAAATCCATGATTGTAGTAACTCCGCCGCACGCTGCAGCGCGTGTTCCGGTATAGAAATCATCAGCAGATGAAAAGTAACCGCCTGGTATTGATCTATCTCCGAACGACAGCTCAAAGTGCGTATGTACATCTATAGCCCCGGGGAGCACTAATAATCCCGAAGCATCCACGACTTCTGTATATAGGTCGTGCTCCTCGGGATCATCGATTTCTTTAACTTTTGCTATTTTGCCGTCGTTAACAACTATGTCAGCAATACATCTGCCGCCGGCATTTATAACGGTTCCGTTTTTTATGAGCAGACTCATATTTTCTCGAACTGCTCTACGTTAAGAACAAATATTGTCGCGCCTCCTACCGATACTTCTACAGGCATGGGTGACAGATAGCTTGCTTCATTACCCATGATTGTTGGTATTTGCTGGCTTCGGCTTCTGGAATGTTCTTCGATTATTGAAATGACATGTTGTGTTTTTTCATCTTCGACGCCGACCAGGATAGTAACGTTGCCCGAGCGGAGAAACCCGCCGGTAGTAGACAGCCGCGTTATACTAAAGCCTTCCTTCGACAGGCTTGATATAACATCGTGGGCGTCATCCTTGTCAATGACTGCAAGCACCATTTTCATATCAAGTATCCATCCTTTCTGTTTTTTTGATTATTTTAGCACGGTTTTAAGCAAAGGGCAAATAAAAGGTTACTTTTTCTTAAAGTTCAGGCGCAGACGGGAGCGTTCGTATTTAAATTTTTCTTTTGCGTCAGTGCTGAACTTCAAATATGCTTCTTTGATAGAGATATTTTTTTCATTCCATACTCTTGGGAGAAATACCGCTACCACAATGTAACGGAGCACTATTGTTATGCAAAATACTAACTTATAATGATCGAATTGAGCACCGAGGAATCTCAGATCCAGCCTTTCCATGACCGGCGAGAAGGCTTCAAGCAACGCCCCGCCAAGGATCAGCGCTGCAGCGGCTGCCAGTGATGTGAAAACCGCGTAGATCGCCAGTGCTGGAGTGCGGTTTTCCGATGGTGTGTGTGAAAGCTGCATATTCACCATACCTGCGTCGTTTGCGCACCAGAAAATCCCGCCGAACAGGTTAAATACGAATAAAGGCCAGATGCTGCCCGGTACAGCGAACAGCCAGACAAACGCAATTGTTGTTGACGATAATGTAGATATCAACATCATCGGAACACTGCCGTACCGGTCAAGGAACACACCCCAGCGGGATATAACGATAAATGCCGCTGTTTGGGCAGCAATCTGCCCGAATATTATTATAGTCACATAGGATAGCGATAGTACATCAATAGCGTACTTGTTAAAAAACGGCCCGCTGATGTGAATAGCGAATGTCCAAAAAGTCCAGAATAACAGGTAGTTACGCATTGTCGGGTTTGTAAAACAGGCTCTTATGCCTTTATATAGTGATGCCCCGCCAGGTTTGTGCGGTATCCCGCTAAAATCGATTTTTATGTACATGAGGATGTCAATAAGCCCGCAGACCCCGCCGAATGAAAACACTATTGTATAACCCAAAAATCCCGGGACATAATCGAGCAAAAAGGCAAAGCAAAGCCCTGCTGTCAGGGATACCAGCATGCAGACCTTCTGCCTCGTTGTGATATACCGCCCTCTTATATCGATCGGGATAACGCTTCCCATTAGTGTTGTATGTGTGATACCAACGTATGAACCGCCCATAGCTGCAAGAGTTACCAAAACTATCAGGGAAAACAAACGGGATTGCTCTACGGAGAAGATATAAGGGATGAAGGCAATAACTATCCAGGATGCACGCTGGACAATGCCTCCTATAATGAACATCCTTTTATACTTGCCGGTTTTAACAGCCAGATGCGATACATATATCTGCATCAACCCTGCCAACACAGGAAGTGCCGATATAAGCCCAAAAGCAAACTCACGCGCTCCAAGCGTGGACGCATATCCGGTAAATGCGACACCGCCCTGTGCCGCAAAAAGGAAAGTACCGATTGCAGCGGACAGGATAATAATATTCAACTGCCTGAGTACTTCATCGCTCCGTGCGTAGTCTCTGTAGGAACCGTTAAAGAGTCTGTAGACAGACATAAGCTTCCCTCTTTGTAAACTGATTTTCTTACTTGTAATATTCTAGTGCTATTTAATATAAAATGCAATGCTGACTATAGCGGAAAGGAAATAAAGGTTGAGTAAATTCTCATGAGAAATAGTGATTTGTTAACACTCTGTTCACACTGTAAGGCACGCCTTACTATCCTTACCGCAAACAAAAGAAAACCGCTTAATCTAAAGCGTTTTAAGACTGATTGCCGGGTTCTTTTATTCAGTTAATCCATGGAAATCCTGATTTCGAATGTCCCGTCGTCCGATTCAACTTGAACAGTAAAGAAAACTATAGCGCCGAGCGGTACTTCAAGTATCGTAAATGCCTCAGTTATAGCGGTTGTAAGGTTAACCTTGTAAGCGTCAGGCAATAGAGGTATATCTACGGCAAATATTGAGGTTTGACTGTATTGGGGTGATGCAACGAGTTCGCCAAGCATAAAAAAAGTGCTGTCTTCAAGAGCTGTTTGCGTAGCCGGCGTAAATAGGAACGTCAATATTCCTGCTTCGATGTCTAAAGTCGCCGTATCATTCAAAAGCGGCTCTTCCGGATCAGTCACAGACGGCTCTTCCGGATCGCCGTTATCTCCATTTTCCAATGATTGTGCCCCGTCGGGAGTAGGTTCCGGGTCAGGCTCAGAGTCAGAGCCGTCTGTAATGCCGTCAGGATCGGCATTATTACTATAAATACCGTCTGAATTGTTATTCGACCCGTCTTCCGGTGTATTATTACGTGATGATGCCCAGACAACAAGGGTTAAAGCTAAAATAACAAGTAATATAATTATAAGCAGAACGGCAATATAGAATTTACCGCGGTCGGTTAACTCATAACGGTACAATACACCACTCCTTAATCAGATAAACAACACAGCAGCTTTAAGTTTTAACTTCAGCCGGTATTGCATCCTCATCATCTTCTTCGTCTTTTTTCTTGCGCCTGCGCCAAAGTATAAACCACCACCACAGCCAAGCTGCAAGTGCAATCAATGCTCCAATATTAAGCAGAAACCACAGAGGGTTGCTAAGAAGCCATCTAAAGAACCCCATTCTCGATCCGGATCCATCACCCGATCCGGATCCGTCGCCTGAGTCGGATCCATCGCCTCCTGTTCCAACGCCTGTACCGTTTCCATTACCCGATCCGTTTCCATTACCCGATCCGTTTCCGTTGCCCGATCCGTTTCCGTTGCCCGATCCGTTTCCGTTACCGGTTTCATTTCCTGTACCCGAACCGTTTCCATTGCCGGGTTCTCCTCCATTATCCGTATTGTTCTGATTATCTGAACCATCACCGTCACCGGGTGTTTGTCCCGGAGAACCTGGAGTACCCGGAGAACCGGGAGTTCCCGGAGTTCCCGGCAGCCCGGGCGGTTCCGGCGGTTCTGGCGGTTCCGGCGGTTCCGGCGGTTCCGGCGGTTCCGGCGGTCCGGGCGGTTCCGGCGGTCCGGGAGGTTCCGGCGGTCCGGGAGGTAATTGAATAGTCAAGGTGCCATTTTGATGGACAAGGGAATAATTTGCACCTTCTGCCGTATTTAACACCGCTTGCTGCTCGAAATCTATCGGTGATGTGCCGACTACGCTGCTATCAGCTACATTCAGCCGGGCTACAGGGAGCGTTTCAAGAACGTCTTCAATATCACTCCCGATAAAGCCCGGATAGCTCACGGTCGGGGACGGGAGTGGTGCCGAGCCCCGAATAATAGTATGGCTGCTTGCAGTGACAGTTATCTGCCTGCGGGAAATTGTAAAGTCGCGCGAAGCCTCTCCAACGTGAATGCCGTCAGCGACAACCGCTCTTACGCGATAGAATCCCGCATTTACAGGCGGCTCATTTGGGATGAGCGGATCTCCGTTTTCGTCATACCATGTCAGTTCAAAGTCGCTTTCGGCAACGTCGGGTGCAGACGGCACAGCGCTTACAGGGTTGCCGTCAAAAATTTTATCAAGCGGCAGAATCGAAACTTCTACCGGCAGAAGATCGGTAAGGAATACAACGACATCAACAGTAAAAGGTTGATAGTTGTTGAAGCCGCCAACTGTCACAGGGATAGTGGCGGTCTGCGCCGGTTCCGCTAAAGATAAGCCTCCTGCAATAGTAAATGTCAGCATACCGCTTGAAGATATGGACACAGTTGTAGCCGTGGGAGGGGCAAGTATGTTGCTGCTGTCGGTTATTACTGCTCCCACCGAAAAAGTCATAGTCCCCGGCAATAAATGAGCAAACTCTGAAGCGAGGTTGACAGTTTGCACCGAAGTGTCGTTGAAACGGATATATTTTGTTATCGGGGATGAGGTATAGACTCTTGGATTTATAGCGAAAGTAACTCCGCCGGCTAATGTCAAAGCGTAATTGTTCCCTGCCGAGAGGCTTCCAAGCATAAAGGCATAAGCCCCGGCATCCTCGCCCGCCGCACGGTCTAATGCTCCTGTGAAAGTATCACTTCCTAAAAGCGCAGGGGATTGAGTGAATGTAAACGGCGGGTCAGCCGCGCCGAATACCTTACTTTGCCCCGCAACCGGTGTTATTGCAATGGGTAACGGGTTAACAGTTACAGAAATCGTATGAGCCAGTACCCCAATTGGTAAGTAATTATCCAGAGTGTACTGGTTCGGCGTCAGCGTCACGGAATAACCCGGGTTCGTCACTGGTGGCATTGTTGTCGGGCTTGCCCATGTAAAAGTACCGTACTGAGTAGTGCCGCCAGTAAATGCAGATGCCGATAATTGCTGTCCGAATGTGATCGCAGTTGCTGCAGGCCAAACGATTATCGGTGCCGGAGCCCTGTTTACGGTGATTTGCAACAAATGGGTCAGTTCTGTAACAGGAAGGGGCAAGTAATTGTCCAGTAAGTATTGATTAGGCGTAAACACAGCATCAAAGCCGGGATTCGTCACGAAGGGTACTGTTTCAGGAGCGCTCCAAGCGAATGAGCCAAGCTGTGTAGAGCCGCCTGTAAACGTGGACGCCGATAATGCCTGCCCATAGGTAATAGCAGATGGCGAAGGCCAATCAATTGTTGGCGCAGGTGCTCTATGAACCGTTATAGCAACCGGTCTGGTCAACGGTGTAATTGGTAAGAAATTATCCAGCGTGTGCTGATTTGGCGTGAATGTCACAGGGTATCCGGGATTCGTCACGGTAGGTATTGCTGACTGGTTTGCCCATGCGAAAGTACCAAAATCGTTAGAAGCAGGGGTTAACGCTGATGTAGATAACTCCGCTCCATAAGTAATAGGCGTTGATGTAGGCCACTCAATATCAGGCGCAGCCGCTCTATGAACCGTTATACTGACTGAGCGGGTCAGTTCATCAAGATCCTCATAGTTATCGATAAAATACTGATTAGGTGTGAATGTGACCGGATAACCCGTATTCGTCACGGTGGGTATTGTTGTCGGGTTTGCCCACTCGAAGGTTCCATACTGAGTGGAGCCGCCGGACAGTGCTGACATAGATAAATCCGCGCCATATGTGACAGGCGTCGACATCGGCCAATTAACCGTTGGAGTCGGCGCTCTGTTAACGGTAATGGGGACTAACCGTGTCAGTTCTGTAATTTCAATTTCCTCAAAATTAGCCACCGTGTGCGGGCTGGGTGTAAACCGCACAAGATAACCGCTGTTTATCACAGTGGGAACTATTGTAGGAAATTCCCATGCAAAGGAGCCATACTGGATAGAGCCGCCGGATAGCGTTGACTCTGATAGTGGCTGACCTAAATCGACAGCCGATGCTGACGGCCAAGTAATTGTAGGAGCAGGTGCTCTTGTTACCACTATTTGGACTGTTTGTGTCAGCGGTGTTATCGGCTCATAATTAGCGAGTGTATTCTCACTCGGTGTAAACGTCACGGGGTAACCCGTATTCGATACGGTTGGTATTGTCGACTGGTTTGTCCAAGCGAAAGTACCATAAGCGTTACTTGGCGGTGTTAACGCTGATGCTGATAATGCCTGACCATATGTGACACCCGCTGCTGACGGCCAGCCTATTGTCGGAGCCGCCGCCCTGTGTACCGTTATTTGGACTGTGCTGATCAACTCTGTAATTCCATCATAGTTAGCCAGTGCATATGGACTAGGCGTGAATCTCACTTCAAAACCTGGATTGCTTACATTGGGTTTTATTGTAGAATCAACCCATTCGAACTCTCCAAGGTTTGGTGAACCGCCCACAAGGTCAGATGACGATAATTCCTGTCCAAATGAAATAGCAGTCGCTGTCGGCCAACTGATTTCAGGTGCAGGTGCTCTGTTTACAGTAATCGGGACCAGGCGGGACAGAGGCATAACCGGTTCGTAATTATCCAGTAAATAATCATTTGGCGTGAGCGTTACATAATAACCGCTGTTTGCTACAGTAGGTATTGTTAAGGGGTTGGCCCATTCGAAGGTACCGTACTGTGGTGAACCTCCTGACAGTGTTGAGGCAGATAATGCCTGCCCGAAATTGACCGCCGAAGCAGACGGCCATGTGATTTCAGGAGGCGGTGCTTTATCCACTATAATTGTAAAAGTGAATGTAGCGGGTGTGCCTACACTATTATTAGCTGTTAGTGTAACTACGTAAGTGCCTACAAACAAGCCTTCACCAATATCGATTTGCCCGGTTGCCGGGTTCCATGTAATACGCTCTCCAATAAACTGGGAATAAGGCACAATACCGGTTATCGTCACCGTAGGCGCAGGATCGCCGCCGATCGTGAATGCACCTGAACTCGTCGCATCATAATTGAATATTAGCGTCATTTCGTCTTCGGTTGATCCGCCACTCGGCCCGGTTATTACGGGAGCTACCACCGCAGTAAGGTTTACATTGACCGTTAGGGTTGCAGACACGCCTTCTTGCGACACAATCACAGAATAAGTGCCGATTATCGGAGCCCCGCCAATGCCGGGGCGAATACCTGTGACTGTAATCACTCCTGTAGCCTGATTTACCGATGCGGTAACACCCTCCGGCAAATCGGAAGTATCTAAAGAAATTACACCTTCCACCGAGCCGCCTTCTACAACAACTGCGGCAGTTTGTGAAAGAGCTCCGTCGTTAACTGTAACAGAAGTCGGATCAAGTGTGATATTTATCGGTGTAAGGTCTGTATTTACAGTCAGTTCTGCGATATATGGCACATTGTTGGACTCACGGCTTATTTCTATTGCAAAAGACACATCCCTTAAAGGTTCATGCGTCGGTCTTCTGCCTGTAATAGTTATTCTGACAGTCTGCATGAGTGCGTGGTCATCAGGAACTGTTATAGTCCAACCTGACGGCCAGTCAACAGGGGTAGTAACCGTAATAAGCCCTCTTGCTACACCTTCTACATCGATATAATGCACAAGATAATCATCGCTGATCAATATGGTATCCGGATTCAGCCTTATGGGTGGTTCGAGCGCAACGTCTACAGTAAGAACTGCCTTACTATCGCCTTGTTTAACTGTGATTGCAAAGCCTCCGATAAGGTCATCTCCCCCTGCTTCAGGAGCAAAGCCGGTTACTTCAATATCAAGTCCGGACACTACAACAATGACACTACCCGACTCAGGGGAAGCATCATTTCTTATAATTATCCTGCCCGGCCCATCCTGAAACGCTTCAAACCCTGCCGGCATATTTAAGTCTTCAGCAGCGATTTCAATACTAAAAGGGTTAACCGACGGGGCGGTATCGCTTATAACTGTTACGCTGCCTTCAGGTATCTCGTCAACATTTGTGATTTTGATGAAATCTTCCGGAGAAAACTCTAGCGGCGGAGGCTTAAGGTCTGTGTTTATAGTAAGCGTGGCTGTTTCCGGCTCACCTGCCGTAAGAGGAGTATGAGTTACCTCTATTACAAATACTTCGTCGATGGCATACGCACCCTTAATAAAGAACTGTTCTGCCTCTACCAGGATAAAATCGTGGGTACTCGCGCCATCGGTATTGACACTGATTTCCATTATCCAATCACAGTAAGGGTCATCTCTGGTTATAGTAATAAACCGATTATTGAGATCAAGGGAAACAATGAAACCGTCCGGAATATCAGTGCTTTGAATGCTAATGCTAAGTGTGCCGGATACTGCCAGGTCGCCCTCAACCCAAGCAAAGACTTCCTCGTCAAGGTTATTTGGAGCATCTGTATGATCGTCGTAAATATCCACTACAGGCGGAGCAAGTGCCATAGGCCCGTTCTGTATTATCACAATTTCGCCGTTAAAGCTGCCGGGATGGGTGTCTATATCACCGGTAAGAAAATCTCCGATGGCAGTCCTCGCAACGCTTTGATTGCGATCCACGTTGATTACCGCTGTCACAACAGCGCTTAACCCATCATAGCCAATCGTTACACCGGTCGGCGTGAAAGAGTTGACAAAGCTGTTTGCTCGCATAATAATACTAAATTTCTCCAGCAGCACTTCCTCGGCATTTAAGTAAGTCCCGGTGATATTAAAGGAAACAGCAGTATTAAAGGACGCATCTCCGGGATTTACGGGAGAGCGGGACGGCAGAACGATCATTTGCGGCTCGATACCGGTGATCTGCGGATACGGCGTGATGTTTACATCAACTTTAAGCTCGGCAATAAGGTAATAATCATCGCCTCCACGCCTAATTAATATAGTGTACTCACCTTCGTAGGGAGCTGCGCCTGCGGCAGGTCTCGCTCCTGTGACAGTCACAGACCAAATGTCTTCAATCTCATCATAGCTGACGGTAGCATTAAACCCTGTCGGTAATAATAGTAAGGATTCTGTTACTATTGTAACTTCACCTTCCATAGTGCCTGTGACGATTGTAGTATCTGCAAGCACTGCAACCGGATTATCGGCATTGGTGATCTCAATTGGATTAGGATCAAACCCAAGCGACGGCAAGTCTATTACAATACGCAGTGTTTCCGTTCTTCCCTCACGGGTCACCCGCAAAGTTAAGTATTCGACCGGATCGGTACCGGTGTTATCTTCATTACTTAAGGGGAAGCTGGCCGTAAAAATTATGGTTCCGGTTGCGCTATTAAAATCCGGTATCAAGCCAAGCGGAAATTCATCGATGTCCTCAGGAAAATCAAAGCTGATATCTCCCGTTGCGCTGCCTTCCACATCCACCAGGTTTACGTTGAATAGCCCGTGACTTGTTATTCTGATTGGATCGGGATCGAACTCGAGAATTATCTTCTGAAATTCCACACGGACTTCAATATCGGCTGATAAATCTGTTATTGTAAGCGTTTCGCCTCTGTAACCAACCTGTTCTACATCATCAATGAACCATTTATATACCCTGTAGTGAGCTTCAGGTTCCTTGTTGGGAGTCGCAGTGAAGATCACTGTTGCAGTTTCAATAACTCTCGTTCCCGACGGGATATCATCTCTTGGTACGACAGGCGGCGGCTCAATGGCGTCTGCCTTTATAGAGCCGTTATCACCGGCTTCAAAGGTTACTCTAAAGCGCACCTCTTCAAAGAAAACTATAACAACAGTATTTGCGCTTAAATCCTCTATTGTCAGTGTTTCGACCCTACCGATACCGGGTATTCCCGCCGTGACTATTCCATTGACTTCCCACCTGTGGACTCTAAAGCCAGGATCGGGAGTCGCCGTGAATACAATATCAGATCCCTCTTGCTGCCGCTCCGGTAATTCGATAGAACCGCTTACAATAGGAGTGCCGCCGATAGTTGCTGTTAGCGTTCCCCAAGGCGGGGGTACGACCGATACTTCACCGGCTTCTGCGTGCTGGCTAACTCCAAACCTCACGTCATACGCTCTGATAAACCGCACCCGGACATCGGTATGTGCGCTAATATTAGTTAGCGTAAACTTGTCTGCATCCGTAGCGGACGGGCGCTGTATTGGCTGGTCTGCACCATTAACAGTCCACTGATATCCCCATAAAACATTGGTTCCATCAGCATACACCGCTGTAAATTCAGCATCGGCTCCCGGCCGCACTGTGTGCCTCCCCGGGTTCACGGAATAAGAAGCAGCATCGCCGATATTTGGGGAAATCAAAGCAGTTACGCTGCCTCTTGCAGGCACTTGATTCTCATGGAGATCAAAATCAAGCAGAAAACCATCTTCAAACCTCACAGTAACGGTAATATCGTCTAATAATACAACAATGTCCATTACCGGATCGCCGGGATCAGGGACCGGCCAGCTCGGAAGATAATCAACTGTCCACGTTCCAATAAAGTAACCGCCGGCAGGACCGACTTCCACACTGAACTCTATCGCAGAACCTGGAGGAATATAGTCACCTGCAGTAAAGTCTTTACCGTGATTTCCGGATAAACTTTGTATGTCCGGACCGTACCGTACAGTAAATACCCCTCTATCCTCTCCGGGCGGAGCAGCTCTAAAGACAACAAAATATCCCATAATAAAGCGTACTTCAATGGTTCTGTTGCGATCTAAAGTCATTATATAAGTATCGTTACCCCTTTGACCCGGCATAGGATCCCGGGCAGCTCCGTTTACATCAAACCAATCCCCGACGTAGTTTTCAGGGTCAGCAGGCTCAGGCACTGCTTTAAAAGTAATCGTGGATCCAACCCGGTATAAATTTCCGTCGATCGGGGCGTGCGATGACAATGGCGGTTCCTCTATATACCCGGGCATGGAGTTGGGTATGCTTTCCGGGCTTGTAACTCCGTAATTAACTCTATAACCACGCACCATTACCACACGGACAATGACATCGGTTGCTAGGTTGTTTATTCTAAGAGTGTTGCCGTTTTCGCCTTCAATAACCCACAGACCGCTTGGTGCAACAAAGGTATTGCCACCATCAACGCTGATTTCCCATTCATACTCAAATACCTCGAAAACAGGCGTAGTCACAGGCGGCGTTGCGGTGAAGGTAAAAGGTCCGCCCTCACGCTGCAATGCACCTGTATTGGCCTCAAATTCTATTCCATTGCGCCTTGCAACGATATTTCCCCCTGGGGTTTCCGCCGGACCCGGAACATCATATCTATTTGCTTCGGTATCTACAGTAATACCGCGTACCAAGGTCAACTCAACGTTGAGGTGGTTAGTTGCAGGTATTGTAAGTACGCCTGCTCCTGGAGTATCGGGACGTTGAAAATCAGGCCACCACACAATTATTTCATCATCTTCACCGTCGACAGGGACAGTTTCGGTGACTTTCCATTCATATCCAAATAAGCTAAAGCCGGCGACCGGAGGCGGAGCTGTAAAAGTAACTGTCGCGTCTTGCGGTACAGTACCTCCGGTGACAAGCGCACCCCCTCCCCCGTCCCATGTATATGCTGCTGTAATCAGTCCTGCAGCATCAGAGGAATTAGTAACTTCAAATGTCACAGTGCGCCCGGGAATCTCTCTCCTCGTTATACTGGTATTGTGTGTCGGCATTTGATACAAAAACGATAAACTGGTACCTAAGTTCCTAATTTCAGAAGGAATTGTTTCCATGTTGGTTTCTTCCCAAAGATAATAAAAGTCGTCCTTTGGATCAGTTATCGAGAGAAGTAATTCAGTGCCTGCCAAGGTAGGGCGTGGATTAACAGTAACCGGATTGCCGCTTATCAGAGCTGTGATTCCCTCACCGATATGCAAATCGCGTTCAGGCTGATAGAAGCTCACGAAAACGTCGACATCTCTATCCACCATTAGTGTTTGTAAAATTTCCGGTGTTCTGCCTAGAAGGGCTCCCCCCCAAGCATCCACTAAATGATGAGAATTTGGTCTCGCTCTGAAGGTTAATTCTCCTTGAGGTACATGCAGAATGAATGGACTTATGAAATTCCCCATACCACCTCCTTGTTGGTAGCCGTCAATGCTTATGGTGCCGAGAGGAGGATTTCCTGCAGACCAATATCTTACTAGAAAAGTAGCGTCAAGTGTTGCAAACACAGCTAAACAATCACACTCATCTGTTTCACAACCACATTTATCTACTTCGCAAACACAATCATCTATTTCACAATCACAGTCATCTAATTCACAATCACAGTCATCTAATTCACAATCACAGTCATCTGCATCACAATTACAACCATCTATTTCACAAACGCAGTCGTCTGCATCACAATTACAATCATCTATTTCACAAGCGCATTCATTAATTTCACAATCACAGTCATCTGCATCGCAAGCACAGTCAACGACGGGTGTATCTTCTTCACACTCACACTCAAGATCCGGAGCATCGCAGCATGAATCGCTAAAATCCGGCGGATCAGGTGTTTCGAGAGGTTCCGGCGCTTCCTGTAGGTAAGGATTGTAAGGATTGCCTGACTCTTCAGAATTTTCTGCTTCCTCAGGAAAGTCTTCAGCAGAGTGTGTTTCCGCTAATCCTGCAGCAGAACCCAGGAATAAAATAATAGAAAGAAGAATAGCAATAGCTCTGTTTGTAAGCGTATAACGCATGATTTGCTATCTCCTTTCATCAATAATCAGTTGCCGGCTCAAGCTGATAGTGATTTAATAAAAAACAATATTACCGCTACAAGCTGTGTGCAACTTTGCATTATACACTAAAAGGCTTGATTTTGCAAGCAATAGCAATGATTTGTCAGAATAATTTATATATTATTCATACATTATTTGCTCTAAAGTTTCTGCCTGAATGTGCCGATATTAACAGTAGAAGCAGAACAAACACATCTTTATTTAAATAAGTTTTCACAAGATTGATTGGGATTAACCTAAGAATATGAGAATACAAAATAATATAACCGCTGATAATTCACATCGCCAACTTGGACTCAACACAAGGAATACAAGCTCTAACACCGAGAAGCTCAGCTCCGGGTTTAGGGTCAACCGCGCGGCAGACGATGCTGCAGGTCTGGCTATTTCCGAAAAGATGAGGACGCAGATAAGGGGTTTAAACCGCGCAAGCCTGAATATTCAAGACGGCGTGTCACTGTTACAGGTTGGCGACGGTGCACTGCAGTTTGTCCATAATAAAATGCAGCGTATGCGTGAGCTTGCTGTACAAGCAGCCAATGATACTAACCAACTGATGGATAGAGAAGCGATACAGTTGGAGTTCGGGCAGCTTACTTCTGAAATAAACGACGCCATGAACCGTACGAATTTTAATGACAAGATATTGTTTGACGGCAGTATCGGCGCGTCATGGGAATACAACCTGGGCAGAATAACAACACTCCCGTTTAACGCGACCATCCTTGCGGGACAAAATTTTGATGCCGGAAATGTTATTGTACCCGGCTGGACTACTCCGCCGGGATTTGGAGCGGCCTCTGTTCCACCCCCAATATATAACAACTTAAATCCTAACAATTTTCCGCAAGATGGCGTATTTGCAATGCAGCTTGCAACACCGGCGCACGGCACCGTTAACGTAATAATGGACTTTGCTGATGTTAATCACGACGGAAATTTGAATTTGACCGGTTTTATGGATTATTTCGCTGCAGAGTTTAACAAGTTTTTTGACGAACCCTTTGTTGAGCGCATTTTCTTTAACTATGATACCTTTAGAATTGAGTTTGAATTCCCAAAAAACGGCGACTCCATAGCAGGAATCATGGGATACCCCCCAATGGCAGACGGTGTGATTCTGGACACGACGCCATTGGAAAGAATGCCATGGGCCATGATAGGGCTTGGCGCAGGAAATGATTTTATCGCTCAGGAAATGCGAAACTCACTAAACGGCCAACCCACAATGTGGTCTTCAGCCCCCGTCAGGACAAATCGGCCCGATCTGGTTGGCACTTTCAACGAGACTACGAATTTTAGGAACACGGAGATTTTAGGGGCTAACACAACAATTCCGTTTCCTAACCCGGCAAACCCGCCTGCCGGCGGATTTGCGAACTTTACCATAAATGTCAACAGCAGACCGGTAAGAGTAAATATCGCGCCCGGGATTTATGACAGTATTGAGGATTTTATCGAAAGAAACAAAAAAGCCTTTGAATCAGCTCAGCCGCACAGCTTCGATCTTGATGTAGAGAATGGTAAGCTCGTTCTTAAATCGGCTATCCATTCAGGCGAAACAGCGCCAACAGTCAGTTTGAATATACATCCCCTCACACTGGCCGCAGCGCTTGGCTTTATACCCCATGATATCGATGTAGAGCGTGACCCCGGCGGTTCTCTTATAATCCAGTCCGGAGCCAATGAACCCGATATAGTGCATATAAACATCCCCCGCCTTTGCACACGGTCTTTGGGGCTTTCCATTAGGCGGCCTACCGATATGATAGATCCTCATCCGGAAGGATTCGAGCACATAAACAGACTCGCCCATGAAGGTTATGCACTATTAGCAAACGTTTCAGGCACTCCAATGGAATACAGCCTTGACGTCACATCACACGATAGCGCTTCCGCTGCAATGACAGTGCTCACAAATGCAATCAACATCATCAGCACAGAACGCGCACGTATGGGCGCACAGCAAAACCGGCTTGAATTTACTATGCAAAATGCCGACAACACATCCGAGAACTTGCAAGCAGCGGAATCACGCATAAGAGACACAGACATGGCAAGGGAAATGACTATATTCACAAAAAATCAGATACTTCTGAATTCAAGCACAGCGATGCTCGCACAAGCAAATGCACTTCCTCAAGGGGTACTGCAACTGCTAAGCTAACGCTTTGCAATTAACATAATCACCCTACCCAAACAAACCAGTTGCTTAAAATACGGCATACTGGTTTGTTTTTAATGCAAAAAATAAATTTGACATCAAAATCTTACTGTGATATTCTCATATCGATATTTTTCGATATGAGGTGAGCGTGTGACTGTATATCATGCTAACAGTAAGGTTTTTATGGCGTTTTGTGATGTTACGCGGCTTAGGATACTTGAACTGCTGCGGGAAGGCGAGAAGTGCGCGACCGTCCTGCGCGAGCTGGTTGATGCCGGGCAGTCT
>Ga0123353_10003796_pt1 | contig 19262 bp, 16 predicted proteins | sample TergutLab28metaG_3_FD_92763 | JGI IMG/M metagenome (GOLD analysis project Ga0123353, IMG submission 92763) | Labiotermes labralis P3 segment gut microbial communities from Petit-Saut dam, French Guiana - Lab288 P3 | ecosystem: Host-associated > Arthropoda: Insects > Digestive system > Gut ... | reverse complement strand
GGCTTCGTCCCAGTAGGCGCTGGTGTAACAGGTTCCGTCCGGGGCCACCCACATCGCGGCCGCGCAGTTGGAGACATCCTCATTGCCTTCCTGCCGGGCGCCGAACGTGTTTCCGACCCAACTGCTCTTGTAGCGCATGTTCGGGTCGCCGACGGTGATCGAGTCGAACACGGCCGTGGCGGTTTTGTCGGCCTTTCCGCCCTCGCCGCCCTTGCCGCCGGCAACGAACACGCCGATCCGCAGCGGCCCGGCGATATCGCACACGTCGCCGCTGTTGTTGGCCATCGTGATCCAGAAATGCCCGTCACGCGATTTGTACGCCGCGTACAGGTCGCCCATCCGCACCAACCGCATCCAGAGCGGGCTCTTCTCCGACGGACCCGCCTTGGCCAACTTCTCGCTGCGCCCCGCCGAACGCTGCGCCCGCTTCACCGCCGGGTCCATCCGCGACATTCGACCGACGGTGTTCTTCTCGACACCGTACACCGTGCAGACCATCGGACTGGCCGCTTCGTCGTCGGCCGCCCCGCGAACCATGATGCCCGCTGTCGCGTCATCCTGGCCGTCGAACTCCGTCAGCCGCACGATGATGTCAAAATCGCCCGCCGGACGGTCGATGTATACAAACTGGCACTGATCTGCCTTGGTCCTGTCCACCCCAGCCCCTGATCCGGTGACCGTCAACGCGCCGGCCTTTTCGTCCCACGCATGCTTGCCCTCCACCGCGGGCTTGCCCACGGGCATGCCTTTCCACGCGAGAGTACGCTCCCGTGTCGGCGAAGCGGAATCCTCCGCCCCGGCCTGCTCCGCCGCATGGCCGCCCAAGAACATCGCCGCCACAACCACCAACCCGCCACACCACAGGAAACGATTCGCCGCCATGTCCATTCTCCCTTGTGGAAATCCGTCGAATGCCGACCCGTTTTTTTCCGCGTCTCCGCGTCGTTTTTTCGACTACGCCTCGCGCGCCGCCTCGGCCATCGCGATCACGTTCGCCAGCGGGACGTTTGGCAGGATCGCCTCGTGGCTGGGGCTGACGATCAGGTGTGGGCCGAGAATGTCCTTGATGCGCCGAACCTCGTCCTTGACCTGGGCGGGCGTGGCGTGGATCAGGAGGTGCTGCGTGTCCACGCCGCCCATGAAGACGATTTTGCCCTTGTACTCCCGCGCCAGCGTATCCGCGTCCATACCGACGGCCTTGGCCTGGAGCGGGTGCAGGCCGTCCATGCCCGCGTCGATCAGCCACGGAATCACCTTGGAGATCGCGCCGCACGAGTGCAGCATCGCCTTTTTACCGTATTTGTGGGCCAATTCGATGAATTTCGTGAACCCCGGCAGCACGAACCGTTTGAACTCCGCGGGCCCGCAGAGCATGTCCAACTGGCTGCCGAAATCGTTTCCGAAAAAGAAAATGTCAGCCAAGTCGCCCATCTCGCGGAACAGTTTCTCCGTTCCGACGAGGTAAAAGTTGACGATTTTTTCGGTGGCCGCCTCGATCACCTCCGGGTGCGTGTACATCTTGATGAAGTACTCCTCCATGCCGAAGTACGCGTGCAGTTCGTGGAAGAAACTGCACCACATGCCCGTGAAGATGGCGTGATGCTGATGCTCGCGGAAGGCGGCGATGGTTTCGGAGAAGTCCAGGTACGCCGGGTCCGGCCAGGGGATGGCCTCGACGTCGGCGATGGTGGTGGCGTCACCGAGCACGCCAGGGTCGCCGAGGCTTTTGCGGGGCCTGCCGCCATGGAAATCGAAGGCCGGCTTGCCCTCGGGGTGCTTGTACGCCCCCCACGGCGCCAGCCAGCGGCAGTCGTCGCGAAGGTGCACGAACAACTGCTCGTTGTTGTCCAGCCCCAGTTCCTTGCGATACATCGCGTAGGTTTCATGGTGCGGATTGCCCGTCCAGAACGCGGGCACGGCATCGGCGGCGAAGTCGAAGAGTTTGCGGACTTTTTCACGGGAGGTCATGTGATATTCCTTTTACTACAGAAGCACAGGACACAGAGAGTGGATGTTCGTATTCGAAAAATGTTTCGCGATGGCTTGCCGGTTTGCGCTGTAGGGTGTTGTGGAACAAAAAACGTTTGTGCGTTTCACAACACCCTACAGCGCAAAGAGGCAAGCCAAATCAATATCTACACGCGGATGTCGACGCGTTGACGTTTTTTCGCCGATTCGATGGCGGCGAAGACCATGGCCAGGCTTTTGATGTTGTCGTGACACTCGCTTTGGGGCATCACGCCGTCGTTGAGAAACACGAGCATCTCCCGCAGTCCGCCGTGCATGCCGCCGAAGGGCATCGGGCTGACCGTCACGTCCAGGTCCTTGAGCGGCTGATGGTGCTGCCTCTCGCTCTCGTACGGTCCGCTCCGCACCTGGCCGGTGGGCATTTTGTCGTTGTCGTAGAGCAGCGTGCCCTTCTCGCCGATGTATCGCCAGTTGCCGTGCCAACTCGTCCAACAGCCGTCGGCACACCAACTGCCGCGGTAGTTGAAGATCACGCCGTCGGTCATCTCGAAGATGCAACTGGCCGCGACGTCGCCCTTGTACCAGGACCCCACGGGATTGTACTCGTGGGCGTACACGGAAACGGCGTCTTTGCCGGACATGAAGCGGATCAGGTCGAAATGGTGGATCGACATGTCGAGGATGAGCGGGCTGTCCATTTCGTCGCGGAATCCGCCGAAGCGCGGCGCGAGGTAGAAATCGCAGTTGATCGTGTTGAGCGTGCCCAGTTCGCCGCTGTTGACGGTCAGGCGCACGGTGTCGTTGAGCTTGTCCCATCGCCGCGACTGGCTGACCATGTACATCTTGCCGGTTTCCTCCGCCGTTTTCACCATCAGCCGGGCCTGGTCCATGCTGGCGGCCATGGGCTTTTCGCCGATGACGTGACATCCCGCGCGGAGGGCGGTGCAGGTGACCTCGCAGTGGGCTTCGGGAATGGTGAGGTCCAGGACGAAATCGGGTTTGCAGCGGCGAAGCGTTTCCTTGAGGTCGGTGCTGACCTCGACGTTGGCCAGTTCGGGGTATTTCGCCAGGCGTTCTTTGGCGGTCTGGACGTTGAGGTCGACCGCGGCGGCCACGTCGACATTTTCCTTGATCAGCGGCGGAAACCACGCGCCCGAGATTCCACCGCATCCGACCACCACCACACGTTTCTGTGCCATGAAAGGCTCTCCTTGTTTTTTTCATACCCACACGGGTGATGACAGCGTACCGCATGACGGCATGATTGTGAAGGGGGAAACGTCCCCAGTGGGGGAAACGTCCCCAGTTCCCAGTCCTCAGGCGTGGCGGCCGACTGTGATGATTCTGTCACATCGACAACGTTTTACATCCGAACTACGAGGGATTTTCACAGACACATAAAAAAAGGCCGTCCGGGAACGGCCTTTGCATTGGCATGTCATTCTCTACGCTGGCTGTAATTCACTGGCGGGCATCAACTGCTTTTCCACCGGGAATCCCATCGCAATCGCATAGGCGCTTCGCCTGTCCGGAGTTAACGGCCCTTGCTCGTAGGCCGCCAGCAGAAGCGCGCTGATCGAAATGTCCTTGACACTCCGGTCACCGGCCTTCAACGCGACGCCCTGCCCAACCAATCCGAATTTTTCGATCATGGCATGTACGTGCTTGATCTGGAACCCAATGGGTCGGCCGTCAACCGCCGAATCGTAGATCGTAAGCCACTCGTCGATATAGTTCGCACAGGCAGCTTCATTGGCCATGATGTAGTCAATGAAACCACCACGCGGATTATACCAAGGCTCGGCTTTGAACCCCGGTTTTCCGTGCTCCGCCATCATGTCCGCAAATGGGTGCTTTTCCATGCGATATCTCCATATCGAGTTTGCCAATTTTTCGGACAACGTGCATCACGCACATCCACAAGCTCTTCTCGGCATAAATACACCCTCATCGTAGGGTTCATGTAAACGGCAAAAATCATGTTGTCAGGGAAAGGCGCCACCACGCCTTCCGCGATATACCATTCGGCGGGACGACCGATGTAACACCAGCCGCCTTCGTCGAATTCCCGCACGCCAAAGAAAATCCGCTCCGTATGTTCCAATACGTACTGGGCGGCCCGTATGTTTTCATAGAGTACAGGGTAATATTTATACAGATGCAACGCGTAATCGCCAGGAAAGATCGCACCGATCTTCGGCCCGGCCGGATTGTTGGGATCAATTGTCTTGCAGACAAAGTCGCCCACAGGGGTCTTCCTTATTACTCGATACGATTTTAACACACCCTGGGCGATTTGAGAATACTTTGTCTGTCATGGCAAAACGGCAGGGGCAAAAACGGCCCTTGGCGTTTTGCCGGGCGCACGTTACGTTTTGCCCCGTTCCACCTTCTGGCTTGTGGCCGGCCACTCGCGACTATATCATGGTGGGTGCTAAGGAGCATTGAAACCATGGTAGTGATTATGCAGCCCGGCGTGGGCGAGAGTGAGATTTCCGGCGTGGTGGAGGCGATTCAGTCCTACGGGATGGACGCCCACATCAGCCGCGGCAAGGAACGGACGATTATCGGCATTATCGGCGACGAGCGGAAAGTCGACTTCGACTCCATCGCCAGCCTGACGGGCGTCGAACGGGCCATGCCCATCCTCAAACCCTACAAGTACGTCGCCCGCGACGTCACCACGCGGGACAAGATCATCGAGGTCGGCGGCGTGAAGATCGGCCAGGAGTTGGTCTTCGTCGCCGGACCGTGCAGCGTGGAGGAGGAGGACACCACCCTCCGCATCGCCGAGGAGGTCAAACTCGCCGGGGCGCAGTTCTTCCGCGCCGGAGCCTACAAACCTCGCACCAGCCCGTGGAGTTTCCAGGGCCTGCGCGAAAAAGGCCTGGCCATTCTCTCCAAGGTCCGCGAAAAGACCGGCCTGCCGATCATCACCGAGGTCATCGACGCCGCCGACATCAACGTCGTCGGCGAAGCCACCGACATTTACCAGGTCGGCATGCGGAACATGCGGAACTACACCCTGTTGGCCGAGTTGGGCAAAACCGGAAAACCCGTCCTGCTCAAACGCGGCGACAGCGCGAAAATCGAGGAGTGGCTCGCCGCGGCCGACTACATCTACCGCAACGGAAACGAGAACATTATTTTGTGCGAGCGCGGCATCCGCACGTTCGAGGATTACACGCGGAACACGCTGGACCTCAACGCGGTGGCCGCCGCCCGGAACGAGTCCAGCCTGCCGGTCTTCGTCGACCCCAGCCACGGAACGGGACGCGGTGAGTTGGTGCGCCCGATGAGCCTGGCCGCGGTGGCTGCCGGCGCGAGCGGACTGCTGCTGGAAGTCCACTTCGACCCGCAGAAAGCCTGGTCCGACGGCAAGCAGACCGTCACGCCGGCCGTGCTGAAAAAAATCATCACCGACTGCCGCCGCGTCGCGGGCGTGGCGTGAAAGACACGACGTTCGTTCGGATGTCGCGGCACCGGTACATCTCAAGGAGACTCGCGATGAAACGTTCGAGTATTGTGTTGGTTTTGGCCGTGCTGGTCGCCGGTTCGTCTTCGCTCCAGGCCGAGCCCCCCGCCGCCGCCCCGGCCGTCGCGATCGTCTCGCCCAAACCGGGCAACCTCGCGGGCCCGGTGGCGATGGAGGCCAAACTCGACGGGGCCTTGCCCGAAGGCGGCGGCGTGCGGTTTGTCCTCGACGGCCTGCCGCTGTGCGGGCCGATCATGCAGGCGCCCTTCACGTTCGCCTGGCACACCGCCCTCGTCTGGGACACCGACGCGGTGCTCGAAGCCGTGGTCGTCGACGGCCAGGGCGAACCCGTCGCCACGAGCAAACCCGTCGCCCTGCGGATCGACAACGGCTACGGCGGCCGCGTCACCGTCAGCGGTGTGGACCTGTCCAAACCGCTCACCGGCGAGGTCACGATCAAACTCCACACCGAACGAACCCTCACCGACGCCGACCGCGAAGCCAACACCGCCGCCGGTCAGCCGCCCGACAAGGCCATCGAGTCCATCATGGTCTTCATCGACGGCGTGCAGCACGCCCATCAGTTCGGATCGGCCGGCCTCGACGTCAAACTCGACACCGCCCGCCTGCCCAACGGTCCGCACGAACTGTTCGTCCAGGTCTCCGCCTTCAAAAAAGACGTCCCCACCTGCGCCATGCTCCGGCGGATGTTCACCACGGAGAACGAACGGCCTTCGACGGCCGCCATAGGGCCACGCTACAACCGCGTCTTTCTCGCGCCCGGCGAGAGTGTCGATTTGCGATCGAACCTCGCGTTGCTTGGGATCAGAGCGGAGGACGGCTGGAAGGAGGAGTGGGGAAGCGTTGCCGACAAGACCATCGCCACCAACAAAGATTCCGTCATCACCGCCGTTGCGCCAGGCGTCACGAGCATGACTGTCAAGACCACGGTTTCCTCTCTCCGCGCGCTGGGGAAGGATTACACCACCGAACGAAAAATTCTCGTCATCGTGGACAAACCGCACGGGTTCCCGCACTTCGGACGCGACGGCTCGCTGCTGACCGAGTACGACCCGAAGAAATCGTTGTGGGTCCGCACGATGTTCACCCTCGGCGGCGACGAGTTGGACCGCGTGGAGGGCATGCCCGCCGCCGTCAAGGCGGCCGGAATCAACGTGCTCAGCGGCGGACTGTATCACAACCCTGCCGACGGCGGCGCGAAGGATTTCGACCAATGGCATGCGGGTTGGCAGGGCTATTGGAACCGGAACGTCGAATGGAGCATGAAGTACGACATGCCGCTGCTGCTGCACGGCGACGACGTCGCCCGCACGCCCAACGAAATGAACGGCAGCGTCAACCTCGAATGGGGCCCCAAGGCCGTCCAGGCCGCGTTCCAGGCCGCGGCGGACTCCAAGTGCGTCGTCGGCATCGAAATGGTCGATGAAGTCTCCTTCCTCTGGGGCGGAACGCCCGTTCCCACCGACGGCCGATGGAAAAAATACAACCCGCCGCTGGCCGACGACACGTTCGTGAAGCTGATGGCGACGATCAACTCCGTCAAGGGCCGCCCCGGAATCACCTGGCCGATCGGCGGAATCAGCGGCCCGGAGTCCGCGGCCGCGTGGATGGGCGACAAACGATTCAGCGACTACGCGACGCTCTATTGGGACATCCTGGCCTGGCGTCGCGCGTACAACACCGGCGCCAGCCACCCGCAGGAACTCGACGCCCTCCGCCGCTGCGTGGACGACCGCCTGTACGGCTTGCAGCGCGACAAACCGATGCTCCTGCTGGCCAGCGGATGCGGGCCGTTTTACAAAAAACGCGGTGAAGGTTCGCAGTACGTCCCCGGCCAGGACCTCTCGCTCTGCCCGCCGGGCCAACCCGCCACGCCCACCAACAGCACGCTGCTGATGTACGCCCCCGCCGCCGGAATGGCGGGCGTGCGGGTGTACAGTTTCGACTACAAAGGCTGGCAGGACGAACGCCGCATGCACGAACCCGGCAGCGGGGCCGAACTCCAGACCGGAGCCCACCCGTTCGATGCCGGCACCGACCGCTGGCTGTCCATGGCGGCCGCGTTTCGGCTGATCGGGAACCTCGAACCGTACATGCTCCTGCCGCAAACGCACGCGCCGTACCTCGGCGAAGGCATTTTCACCGGCGCGCGGCTGGGCAAAACCGGCCAGATGGTGATCGCGATCAATTTTACGAACGGCGTGCGGACGATCCCCAACCTGCCGCTGCCGGTTGAAGACAAGTCGAGAGAGGGCCTTCCATTTCGCGACAAGGTGGTGCATCGCGTGCACGGGATGACGCTGCGGGCCGACACCAACCTGTACAACGGTGGGCCGCTCACGCTCGCGCCGGGCGAGGCCGTGGTTCGCGTCGGGTGGGTGCGGGCGGAGGCGAAGGTGGTGGACGGCGGAGTTGCCGAGTCCACCGCGAGGGCCCCTCGGGCCGTGATGTGCGAGTTCGCCTCGCCGCTGCCCGACGCGCATGTCCGCGGCAAGGTGAAGGTGATTGTGAAGGCCGCCGACGGCACGTTCGGCGGCGAGGGCGTCCCGAAGGTGGAGATTTTCGCCGACGGTGTCGCCTTGGAGGGCGTGAAGAAAACCGACCGCGGTTTTGAGGTCGAGTGGGACGCGACGAACGCCAAACCGGGCGTCTGGCACGGCCTGAGTGCCGTCGCCACCGGCCTCGACGGCAAAGCCGAAGCCCGCACGGCGGTGTTTGTGCGGGAGTAAATTCGGGATTCGAAGACGGCGAACGCTTCGCGACGGCTTGCCGGTTTGCGCGGTAGGACGTTGTGTGCAAATAAATGTTTCGCTTCGCATAACGTTCTACAGCGCAAACCGGCAAGCCCTTACGACAACATTCGCCGTCTTCGAACTCACTCCAGCGGTTTTAACACAACGCCGGTCGTGAGTTTGGGATAAAAATACGTGCTCTTGTGCGGCATGTTGGCACCGGCGAGGGCGATTTCTTCCACGGCGGCGAGTGGCGTGGATTGGAGACAGACGCCCAGGGTTCCGCCGCCGCCCGGTGTTCCGCTGCCCTTGCACGCCGTCAGCACGGTGGCGGCGTCCGGGGTGTAGTCGATGCTGGTCCGATCGGTCCGCCAGGGGGCCAAATCGCGGCCGATGAGCAGGGTGTGCAGGATGGCGACGTTCAACGATCGCCAGGCGGGGAGTTGGTCGGGGGCGGCATCGGCCATCGACCGGGCGTCGCGGAGCGTGGCGATCCAGCACGCGTTCTCCGTCACGGTTTCCGGGTCGAGGACGGCCATTGCGCTGGGGCCGTGAGGGCGAAGGCTGGCGTCGAGATTCCGCGTGTCGAGCGTGTTCAGTTTGGTTCGTTTCCACGCGAACTCCGGCGAGGCGGCGATGAGTTTGCACACGTCGAACCCCTCGGCCAGGTTTTGCACAATGCGGTGGGTCGGCAGAATCATCAGGCCCGGGTCGTCGCGATGGACCAGGGCGAAGAGCACGAAATTGGCTTCGTGATCGTCGTCGATTCGCCTGGCCGCCCGAAGCGAGTCGCGGTAATTCAGCGCCGTCGTGTAGCGATGATGGCCGTCGGCGATGAACACGGGCGTTTTCGCCAGCGCCTGCCGCATCCGCTCGATGGTGGCCGGGTCGTCCACGACCCACAGCGTTTCGTCAATGGCGGAGTATTGTCCCGGCGCGTCGAGCCGGGCCTGAAGGTCGGCGGGCCGACGGGCGGTCTCCGCCAGCAGGGCCGGCAGGGTTCCGTCGTCGTTGTAAAAACCGAAAATCGGCGACAGTTGCGTCCGCGTATACTCGGTGAGCTTGAGCCGGTCAGCCTTGGGACCCGCGAAGGTGTGTTCGTGCGGGATCACGTCCTGCCCCAGCGGCGTCGCCCGGACGCCGCACAACAGCGCCAGCCGGGCCAACCGCCGCGAGCCCAACTCGAACTCCTGCCGATACACGTACACCGCCGGTTTGTCCTGGCGAAGCACGCCGTCGGCCTGCCATTGCGCCAGCCGCTCGGCGGCGGCGGCGTACACCTGGTCAGGCCCGACCTCCTTCGCCGGCACGTGCGGCAAATCCACGGCCACGATGTTCTGCCCACTGCCGGCCAGCAACGACTGCTTGTCCGCCGCCGACAACACGTCATACGGCGGCGCGAGCAGCCGGCCCATCTCCCCCGCCGCACTCGCATATCGCCAACCTCGAAACGGTCTGATATCCATTCGAATACTCCGATGTTCCTGTTTGCGAAGGGTACGACGATCATCGAGTTTTTACAAGGGGGGACGTGACGATGTGACGCGCCCCCTCCTTTCACGCGAGAATGGGACAAGAAATTTTTACGATAAAAAATTTTTCCGACCTTGACGATTTGAACGGATCGTGGTCTACTATATAGGCGTTGCGCAGGACGCGCGCATCTGTATCGGGGACGTGATCGGGGATGTGTTTTTGATGGGTTCATTGCGTGTCGTTGACGCGCGGTAGATATCCGATGAGAACCGGGAGATCGTCATGTTTGAGAAAACAAAGGTCGCGGTCTTGTTGGCGCTGTGTGTGATGGCGGCGGGAACGGCGCAGGCCTACGTGGTCGACGAGGATGATAGCAAGATCGGCTATCGCGGTTCCTTCACCACGGTTACCATCACCTTCTGGAGCAACGGCGACGAGGTGTTTGTCGGCGATGACGGTATCCCGACGGTGGCCGGTGGTCCGCCCCAGGGTGGGCTGGTTTCGCTGCCGTCCAGTTCCAACGCGGAGTGGGTCCGTTCCACCTCGGACTGGTATGCCATCGCATTGGGCAACCCCAACAACATCTTGATGAATTGGAATCCATACATCACAAGCTGTTGTGTGGAACTGAACGTCTGGTTCGCCGCCGACGGTGTTCTGGGCAACGGGTCGGCGGCCGCGGGCGTCTACTGGAACGGCGAGTCGCTGGCGGAACACTACGAGGACTGGAAATTTGGCGAGATTCCGACGGACAAACCGCTCCTGGACGCCGAGTACGGCCTGTACTTCTTCGGCCTTGATCTCAAGTGCCACGATGAGAACTGGCTCAGTTTCCATGTCACGAACGGCTCCGATCCGACGAGCCTCATGTTCTACGGCCAGTTGACGTACACGTATGTGGGCGACAGCGTCCCCGAACCGCTGTCGATGAGCCTGCTGGCCTTCGGCGCGACCGGCCTGCTGATCCGGCGGAAACGCTAGACGCCGGTTTTCCGAGCGGCGAGATTTTTTTACCACAAGGTACAGACACAGAGAAGGACATTGGGGATTTGGTTTAGGAATTCGAAGCATTTGCCAAATCCCCAACGTCCTTCTCTGTGTTGCGACGGAACATAAAAAAATTACGAGAAAAATTGTTTGCCGGTTCGAAGATTTTGTGACACAATGATCCCGATATTGCACATGCTGTGGTAGCTGTGCTGAGGTGTATAGGCTGATGATGCGAAACTGGACCATCTGTTCGACACATTCTTTCCGCCGAGAGATGGTGCCCGCAGGCCAGATTACCCAGTTTATCCCCCACACCCCCTTAACATTTGTAGTTCCAGCGTATGCGACGCAGGCACTGACGCCACCTCACGCGCCGAGAAAGATGGTACGCTGTTCGCCGTTGCAGCCGTTCCGGCGGTTCCTGCCGCCCAATAAACTGCGATGGTTAACCGTGCTAATTCTGTTGCTGGCATCCATGTGGGCAGGTTCTCGCGGGGTGTGTTACGACAGTGCTAAGGTGCCGCGTTTTGATAGCAGTATCTTCAGTTCCATTGGATGGCACATCGTACAGGGCAAGGTACTCTATCGTGACATGTGGGACCACAAACCGCCCATGATCATGTTCCTGAACGCAGCCGCCATGTGGGTTGGCGAGACGTCCATCGATTCCGTTCGGCAGATGGAACGGTTGTTCGGTGCCGTTGCGGCGGGATTGGCGTTTTTCATTGCTTGGCTGATCGCACGTCGTGCCGCCCTGGCGGCCCTGGCGGCGGTGCTGGTCACGATGATGCTCTATTCTCCGAACATTTTTCAGGGGGGAAATCTTACCGAGGAATACGGAATTGTGTTCATGCTGGCAGGTATCGCCGCGGCTGTTGCGTCGCGGCAGACAGCGTCCCGCCGGTGGACAAACGTGCTGGTCGTTCTATGTGGTATTGCGATGGGTTGTGCGATACTGACCAAGGAGCCGTTCCTTTTGACCGCGCTGCCGTGGGTGGTGCTGGCGGCTTGGCCGAGCCCAACCGACGGTCGGCGCCCGCTGCGATGTCTGCCGCTGGTCGCATTCGGGGCGGCCCTTCCGTTGGCGGTGTTCGTCGTATACTTTCTTGCCCACGGAGCCTTACGCGACTGGATGGATGCGATCGCGTTCAATTTCGGTCACGCCGACAGCGCGACCCAGACAACGCTCTATCAGCGGCTCGTCCTCAGTGTGGTGACGGGATTTCACCTGTTCACGCAAATCAGTTGGCTGGTAATGGGCGGGGTCGTGATGGGTATCGTCAGTCTCGCCAACCGTGAGTTTCGCCGCCGCACGCAAGGCCTGATGATCGTCGCCTTGGCGCACCTTGCCTTGGGGCTGACCGCCGCCAGTCTCGGCGGGAGGAACTACGGCCATTATTACATCCAACTCGTACCTTCAATGGTCATGCTAGCGGTATTCGGCGTGGCGTTCGTTGGCTATCTGGTGATGAAGGTTTCTCCTCGCCATCGCGTCGCGATAGTGGCCTCATTGATTCTGGTGGTGGGTGCGCTAGTCGCACTGGGCGAAATCGTTCGCCTGGCTCGACCCGGCGAAACTTTCCCGACCACCGTCATCGCCCGGCAGTTCACCGATTTCGCAGGCCGGCTGGCCCGGCCGATGGCGCGGTGGGAAGACGACGAGTTGATTCAATGCGTGCGAGCGCGGGCGGCAGGGAAAATCGTCTGGGCGCCGACACGAAACGCCAATTACGTCTATCCGAGCGCCAACGTACTAAGCCCCACATCGCGGTTGTTCGTGAACTGGCACTTGTTCGTTGATACGCCGGCTTCCACCGGCCGGCAAAAATGTCAACAGATTCTCGGCAACCTCGAAACCCATCGGCCCGAACTGATCGTTCTCTGGGCGGGCTGGCGGAAAGACTGGATCCCCGAAGGCATGGAACAGGTGTTGCGCACGAACTACGAATTGGTCGAAGGCCTGGAACAGGTGCTGCACGAGAACTACGAACTGGTCGAACACCTGCCCATTGACGCCCCCAATGTGGAGGAACCTGTTGTGGAAATCTGGCAGAAACGGTAGGACAGTTGCTCAACCATGTACGTCGATTCCACGCACGGTTTTTGTGGTGATCCTGCTGTCGGCGTTGATGTGGATGCGAGCACGAGTGAGACGTTTTTTTGTACCTTTGGCCCTTGGTTAGTCGATATACCCATAGCCATGCACAATGACGATGACAGTTTGGATGAGATTGGCCGTCAGTTCGACGACGCGGCCGATACGTTGCGGCGGGCTCGGGAGCGGTTGGCTGAGCGGGCGGCGCGGGCGGCGGAGATGATCGTCGCCAGCCTGCGCGACGGCGGATGCGTGTACCTGTTCGGAAACGGCGGGTCGGCCGCCGACGCCCAGCATTTCGCGGCCGAGCTGGTTGGGCGGTTTCTCATCGAGCGTCGCCCGCTGCGGGCCGTCGCCCTGACCACCGACTCGTCCATCCTGACCGCCGTCGCGAACGATTACGACTACACCACCGTCTTCGCCCGCCAATTGGCCGGACTGGGACGCCCCGGAGACATCGCCGTCGGACTGACCACCAGCGGAAACAGCCCCAACGTGCTGGCCGCCCTGGCCGAGGCCCGGCGAATGGGCATGAAAACCATCGCCTTCACCGGCGACTCCGGTGGGCGGTGCGCCACCCTGGCCGACGTCCTGCTCAACGTGCCCGCGGCAGGGAGCCCGAGAATCCAGGAAACGCACGCCGTTCTCTACCATATCATCTGTAGTCTGATCGAAAAAGCCTTCGCCGGACACCCCTGGCACAGGACGGGAGCATAACGTGGGAACCCCCAAATACGACCTCGGACTGAGCGTGTTTTTTCCGTGCTACAACGAAGAAGCCAACGTCGAACCCCTGGCCCGCAAAACGATGGCCGTGCTCGAACCGCTCGTGAGCGACTGGGAGTTGATTCTCGTCAACGACGGTTCGCGGGACAAAACCGGCGAGATCATGGACCGGCTGGGCGCGGAAAATCCGCGGATTCGTCCGGTGCATCACGCGAAAAACGGCGGCTACGGGGCGGCGCTCCAGACGGGGTTCCGCTCGGCCACCAAGGAGTACGTGTTCTTCACCGACGGCGACGGGCAGTTCGACGTGCGCGAGATCGAAAAACTGCTCCAGCGCCGCGGCGAAGCCGACATGCTGTGCGGCTATCGGCAGCATCGGCAGGACAAATGGATTCGCAAGGTCAACTCCGCCTGCTGGGCCTGGCTGGTGAAGATGATGCTCCGCTTCCGCTGCCGCGACGTGGACGGGGCGTTCAAATTGTTCCGGCGGGAAATTTTCGACCGCATCGAGATGAAGAGCACCGGCGCGATGATCTCGGCCGAGATTCTCGCCCGCGCCACCCACGCCGGGTACACGATGCTCGACATCCCCGTCACGCACCTGCCCCGCACCGCCGGCAACCCCACCGGCGCCAACTTCCGCGTCATCCTCCGGGCGTTCAAGGAACTCGTGAAACTGCGGAAAGACATCTTGAAGGGCCATTAGCCTCCACAAAAGGAATCCCTTCCATTGCCGATACACCCTACGGTATGATGCATGTCAGGCCGCCACGTGAACGCGGCAAGAGCGTCGGCCAAACACCCTGCGGCGACGGAAGGAGAGTGGGCATGAACGTGTGCAACAACAACGGACTTTTCCGCGAGGATCCGTGGCGGATTTTTCGCATCATGAGCGAGTTTGTCGAGGGGTTCGAAGCCATGAGCACCATCGGCCCCGCCGTCAGCGTGTTCGGTTCGGCCCGCACCAAGCGGAACGATCCGTATTACGCCATGGCGCGGAAGCTCGGCAAAATGCTCGCCAAGGCCAACCTGGCCGTCATCACCGGCGGCGGGCCCGGCATCATGGAAGCCGCCAACCGCGGGGCGTCCGAGGCCGGCGGGAAGAGCGTCGGACTCAACATCACCCTGCCCCACGAGCAAAAGGCCAACCCCTACGCCAACATCCCCATCACGTTTCACTATTTCTTCGCGCGGCTGATGATGTTCGTGAAGTACGCCAATTCCTTCGTCTGTTTTCCCGGCGGATTCGGGACGCTGCACGAGTTTTACAACTCGATGACGCTGATCCAGACCGGAAAGGCCGAGCGGTTCCCGGTGATCCTGGTCGGCGGCAAGTTCTGGGACGGCCAAATCAAATGGATTCGCAAACAGATGCTCGAACTCGACACACCGTACATTTCGCCCGAGGACATGGACCTGTTCACGATCACCGACGACCTGAGCAAGGTCATGGCCGTCGTTCAGGAGACCGTCGCGGCCGAAAAACTCCGCCGGCAGGAACCGGTTTCATATGCGGCCCGCCCGTCCGGGGAAGGCACTCTCATGGGCCAGCCGCCAAAGGTGGAGGCGAAGGACGCGGAGTGAAACGTGGCGCGGGCGTCTCGCCCGCACGGGACGGCAGAAAAACTCGAAATCCGAAGCGCGAAATACGAAACAAACTCCAAAAAGAAAAAAATCCAAATCCCAAACGGCGACGCCACACGTCAAGGCATATGGCATTGCCGTCTGGAATTGCGAAAAGGAGACGCCATGCTGGTTCAACAACACACGTACCCGCGTGCAGTCCGAAGCATTACCTGTACACCGATACAACGGTTTTGCCTCCTGGGCGTGCTGCTCCTGTCGGGAGGGATTGTTGAAGCGGCCGAGCCGGCGACGACGGAACCGGCGGACGTTCGTACGTTTGAGGTGAACGGAAAATATCAGGCCGGCCAACAGTTGCTTCTGACACAGGCGTGGGAGATGCAGGCGTCGCGTATAGATGCCGACAGCGACGCGGAGACTGTGCTCAACAAAATCGCCGTCACGCTGGAGATGCCGGTGAGCGTGTCCAAGTCCGACACGCCCGGCGAGTTGAATGTGCAGATGTCGGTGCGGCGGATGGCCATGAGATCCGAGAACGGCGGCCGGGTGCAGGAAATCGACAGCGACAAACCTGAAACACTCACCGGCAGCAACGTGAGCGACCTCATGCTGGTCGGGGCGCATTTCCATGCCGTGCTGGACAAGGCGGGAAACGTGAAAACCATCACGCCCGATGACGAGTTTCTCAACGGTCCCCATTTTGCGAACCGGAAGCCGGACGCGAAAGAACGTGAGATTCAAGAACTAGGCGCGTTACTGACGTTTTACCTGGAGAATCCCTGGGCCTACACGCCCAACCGGGACGTCGCCGTCGGGGATTCCTGGTCGGTTTTGCGAACCACGTTCACGGTTCCGTTTCTGAGCATCCGCGCCGACGCCGAAGGCCCGCCCGAGATGCCGAAAGAGGATGTGGAGTGTACCCTCGATCAGATCGAAAAGATGACGCCGCGCGGATCGGCCGCGGTGATTAACATTGCCGGAAAAATCAAGTTTCCCAAAAGCATGGAGGTGGAACAGGACGTCACGGTGGCGGGGACCGTCCGCGTCGATGTGTCCACAGGCGAATTGTACGAGCATCGCATGGACGTGTCGACCGCCAAAGGGGGCACCACCATTCGCCTCACGGCCACGACCACGCTGTCGCCACTTCCCACCACCCAGCCGGCGACCGCGCCGTCAAAACCGTAAGCGGCCATGAACCATAGAAAACCAACATGGGCGGCGAAATTATCGCGACAGCTAATCAAGAGGCTGTACGAACAGGACGCCTGTGGAATTTATGATGAAGAGTTGGTGGATGAGGTGGGGATCGGTTTATATGCGCGATGCGACAGTATGTTGCTGGTCACGTCGGCGAATCTCGGGCACCCGTTATGTATCGAGTGCCGCACGGAAATTCCGCATTCGTACCAGAAAGAGTTTGTTTCCACCTGTCCCGCCTGCGGCTGGTCGATCACGATGGGCGAGTACGGCGCGTCCTATAAAGGGCAGACGCTGCACGGGTACGGCGCGTTGCCCGAGTTGAAACAATATGTGGAACAATATCCGCGGCTGAAAACATACGCGGAAAAGATGCGGCTGATTGATTTTTTGATTCATACGTTTCACGGCAACCTCGCGGCCGAGCCGTCACGGCCCACGGCGACAAATGTCATCGAGGGCGGTCCGGGAGAGGTTGCGCAGTTGATTTTTACGCTGGCCTACGGCCAGAACGGCACGGTGACAAAACAGGTGTTGGACGAATGGCTTGCGAAATTCAACCGCTCCATCTCGCGAAATATAGACCCCGCGACCGGCCGGCTGAAGGAGGGGAAAAAATATCTATATGATGGAATCGGAAAACAAAAATAACAGTCTGAAACATCTCCTCATCCCGAAAGAAGATTTAACGCTCAACTATTCACTCCAGCCGCCGCGAAAAACATATGCGTATCGCGATTCCGAAGAACCGTTGTCCTGGCAAGGAAAATGCAGAGAGAAATTAAAAGAATTGATTGTCTGCGATTTTCAGTTCGGTCCTGGTGAAAGACCTGTTGAGATTCATCACACAACCGCCGCCGATTTCGGCACGGTTTATTCCCTGATTATGCGCGTGGACGAAACGTTGTCCATCCCGGCGTATTTGCTTGTGCCCCATGTGAAAAAAACGGACATTCCCGTGATCGCGGTGCAGGGCCACGGCTATGTACAGGGCGTTCTCGGGATATACGATGACTATCATCATGGTTTCGGCGTCGAGTTGTGCCGCGCCGGATTCGTTGTTTTGGCGCCGGAGCTGCGGGGGTTTGGAAATCTTGTGGATTTGGCCGCCCATTCCGGCGACGGGCGCAGATTGGTCTATTATAATTGGGGGGAACTCATGGCCTATACCTTGGTGACGGACGCGTTCCTCAAAGGCCGCACGCTGATCGGCGACACGACACAAGATTTATACGCGTGGGGTTCCTGTCTATGTGACTACACACATCAACAACAGTATTCCGTCGCCGGAATCTCCTACGGCGGCGATCTGGCGTTGATCCTGGCCGCGCTGGACACACGAGTCGTCAAAACGTTCGCGAGCGGAACGTTAGGTTCCATGTCAACGATTTTCGAAAAATGTTATAACGCCCCGGCCCATTGTGTTCCGAATCTGTTGAACTACATGGACCGGCAGGAGATCGCCTCGTGCATCGCCCCCCGTTCGCTGTGCGTGCACTACGGCGAACTGGATGTGCCGTCGCCGGAAAATTCTTCCGCGGCCTACAACGAAACGGCCATTCCCGCGTTCAACGCGGTGCGCGATTTTTATGACAAATTGGGCGTGTCCGACAACATACGGCTTGTGATTTCGCCCAACATGAAACATGAAATGGACAATGTCGCCCTCACCGGTTATTTACACGGCGAGTGACGAAGCCCCGTCGCCCTACGGCGTGTTCAGGTGTTCGGCGAACCAGGACAGGCACAGGGCGCGGATTTCGTCGGCGTGGGTCAGGAAGAAATCGCCGTGGCCGGAGTCTTCGAACACGACAAACCGGATGCCGTCGGGCCGGGTTCGGTGGATCGCGGCCGCTTGCTCGACGGGGACGTTTTGATCCTTTCCGCCATGGATCAACAGCAGCGGCTTGTCGGTCGAAGCCACCAGTTTGCGGGCGTCGAAACGGTCGATGTCGTACCCCATCCGCTCGCTGCACCGTTCGAAAGTGCGTTCCCGCGTCGCGTCGCTCATCAGCCGCCACAGCAGGTTTTGCGAGCCGCGATGTTCGACCAGGCCCCGCCACGTCATCGGCGTGCCGGCCAAAACACACGTCACCACGCGGCCGTCCTGGGTGGCGACGTATCCGCCGGCCGCGGCACCGTACGAGTAGCCCAAAATGCCGACCTTGCCCGCCAGCAGCCGCTCCCGCTCCAGCCAGTCCAGCACCCTGCCGATGTCCTGGGCATCCTTGACGATGAAACCGAGTTCCTTGCCCGTCGAGTCGCCCTGGCTGCGGAGATCGGGCATGACCACGCGATAGCCGTCATTGGCCAGCGCCACGGCGGCCGGCAGCAGCTTGGGGTGAATTCGCGTACAACCGCCCTGGCCTTGCAACACGAGGATGGTCCCGCGAGGTTGGATGCTGTCGCGGAGGTCGAGACGCTCCCACCGGAGTTGAACCATCATGCCGGATGCTTTGTCCGTTATGGCACAGCCAAGCGATTGGTCCGCCAGGTCGGCCAGGGGGTTGGCGGAAGCTTTGGTCTCCACCCACGCGCGAATGGGCCGGGGTTCGATGATCCAGACCACCAGATCAACCGGCGGGTCGTCCTGGACCCGCACCACCGCCACGCGGTTAAAGAGATGTACGCCTGGACCGTCAAGCGTCTTCGAAAGCGGCCTGCCGCCGTTTGATCCCCATGTAAGGATGTAGTCGGCCGCAACGTGGGCGCAGCCCGGGACAAACAGGAGTGCAACAGTGGCGACGATCAACCGTTTCATGGCCATTCGTCTGATTATACGCTACGCCAGCATTCCCGTGTCGCGGGCGTCTCGCCCGCGAGGCTGTGCGAAAGCCTTGACCTTCCTCATTACGCCAACCGTATGGAACGGTGAACGCGGGCGGGACGCCCGCGGCACGCCGCCTACGCCAGCATTCCCGTGTCGCGGGCGTCTCGCCCGCGAGGCTGTGCGAAAGCCTTGACCTTCCTCATTACGCCAACCGTGTGGAACGAT
>Ga0123353_10003795_pt1 | contig 19263 bp, 14 predicted proteins | sample TergutLab28metaG_3_FD_92763 | JGI IMG/M metagenome (GOLD analysis project Ga0123353, IMG submission 92763) | Labiotermes labralis P3 segment gut microbial communities from Petit-Saut dam, French Guiana - Lab288 P3 | ecosystem: Host-associated > Arthropoda: Insects > Digestive system > Gut ... | reverse complement strand
GTGTAGCCGGATTAGTCCTTGCACCGGTTTTCGCGGCAGTAGGAGCAATTGCCGCATTAGCGACGGAATGTACTATTATAATTGAGCGGTAAAAAGTAAAAAAGACAAGCTATCAGAAGCGAACACGCATGTGTATGTGACAAACAAGCATACGCAGCGTTTCGTTGCGATATGCTATGCTTTGACCGCTTCGGTTTATATGATTGTCGTCGTTTTTTAAGAGTTCTGAGCGGGATGTCCGGAAAGGACATTTTTGATTTTGATAACTCCAAACATCATGATTATCATAAGAAACGCTTGTAAAAAGCACATTGTTTGCTTATTGCCGAAAACCATACCGAGAAACTCGTAGCTCATATTCTGTGTAATAATCATTAGGAAGTTACCAATGCTTACTCCGGCAAACGCCGCAATTGCGTTGCCAGTTGTAAACATGCTTAAAAACATGGTTTGGTTTTCCTTCGGTGTATGCATGAAAGGAAGGTTCATTGCCACCAGATTTATAGCCGGTGCAATGATCGTATTGCCGATAACGCATACTACATAAAGCCAGATATTTTCTCTAAAGACAAAACCGAAACCGGCAAAAACCACGGCATAAGTGGGTAATGCAATTATAAGTGCTGAAAGCCAGGAGGTTTTGCGTATTATTTTGTTCCACATCGGAGTTGAAAGAAGCATTACCGCAGTGCCCACCGCACTGCTCAATGAAATCAATCGGTAGCTTTGTCCGAGGTCTTGAAGCAGATAGGACAGATAATATGTGCCGGCAAGATTTGCCAGAAAGCTCCAGAACATCATAATACTCATCATGAGTAAAAACGGTTTATGCTTCATAGGAACAAGAAAGAGCGCCTTAAGACGAACTCGCTGCAGCTTGTCCGCATACGGCAACTCAACAGAACGTCCGTAAAAAAACATTTCCAGTAAGATTAAAACGAATGCGACAAGACGCAACGCAAGAAATGCATACATCTCAAAACCATGCAGTGTCATGTTGTCCAGAAACGCGCCTGCGGATACCATACATATTATGTTTACTGCAGTGTTTGCCATAAAACTGAACGAGAAAAAATTGATTCTTGTTTTCTCGGGAACACTTTGGATATGCCATGTTGAATAGCCGCTTCCCATGAGTCCGTTTTGTATAATCGCGGATAGTATAATCAATGTAGTAATCAGAGCTAGCAACATTTCTCTTGAAAACGGGAGCAGCGGAAGCGCGGAAACAATTACAAAATAAATAAACCCGTATATCCCTCTCATTGCCAACAGGTACCGTTTTCTTTTTTTAAAACGCTCAAGAATGAGAGGGCTGAATAATTGCAAAAGACCACAAGCGATCATGGTCATGTTTACAGTGCCTATCATGGTATCAGACGCTCCGTTTGCTTGCAGAAACCCTACAAAGAAAACACCTGTCGTAATGATTGACCATGCGATGGCAAACATATTGCCAAACATGATATTTCCCCTGCTTTTAGCTAACGGGTCATCATTATTCAGATAAAGCTCTGAAAAACTGCGGGCTAAAGAGCCGGAGGCAAATCTTCGGGATATTTTAAAATTTTTCATTGGTATATTACTCTTTAGTCAATATTCCATGAGAATGGGACAATGCTACAATGCTAAAATCCAAAAGTCAATATACAATTTTCCGATTGTTTATCATTATCTCTTTTTCGCGGAAATTAAATGTTGCATTAGCTTAGTGCCTATAGCATAATGATGAAAAGTGTAAAAATCATTAAAACTTAACACAAGGATATAGTTTGAATAAATTCAAACTAACGAGTACAATGTGCCAATTGCTCTTCTAACGGCAACCGCAATTGATGCACAAAATGACCATTCCTTTTCATGGTTGTTTTGTGCCTAAGAAGAATCAAAAGGAATGGTCATTAAAATGAAAAAAACAGGGATTGGTCTGTACGGGCATAACGGGCATCAGATAAATGAGCAGCTAAAGACGCTCGATACGGTATATTTAGCGGGCGTGTGCGATGCAGATGGTGAGACAAAACAATTTGCCTCCCTTTCTGATATGTTGGAGTCAAGCGAAATCGAGCTTGTATCACTTTGTTCGCCAAACCGCGGGAAACAAGCAGAGGATGTATTACGATCTCTTAGAGCCGGTAAGCACGTTCTGGCAGAAAAGCCTTGTGCCCTGACTGAAGAGGATTTAGATTCGATTTTAGATTTGGCGACTGAGAAAAAGCTGCTCTTTTGTGAGATGGATTTCTCGTATTTTAATCAACCGTACAATCAAGCAATGAAGCTGATTAAAAGCGGAGTGATTGGTGATGTTGTCCAGGTCTTTTGCCAAAAATCTTATCCGTATACAGATAAACGCCCTCAAGATGAATCAGTTGATGGAGGGCTTCTTTGTCAAAGCGCATTATATGGTTTCCGGTGGGTACAAAATATTGCCGGGCAGGATATAAAGTACATCAGATCGCTCGAAACCACTTTTTCAAATCCAAAAGGCGGGGGTTTGCGCATGGCTGTCTCTATACAAATGGAGTTAGGGAACGGCGGTCTTGCCACGATTATTGCAAATTACCTTAACAATCAGGGAACCGGCAGTTGGGGGTATGAGGAACTGAGAATCTTTGGTACACAGGGGATACTCAGGACTGATGCAAAAGAGAACTGCGTATATATCTATTCTGATGAGGATAATCAAGTAATCCAATGCGGGAATCCCGCCGGCTGCCAGCTTTCTTGTTTAGTATCTTCTATTCAGGACAATACACCGCTATATATGGACATGTGTACAATGACTATGCCGACACGTTTTGCTCTAAGAGCTAAGAGAGCTGCAGAGCTGTGCAGTCACAATAAGACCATTCCGACTTCATGATCTTTTGTGCCTGAATTAAAGGAAAGGAATGGTCCGGAAAATGAACCGTGAAAAATGCTTTAAAAGTTTATCTTACAGCTTGAAGGATCGCTTGGATGAGCGTGATTTACATGTTGCAGAGCTATTGGATGCAGCAAACAAAAGAGATATTAAGAACTATGCGGCTGCTCAACGCAACAAACTAAAGCGTGCATTAATCAGGGATTTTCAATGCGCGGATTCCGCCGCTCAGCTTATCGGTACCCGGCAGATGGACAGATACAGAATTGACCGGTTTATTCTTCCCGGTGCTGCAGGATATGATATCCCTGTGAATCTTTACATACCTGCGGATATAATATCTTCCTGTTACCCTGCGGTTATCGTTCCGGTCGGTCACTGGCCTGCGGGGAAGGCTGATATAAACGTCCAAAGACTATGCGCACAACTGGCACAGACGGGTATGATCGCTGTAACCTATGATCCGGTGAATCAAGGGGAGCGTTGTCCGGTATCTCCCGGGGAGTATCTTGAGATACGAAAGGACTTATCCGAGGATATGATGTCGGTAAATATGCATATGTTACCGGGAAATCTCTTTTATATGCTGGGAGAGAATCTTGGCAGCTTATTTGCATGGGAAGGCAAAAGAGTTTGTGATTTTCTCTGTACATTCTCAATTGTTGACAAAACAAGAATAGGTGTCACAGGGCAGTCCGGTGGCGGCACACAAAGTCTTTACATTGCGGCACTGGATGACCGGATCGCTGCCTGCTCACCTGCGCAATGTCTTACAAAGTTTGCCGGTCATTTATTGGAATACGGTGTTGGGGATTGCGAACAAAGCATAATCAGTATCAGCAGGGATGATGCCTTCGATTATGCGGATTACCTATGGGCAATATATCCCAAACCGCTGATGATAAACGCTGCCGATAACGACTTTTTTAGGTTGGATGGTGTGTTAGAGTTATATAAAGAGATAGAGCGCCTGTATAAATACACGGATAACATTTGTCAGCTCAAGGTAGCTAAAGGCGGTCATATAATGGGTACACAGAGCAGGCAGTTCGTCCTGGATTTTTTCAGCGGTGTGTTTAAAATCGAAAGAGCGCATGAAAAACTGCCTGAACCTATAGCTTTAGAAGCGGATGAGTTGGATTGCTTCAGCAATAAACCGGTACAAGCGATTGCTGTTGCGGCACAAATTCTCGAAAGCAAAATACCGCGCCGCGCCACAGAACATAAAGAGATAGTAAAAAGAGTGTCCAAGCTCTTGTCGGATGTTGATTTACCGGCAGCGGTTTTTACTGAGGGCGCAGATGGTTATTTCACACTACAAGCAGGAGCAGCCGGTGCAGAGGGTTATTTATGCTGCAGAAATGATAATGATTCAGGGCTTTTTATGTTTCTTGGCAAGGTTAGTGATTACATTGGGCAGGTGCAATGTACCGGGTCTTATATAATTATTAATCCGTTTTGCATAGAGCATGCCGGGCTTAAGCAGGTTTTTGGTTATGATGAGGAAACAAGGTTATTTAATCTTGGTGTTATGATGGGGATGACACCTGCCGTTGTGCGTTGTGCGTTGATAAAAAAGCTGCTCGACATCTTGGAAAAACAAGGTTTGAATGCAGGAGAAATTACTTTGGCTGCTCGAAAAGCAGCAGGCATTCAAGCATTATATACAGCAGCAGCAGATGAAAGAATCACAAAGGTAGTATTACATGAGGTGCAGGATTCATTGGATGCTTACTTCTATGATGAAAATCTTGTTCTGCCTGAAACAATGATCCTGCCCGGTCTTAGCGAAATTTGCGATCTGCGGCAGTTGGCGGATGCAATGGATGCTGAAGTTATATGGCAGTAAAGTAGCGGAAAAATGGTGTTGACATTGTAATTTGGATAATATAATATGACTATAGAAAACGTTACCTAAATTTCAGTAAAAAACAAAATAAGGATGAGATAAAAATGCGTGTAATAGTTTCTGAAACACCTGAGGAGTTGGGACAAAAGGTTGCGGAGCATGTGGCGCGGCTTCTTAATGAAGCCATAGAAAAAAATGGTGAAGCCCGATGGTTGATGTCCACCGGTGCGTCACAGTTCACTTCACTTGAAGCTCTCTTGAAAATGAATGTGGACTGGACAAAAGTAGAGGCATTTCACCTGGACGAATACATAGGAATCACATCCGATCATCCCGCCAGCTTTGTGAAATACTTAAAGGAACGAGTGGCAAGCAAGGTTCAATTGAAGGCTTTCCATTTTGTTGATGTCTCTATAGGAATAGATCAAATAATAAAAAAGCTGACTGAAGAGGTAAGCGAAAAGCAGGTTGATGTCGGTCTTATCGGTATTGGCGAGAACGCGCATATTGCTTTTAACGACCCGCCGGCTGATTTTACGGACACATCAAGCTTTAAAGTTGTGCAGCTCGATGAGGCTTGCCGCAAGCAGCAGTTAGGCGAGGGATGGTTCCCTTCTCTGGACGATGTGCCGCATACAGCAATAACGATGACTGTCTCTCAGATAATGAAATGCCGCAGTATAGTCTCCGCTGTGCCTTACGCAGTCAAGGCAAAGGCGATACAAGAAACTCTTGCAGCAGAAAAACCGGATCCGATGGTCCCGGCGTCAATCCTAAAAACGCATCCTGATATTGTATTGTACATCGATAAGGGGTCGGCATCCCTTTCTAGTGAGGAGCTCTTAAAAAGATACACGAGTTGATAATCACGATTACTTTTCCAAGGAGTGTACCATGCTGCATTTTATTGATTGCAACTGCGTTGTAGGATTTCCGCTGGCACCTCATGAGTTTAAGGTTTGTATTCCTTCGGAGGTTGAGCGCATTTCACGGGATTGCGGGATAAGCAGAGCTTTCACATACCATCAGGCAACTTATGATTTGCACCCGATTGACGGCAATAATGCGGTTGATAAAGTTTGTGAAGGCAACAGCTTTTTTAGACCCGTGTGGGTCGTTATGCCTAATGACACTGGTGAATTTTATAAGCCGCAAGATCTGATAAACCGAATGAATAAGCAAAAAGTCCAAATGACCCGCGTTTTCCCTAAGTATAACGACCATAGTTTTTCAATGGCACAGTGGAGCGCGGGACCCATACTAAAGGTCCTTGCAGAAAACGGCATCCCTTTACTTATTGATGCCGATCAAATGGATTTAGAGCTTTTCCATGATTTGATGATATCAAATCCCGAACTGACAGTCATTATTACAAATATTTATTATCGACAAGGCCGCGTATTATTGTCATTGCTTAAACGACATAAAAACCTTATCTGCGAAACATCGGGGTTTCGCTCTTTTTGCATGCTTCAGGCATTCTGTGAAGCCGGTGTAAGCGCACAATTAGTGTTTGGAACGGGAATGGGTTTATACTCGGCAGGCTCGGCGGTGGCAATAATTACATATGCGGGAATCTCGATGAAAGAAAAGGAAGCTATCACGTATGGCAACATCTGCCGAATCTTAAGAACGGATGTGAAGACCGTATGACTTCTTGTATGTTTGCCGATTTGGCAGCAGCGGGCAAACCGCTCAGTAGTATTAAGGTTGTGGACCCGCATCTGCATAACTCTCGTGTTTCGCATTTTTTCAGCCGTTTTGAGAATGGCGCGGATATGCTGGCATCGATGGATCGGATAGGTATAAATTACGGTGTTCTGTCTGATTTGTGGTCTGTTGAAGAGCAGTGGAACAGTTTTGACAAGCTATGTGACTTTTGCAATCTCGCGCCGGGCAGGTTTTACGCATACTCATCGCCACATCCTGACTGGGGGGATTTTTATACGAATCTGTCAAGGCAATGCGCGAATCCGCTGGTTGCCGGTATCAAGCTGCACCCTGTGGTACACGAAAAGCCATTTGACTGCAAGCAGTATAACTTTGCATGTGAAGTGGGCGCGGAGCATGGTATCCCTCTGTTGTTTCATACATGGGGAGTTGCGGACATAGACGCTATTTCCGCTCTTGCCGACCGGTATCCCAAGACGAATTTCCTTGCGGGACATTCCGGAGGAGAAGCTGCCGCAGTAGCTTACGCAACGAAGATGTCAGCCCTGCGAGATAACCTGTATCTTGACACGGCTTGCAGCTTTGTTTGGCAAGGCGCAATAGAATATATGGTTCGTATCGCCGGTGCCCGAAAGGTACTTTATGGATCCGACGCTTATTGGAATTCTATGGAGGTTGCCATTGGCAGGGTCTTGTTTGCAGAAATCTCTGAAGAAGAGAAAACCATGATCCTGGGAGAAAACGCACTGCGGCTTTATAAAAGGATAAAGCCTGCGGACGTATGACCGGAGTGTGTAGTGATGGCGGGTTTTGACGTAACATTCCATCCCGAATGGTGGTTTAATCGCGGCTTCTCTTTTGAGGAGAGATTTTTTCTTGATGCCGATTATAGGATAGCCCGGGACAGAGACATGCGCCGTGTTCTTCATGAAGAGTACGGTTATGCCGGACTTGGCGAAAGCGACCCCGCTCCCCGCCCGTTAATGGATTCAGACCTTTTAGCAGGCGAGTACCTGCAAGCACAGCTTCTTGGCTGTGAAATTACCTTTTACCCCGAAAGGTTGCCATACACACATTCAATGGAAGCAACCGATAGTGATCTGGTTGCTTTAAAACCACCGGACTTAAAAAAAGGCTTATGGATGGCATACAGCAGTCAATTTGAGCATTTACTTGAAAAGTTTGGCAATGTTGAAAGCTATATTGATTTGCACGGCATCCAAAACCTTGCGCTCGCAATCAGGGGATACAAGTTGTTTGAGGATTATCAGGAGGAATCCGGTCTTGCGTACGCTGCATTATCTGTTGCGTACAAAACGATAGCGTCCGTTGCCGGAGCCATTCGAAGATACACTCATAACATCGGCTCGGGAGTATCAAGCGTTTTGAAGCTTCATAACCCGGAGATATACCTGACTTCCAATTGCAGTTGTGATATGATCTCCGCTTCCGCTTATCGTGAACATGTTCTTTCTTGGGATAAAAAACTCGCCGGGGAGTTTCGCCCGTTCGGAATTCATTACTGTGGAGGTTCAATGCAGCGATTGGCACCGGTCTTTGCGGAGCTTTGTCCCGATTTTGTAGAAATTGGCGCATTTTCTGATGTTTATGGTTCACTAATATGTTTCCCCGAAACAACGTATGTAAGCTTACGGGTTTCGCCCGCTGTACTGTTAAATAGTAAGCCGGAAGAAGTCCGTAATACAGTATCTGATATAAAAAAACAGGCTCTGACAGCCGGTTTTCGGGATATAACAGTTTCTGCTGTTGGTGTAGACCCTAAAACACCGCGAGAGAACTTAAACGCATTTTTCGAAGCTGCGGATGAAAAGTATGTCTGAGAATGAATTTGACAAAGTTAAAATGATTTATATAACGAGGAGGACAACATGAATATCAAGAAAGTAAAAGCACACAAGGTTTTTAACATGCATTTCCCTGAATTAGACGAAATAATCATCAACCATGTCGACTATGACGATCTGGTCGCCAATCCCGTGTTCAAGAAGGGTTGGCTCTCAATCACCAGTCTGGTATACCATAAACCAAGTGACGACATATATGTCGGCACCAGCAGCCTCTGCGGAGAGATTCTTTGGAAGCTTAACCGCACTTCCGGAGAAATAACTTCCTGCGGATACGAGAAAATCTGCGACAAATATGACGCAAAATTCCATCGCGCTCTGGAAATTGACGGAGATAGTATTTATGGTGGCATAGCATTGTTTCACGATGTTGATAAACAATTTGAAGCAAAGGGCGGACGTATTATTCGATATGACATAAATGCGGAAAGCTTTGAGATTTTAGGAATCCCTATGGACCGCATCTATATTCAGGCATTTGCTCATGATCCCGCGCGGGGAAAGCTATATGGCTACGGTGCTGTGCCCGAAGTTTTTTGGGAGTTTGACCTGGAGAAAAAGAAAATTGATTTTATGGCTTACATCGGCAGCGGAATTGAGTTTGCAGGCGCGCATAATCCTTGTCTGGACAGAGACGGCAATGTATGGTTCACATATGGAATAACACGTGCTTTTGCTTACGAAACCGGTCCTGATGCTATTCGTATTCTTAAGTATAACCCTGCAAATAAATCAATAAAGTTCTTCAAGCATGGATTCCCCGCTTATGGAGGCCCGGGCAAAGGACGCCCCGACAATATGCTGCTAGGTCCCGACGGATTGATTTATGTCGGTACAACCGATGGTGTATTGGCGCGGCTTGACCCGGATACCGGTGATGTCGAGGATTTAGGAAGCCCGATAGGTCGTCCGCGTCTTGCGGGATTTGCATTCCATCCTGTGAGCGGCTTGCTTTACGGTATCTCCGGCGAGGGTGACGGAGCAGTCGAACTGTTTTGTTATGACACCTGTAAGAAACAGTTGATTTGGCGCGAGCCTGTTGCCGATACGGATGGTGAGTGTCCGGTCCGGATTCATCACATGATATTCACCCCCGACGGAACCATCTATGCAGGCGAGAATGACAACGGTACACGCTCCAGTCATATTTGGGAAATCAAGGTATGAAGGTAAGCTTTATACCACAACGCTGTCTATAGTTTCCAGCAGCTTAGATATGTCTTCTTTCGTATGTGAATCGCACATAACATACGGGATATCCATAAAGCCTTTTACATACTGACCGTTTTTTAAGTGAGAACGCATTAAAGAGATTGCATATTCCTTATTTGCTTTATCGGAATCAAACATAGGACGTATAGTTATTGATGAATCTCTGCCGAGTGCCGATATTGGTATTGCTCTGCGCTTTGCGATTTCCTCAATACCTTCTTTAAGCATTAACCCCAACCGGGATAGATTTTTATAAACATCACCCTGTTCCAAAACATCAATCGTAGCTAGAGCTGCAACGATTGACAGTGTTTCTCCGGCATATGTCGTAGTTACAAAACAGTTGTTATCAAAGCTTTTAAGCAGCTCCGCCCTGCCTGCCAAAACGGACAGCGGATATCCGTTACATATGGATTTTGCGAACACAGTTATATCAGGCATTATTCCGGCAGTCCCTTGCACACCTGTCAGACCGACGCGGAAACCGCATTTCACCTCATCAAATATCAGCAGAGCGCCGTGCTTGTCACAAAGAGCCCGCAGCCTTGAAAAGTATTCAGGCGTAAGGTCTTCGGTCCAATCATAGGGCACAAGTACCACAGCGGCAATATCGGGCGTTTTATTCATAAGTTCTTCTACAGCATCGATATCGCCGTATGGAAACGGAACCGTGTATTTAGCGACTTCCTCCGGGATACCGTATTCACGTCCCGCTCCTACTGCTACACTTTGGTACCAGTCCTGCCAACCGTGATACCCGCACTGGAGTACTGTGTACTTTCGAGTGTGAACACGGGCAAGGCGCACAGCGGCAGCCATTGCGTCTCCACCGGTTTTCATGTATTTCACCCAGTCTATCGCAGGGAAAAGGTCTACGATGCGTTTAGCCAGTGTGTATTCCTTATCGGATGCAATGGAAAATAAAAAGCCGTTTTCCAGTTCCGCACGCACGGCATTGTCGACACGGTCATCGGCATGACCAAGGATTATCGGTCCACAGGAGCAGAAATAATCGGTGAAGGGACGCTCATCCATATCCCAAAAAACTGCTCCGCGAGCACGCTTGCAAAACAACGGGGAGTCTTCCGTTAGCTCCGGGATTTGTCTCTTGGCATTTGTTTGTGTTGCCCACGGTGTGACCTTTAGCACTTCATGAAAATGCGCAAGCTGTGTGTTCATTATTATGACCATTCCTTTCAAAACCGGTGTTGGCACAGGGTATGTCTAAAGTCTCTTACTTATAAGTATAATTACATTTTTGAAGCTTTGTCAAGAGAGGATATGGATATATGGATAGTTACAAGGATGTTTTGACACCTGAAAAATGGACTGCGTCTTTTTCGGGTGGTGGTTTTGCGGGTGCATATAATCATATTGGGCGCAATGTTCTTTTGTCAGATGTCACTGAGCAGGATGATGAAAGCAGTTTGTCAATATGCGTTGAAATTTCCGAAGGTCAGGACTATCACCTGAGCTTTTTGTTCTACCCCGAAGTGACTGCGGCAAAAGAGTCTGCTGTGATTTTTGATATTGAAGGAGTCGTATCAGTAAAACAGTCAGATTACACTGCTCCGGGAGCATTTTGGATCGAATTCTCAGGTGAGCGAAAGCAATCGCCTGATTATACCCTATTTCGTGATAAATGGAACTTCTTCGATTTTCTTTTTCTCGCGGACGGTTCGTCTGCACTACTCGTAAACGGGCGATACATGGGAGGTAAGAAGCAGCCCGGAAGCCTTTTGCCGACCTCCCTGAGAGTAAGCATGGGCTGCGGCAAATCGCAAGCCAGTTTTATGTGGGATAAAGTAGTCTTAGCGGAAATTATGGAAAATGATGTGCGTTTATCTGATTTTGCATTATATGAACATGGCTTTTTCCGCTCAATAACGTTTAGCAGTCCGGATATGAACATGCTCTTTGACGGCCGGTGCGTACGCGGCGATGACTTATACACACAGGGCGACTGGCAATATCCCGGATTTCAAACAGGTTCAACACTTTACGGTCATCCCCTTACAGATATGGATGAAGTGGCATGTTTCGGAATACGCAAGCATGGTATATCATGTACGAATCCGGACACAAACCGGCTTGAGTTGCATTGTCATCATGATTATGATATCGAAGTCCATAGTACCGGCGGTAATGTGATTGCTTTTTCTACGACCTCCAATGCAGTATTCAGCCCTTTACGTTGCACAGCAACATACTATCTTTTCTCTTCTTTGCCGGGAGTAATTTTTTGCAATTGCTTTTTTGAGAATACTTTTCATGATCCGGTTCCGGAGCTTGCCTCGGCTAACTTCGCGGGAATGATATTTACTCAAGGTGAACGCGATGTAAAAGGAAATAAACATATCCCCGCATACAACGGGGTTCGCTTATGGCCAAAAGCAAGTGAGCATCTTCGTTACTTTTTCGGGTTGCATCCGGCAAAGGAATACTCAAAGCCCGATGAAAAAACTCACGAAAACGGAGTTTTCATAAAATGGCAAAGAAATAGAAATGGTTTTTACGGCGCATGGTTGACAGGTGAAACATTTTCACTTGCACGCGGGCTTGCGGTGATGCAAAAGGACGGCAAAACCGATTGGACCGTAAATCCGCCTATAGGAAATATTATTACCGACAAGAGACATTACGGTACGTTCACGACATGCGGAGATGAGTATACGTCAATCGCTTCCGAGCTCAGATTAAAGGATGATATGAGCCTGCCGGGCAGTACCGGTGATGAGGAAGTAATCTTTTTCTCATTAAAACCGGAATGCCCGGTCAATACCGAAGAATCGCTTTACAACTTGGAACGCTCTTTTAATCTTCCGCTTGCTGTCAGTGTTGAGCCGCTTATTGCCGGAGCACGTCCGCAGGTTTGTCTTTGTGAGCTCGACGGTGTTTACAGAGAATGGCAGTTTGTGAGCATGCCGTGGTTATATGGCGACATTGAGTTTGCCGCGGATATCGGTGATGTTTTTTACGGCAACGCCTTTTCAGGCAGAAGGCCGGTAAAAACCGTGTTATTGCTGAGGGATGTCAAGCCGTATGAAAGGAAAATAATCGGACAGCTTCCGATTATGCTCAGCTGCAATAAAACTGATGAGTGGATCGTAGAAAACGGTTTGAGCGCAATGCATAAAAATCTTTGGCTACATATTGTCACTGATAACCTCGAAATACGCTCGGTCATAGCTGACAGAGGTGAGATTAAAGCTTGGCGTATATATGACGGGAGAATGGAAATATGTGCAAATATGAAGCCGGGTATCACAAAATTAAAACTTATTGTTGACAAGGACATTGTACTGATATAAACTGGCTATACGGATAGAAAACGTTGTCTTTTTTGAGAGGTATTGTTATGTCAGCGACTATAAAGGATGTTGCTAATGTAAGTCGCACATCAATAACAACTGTTTCCAGAGTTCTTAATGGAAACGCTTACCCCGTGAGCGATAAACTCAGAAAACGAATACTAAAGGCTGCAAAAGACTTGAGGTATGCCCCGAATCTTGCGGCACGCAGCCTGAAAACCAACATCAGCACCGAAATCGCCGTTATCGTTCCCTCTATTGTAAACCCATATTATACCAGCATAATAAAAGGTATGGAGGAGCAGTTTTTCCGCAGCAATTTAGGAATGCTTGTGTACATCACAGGCAAAAACGGACGTAATCCGGTAGAAACCCTGGAAAGTGTAAGAAGCCGAAAAATGGCAGGTGTTGTTATAGCAGCGGACAGTGTAGAAGACTCGATCCTTAATGATTTAAGCCTGCTGATGAGCGAAAAAGCGCCAATAATCCTGGTTGATTATCAATTAAGCAAGCTTAAGGAGATGCACGGTGTCTTCTTTGACTATTTCAAAGGCGCGGGGATGGCAGCAGAGTACCTGCTGAGTAAAGGACACAGGAGTATAGCTTTTGCTACGACACACCTTGACAGAAAATCAAGATTACTCAGATATGACGGCTTCTGCAAGGCCTTACAATACGCCGGAGTACCGCTCGACGACAGCAGATTACTTGTGTACTCCGGAGAGAGCACCTACAGCGCAGGAATAGAGCTTGCAGCCCAAATCTCGAAGAAACACAATGAAATCACAGCGGTTGCCGCTATCAACGATGTAGTTGCAGCGGGGATAATAATGGGACTGACTCAATGCGGAATAAAGGTACCGGAAGAAGTTTCCGTGATAGGCTTTGATAATGGAGATTTTGCTATGATCAGCCACCCGACCTTAACCACGGTAAATGTACCCGCAGAGAAAATGGGCCGGTTAGCAGCTTCGGCACTGGTTTCAGAGATAAACGAAGATTCAATGGAATGCAGTATTTTTCTGGAACCTGCAATAGTTGAACGTAATTCAGTATCATCAATTAATTAAATTAAAGCATAATTGAATATCACCGATCAGCCGGAGTAAAGTGTAGTTTTTTATTATCCATTAACTGAAGAGGTAACAGATTTATGCAAGCAATCAAGAGGATTGGCCATAAAATTGGGTTCGGGACAAAAAAGTTTGACAGGAGGGGTTTTATTATCCTGTCCGTTGTTCCCGGCTTTATTATTTACTGTGTGCTGATCCTTCTTCCAAACCTCCTGACCGCAGTACTCAGTCTTTACAGATGGAGAGGTCTCAGTTGGGAGTTTCGCTGGATGGGACTTGAAAATTACCGAAGAATGTTTGCTGATACAACTTTCTACACAGCGCTTAGAAACAATCTTTATTTTATGATCATAACAATGATTCTCGTAATTTGTATCTCTTTATTCATTGCTGCCATCCTTAGTAACAAATCCATAAAAAGGGTTGGATTCTACCGCGCTATTTTTTACTTCCCGAATGTCATGTCCGTAGTCGTCATCTCCTTGATGTGGAGATTCATGTATGACCCGAATTACGGAATAATTAACGAACTTTTACGCGCAGCCGGTCTTGAGAGCTGGACACGGGTGTGGCTGGGTGATTTAAGCACAGTCAGACCTGCACTGGTCGTACCGCAGGTTTGGGGAGCTGTAGGACTATACATCTTGATATACATGACCACAATGCGCTCAATCAGCTTCACTCTTTATGAAGCAGCGTCGATTGACGGAGCAAGCAAGATTCGCCAGTTCTTCAGTATAACCCTGCCTCTGATGATTCCGACAATAAAAACAACGTTGATATTTTTCCTTGCCGGCGCGCTCAGCGGCGGATTTGCACTTGTCAGAATAATGACACAAGGCGGTCCGAACCGGGCGTCAACGGTGCTTGCATCTTATTTATATGAAAAAGCCTTTACTGACAGCGATTACGGATATGCCGCCGCAATCGGTATGTTTATCCTTGTTGTAGGATTTTTATTATATTTTACGATTATAAAGGTTTTCAAAACCGAATCCTATGAAACATGATATCTGTGGGAGAGGGTAAGTCATTATGAACAATGTCCGTCACAGAATGGAAGTCAAACCCATTATATTCGGAATATTATCCCGCTTTACGCTTCTGGTATATGCAGCGACGATAATCTATCCGATATTCTGGACAGTCACGATGTCCTTGAAGCCAAATCAGCAGATTTTCCAGAATCTGTGGGGTCTGCCGCAGGAGCTGGCTTTTGATAATTTCGTACGTGCCTGGAACGCCTCGCGTATTGGTGAAGCTTTTTTTAACTCGGTTTTTCTTACCATCATGACAAACTTAGTAATACTGGCGGTATGCCTTCCTCTCAGTTATACATTAGGGCGGCTTCAGTTCAAGGGGCGCGCCGCGATAAGGGCGATTATTATTTCCGGTATGCTTTTCCCTGCAATAACAATGCTGCTTACACAATACATAGGACTATTACGCATCGGATTGATCAACACATATACAGGCATTATTCTGATATATTTAGCGGTATCGATTGCTTTTACCGTATTTTTACTGTCAAACTTTTTTGCGTCAATACCCAGGGAATTTGAGGAGTCCGCTATGCTGGACGGTTGCGGGCACTGGCGTACTCTTTGGCTGATTGCCGTCCCGATGGCATGGCCCGGAATCGTGATGCTGACTATCCTCAATACGCTTTCGATTTGGAATGAGTATATGATAGCTCTGACATTCCTGCAGACTGACAATATGCGGACGATTGCGGTTGCAGTCAGCGTTATGATGAGAGATGTCAGACAAGCTACTGACTGGGGCGCCATGTTTGCGGCGATGGTAATACTGATGTCTATGTCTTTTGTGATTTATGCGATATTCCAGCGTCAGATTCAGGAGAATGTCTCGATGGGCGGCATTAAATAGAGGTATTTAAAGATCTGAAACCCGACGGAGAAAAATACCATGTGGTTGAAAGATCCTTAATGAAGAAAAACAAGAATAAATTTACGAGGAGGAAAAAATGAAAAAATCAATTAAACGCATTATTGTACTATTCCTTTGCACCGCAATGCTTTTTAGTGTAATTGCGTGCGCCGCGGATCCGGATGATTCCGGCACTCAGACACCGCAGCAGCCGGCACCGCAAGCTCCCGACTCCGGTACCGACACCGGCACCGGCGGCACCGAGCCCGACACCCCTCAGGCAAACCTCTCAAAAGCACCCGAGGATATGACTGCGGAGGATTGGGAAACATTAAGGCTTGAACACCGCACACTTAACCTCAATTTGTTCAAAGCGCTGTTTTCTGACGAGCTATGGGATTGGATACTGGCAGACTTCCAGGAACTGCACCCCAACTGGACAATCATTGACGAAAGATTCGATGTGTTTGAAGCAACGGTTCTTCAAGCTGAGCTTCTTATGGGAACACCCAGAACATTCTCCGTCAGTAACTGGGAGTTTACAGGACACAGACAACTGGCAGAGGGCGTATTGTTACCGGTAGACCCGATTCTGAACTCACCGGCATTCGATGACCCGGGTTTAACTGTTCGTGATACTATACATCCCGGAACCCCGATGACCATTATGAACGGTGAGAACTATTCCGTACCGTACAGATTCAGCGCTGACGGTTTTTGGTACAACGTGGACATGTTTGAGGAGCATGGCTGGGAAGAGCCTCAAACATGGAATGAGTTCTTGGAGCTCAGCAATAAGATACAGGAAGCGGGTATCGTGCCCCTGATGTTCACCGCAACATTTGCTCCCTATCCTTTCACAATGCTGATGTATCCCCGCGGTGCGGTATTAGGCGGTTACGATTGGGCAATTGCTCTGCGCAACCTTGATTATGACGCCTGGAACAGCGCAACGACCAGAAGAATGGTCGAGGATTTTGTATCTCTCCGGGAGCATGGCGTTTTTAACGATGATGTGCTGGGTACCGACTATCTCATGGCACAGCAGTTGTTCTTCGAAGGCCAAGCCGCAATGGTACTGTCGGGTACCTGGCTGGAAGTTGAAATGATGGAAGTTATTCCCGAAGGATTCCGTTTTGCCTTTATGCCGGCACCCGTCAAACAAAACAGAAGCGACCCGGCATTTGTCGTCTCCTCACCTATGGGATGGGGACTTTACAGAAACTCCGGACAGGAGCTTGAGGGCATGCAGTTTATCCGTTATGCCGTTAGCGAAAGAGTCTTGACGAAGTATGCGGAAATTGACGGACATTCCACACTTTTCAGTACTCAGGTCGATCTGAGCAGAGCAGATCTCTCCCCGGCGGCATGGACGATATACCATACAATGAACAGACCTGATATCGTCAGTATTCCAAATGATCTTATCAGCCTGGCTTCGGGTCCGTACTTTGACTTCTGTAATGGTGTTGTCGGAATTCTGGCGGGTAACGAAACTCTTGATAATCTTATTCCGACAGCGGCAAATGCAATGCGTGAAGCGAGAAACGATCCCGATTTCGTATTCGTTGAACAAGAATAGCAGACAGACAGGAAAAACAGCTTAAGAGAAATCCAAAAGGAGCCGGGTGTGCATTATACTTACATCCGGCTCCCGTTTTCAAAGCCGGAAATGGATAGTTGTCTTACTAATGACAGGGAGTGCAAAGATGATAAAAGTATCCGAGACATTAACTGAGCGTATCTATGAAATAGAAGACAGACCCGGATGGCATATGGTATCCGTTCAACCGCCAGGTAAAGCCGAAACCATGTTCTTTTTGCGGGGAGCACCGGATGGAACCCGATTTTTATACGGTGTACAACCTTCGTTTCTTACAGATTCCACACAGGATAAATACAGCAATGAGTCTTCATGTGGTTTTCCGCCCGGAACCGGTGTATGGCTGCAGCTTCTTGATGCAAACTCGAAACCTGTGACACCTCTGATGATGCTGCGGTCAATATGCAGGTATCCGTACGGACGTGTCTTTGACGACCTTTACCGGGAAATGATACAGCAGCCCGGGCAGTCCAGGTCATTAGATTACGATTTAGTCTATTATACTACCGAAGCATCGCTTGACACTGTCCGAAAGCGTGTCTCAGGTACAGACGCCCATCTGTATATGGACCATATCTTGGCGAGCATTTTGGTCGACGGCATGAGTGATATGGAGAAAGCAAAAGCAATTTGGATATTCCTGTCTCAGGCTATCCAGCATAACGGTATCCATGTAAACTTGAAAGAAACAGTACCTGCACTCGATGCCTTCTGGGAGGATCCCGCAGGTGATTTTGACGAGCTTACCATGCTAATCCTCGAACTCGGATTCACACGCTGCGGTGTTATAAACGGGTTTATGTCGGCAAGTTTGCTAAAGAGAGTAGGGATAAGCAGCTCTGTTATTTTCGCATGCGGCGGGCATACAGGCGGTATAGCAATGATAGAGGGAAAAAACAGAGTCTGGGATCCGGACGCATACAAGCATGGCATACCTCTTGATGATAATGGTGATATACCGGACTATGAATGGGCGCGTAAGCCTGAGAACTATTTCGTTTTGGATACAGTACCGGCATGGGCTGATACACCTGCGCATGAAGGATGGAATACAACGCGTGAGGGGTACAGGATGAGCGGTTATGTAGACGGAGCGCGGTTTCACTCCGAAACAGGGTATGCATCAAGCTGGCATGGTGCGCCAAAAGCGTATCCGCCGCGTCCGCCGGAGCTTATACCTGTATTATGGCGTAAGGAAAGCCTTGTACGCCTTGAATGGTACGGCAGCTATGCCAGGGATGGAAATTTCCGCGATTATCTGGTCCGGATATTCGATCCCGACAACTCTGTATACACAGAACAGGAGACCGAAAAGCCGTTTATTGAGTTGGAACTGCCGCAGACAGCCGGTTACTCTTTTACGGTACAGGCACGCGACTGGCATGCAAAAGGAACGCCGTATTTTGGACGTATAGATTATACAACCTTGCCGGCAGAGCCTATCCCTGTCAAAAATACCGATTTTCCTTATCCGTGGGATTTAATACGAGAATCTGATAAGAAGAACCGTACAAATCTTTTAGCCGGCGAAGCACCGCTGGAGTATATTGAAGGCAGAGACAATGTTCTGGGGGAAACAAGAATAGCACAGACGAATCTGTGGCGCACAGAATGCGGAAAAGCGGAAAAACCGGTCTTCAGGATGGTTGATGAAACCAACAGGAAATTTTCGCGTGTTTCAATACGCAGCCTGTTCGCGCGCGATTTGCCGAAGCCGCTTAGCAATTCTGAAGGCTGGGTTTTCACTGCAGTTATGCGTATCAACCGTTTCGATGTTGCCGGGTACGGAAAATTCCCGATGGTATGGCTGGGGCAGAAAAATGGACATATAGGTGTAGGAATAGGCATGGACTGCGAAAAAGGACTAATATGCGCCGCCTGCAATATTATGGGAGACTGGCGATATTTTGACGGCTTTGATCCATC
>Ga0123353_10003793_pt1 | contig 19265 bp, 15 predicted proteins | sample TergutLab28metaG_3_FD_92763 | JGI IMG/M metagenome (GOLD analysis project Ga0123353, IMG submission 92763) | Labiotermes labralis P3 segment gut microbial communities from Petit-Saut dam, French Guiana - Lab288 P3 | ecosystem: Host-associated > Arthropoda: Insects > Digestive system > Gut ... | reverse complement strand
TTAGCATCGTCAGATTAGTTATTTGACAACAAAAAAGGAAGTTTTATGGGAATTACTTTTGATACTTTTCAATTTTTACGTTATTGTAAAAATAGTGGCGTCAATTTTGAAAGTACATGCCAAATAGGCAGACAAAGCTGCATGTTTTCATCGAAAAAACATGGAATAAAAAATGGTGATTTCGCGGAGCCGCTGTTTTGTTTTCTTGGAGCTGAAAATGTTGTAAGCGTAGATTACAGTGATTATGAAAACGCCAGCATGATTCACGATATGAATTTGCCTGTGGCCGAAGATATGAAAGAAAAATATTCTGCAGTTATTGACGGCGGAACTTTGGAACATGTATTCAATTACCCTGTAGCAATTAAAAATTGTATGCAAATGGTTAAGATCGGCGGGCATTTGATTTTGGTAACACCCGCTAATAATTTGTATGGGCATGGTTTTTATCAATTCTCCCCGGAGTTGTTTTTCTCCCTTTTGAGCGAAGAAAACGGTTTTGCAGAAGCACAAATTCTTATACAGGATGATTCTTTGCAATGGTACAGGGTAAAAAATCCAAAAGAGATAAAAAGCAGAGTAGATATATGCTGTGCCAAAAACACGGAGTGTTTGATCCGCGTTGTGTCTAGAAAAAAACATCCTACTCCTGAAAATCTGACAGTTCTTCAGAGTGATTATGTAGAGGTGTGGAAGAACACGGATAATGATAATGAAAAGTCTATCGCCGGTTTTGGCGCTAAGGGGTGGAAAATTGCCGTTAAGCAGCTGGTAAAAAAAATTATTCCGGGCTGTGTTTTAGACAGTATCAAAAAATCTATGCGAAGAAAAATGTTATATGAAAGAGTTAATGTTAATAATCTAACGGAAATTTAAAGAATCACGAATCCAATTCGCCATTTTCTCACCGATGATTTTTCTAATTGTACGTTTTACCGCTTGTTTGTACAAACTCAATAATGGCAGTAGCGGCGGCGGTTCATTCATCTTAATCAAATATAGTTCAGGGTGTACACAGTCTATTTGTTCGTTGCAGTCAAAGTGTTCCCTTGGTATGGCTGTTGTTTCAATTTTTCCTTTTTTTACATATAAAACGATGTTTTGCCGGTAGGTGCATGCTACATTATGTTCATTCCACAATTTTTTCCGCGGAAAATCTGTACCTGTAAAACCGTACTTATTAAATATATCATACCAATAGCTTTGCCACCGCTCGTTAATATGGTTTGACCCGCCCTGAAGCGGTATTGCAGCCGAGAACAACACGATGTCTGAAGCGTTTGTAAGTATTTCTACAAATTTTTCAGCGGATTGTTCCGTCAGGTGCTCCGCCACTTCTAAAGATATCGCCAAGTCATATTTTTTTTCGGCTGCTACGACCTCTTTATCAAATTCTATTGCTGTAAAACATTCCTGCGGGATCAGCAGTTTTTTTTGTGCCCATGCCCCGTCATACCCTTTTATTTCATTAACGCCAAGTCTTTTTAGTACGGATAACCATGCTCCTGTTCCGCAGCCAAAGTCAACGGCTGAATTTACGTTAGGTATAATTTCAAGAATAGCCGGCAGAACAATTTCGGCGCTTTTGATACTTAGTTCCATTTGCGAATTATAGAAATCTTCATTATAGTACACATCGCCCAATTTGGTTCCGGCAGTATTAGGCGAATTAGCGTTTAGTGGTTTCATTCTGTTTCCTTAATGTTGAAAACTCCAAGGTTTCTGTCTGGCCGAAATTTCTGTCTGACAAAAGCAACAGCTCCAGTTCGTTCATTTTTTCTTAATCCGACAAATATAATAATAATTCCAGTCCATAGCATACTTGTTACTATAATTAAACATGAACGGAGCGCTGATTCTAAAAATACTTCATTTGCCGCATAAAATTTATTTGCAATGTAAAATGGTAAAAAAGATATTGCTGAAACAAAAAAGATGGGAACAAGCGCTTTTTTGACGAAAGCTCTAATTGGGAAGTTAAATATCTTTCTTCCTATCACGAAAAAAAACGGCCAGCTCAAAAACCGCACTAACGGCAAAACAATAAAAACATAATATGGCGGATAATTCGCTTTACAGACAAAATAGCAAATAACAAGCGCAAGCGTGTTGATTGCGTATGAAGTGAAATATACGGTTCTTAATTTTCCCGACGCATTAACAACACTCCAAAAACAGAATAAAAACGTCTCATTGAGAGCGCCGATGATCAACAATTGTGTAAATATAACAGTGTATTCGGGGACATTGTTAAGCCAAAGTTTTAGAATAAATTCCGTTTCCAAGAGGATAGGAACCGAAAAAATTAGAAATAAAAAGTAGAGTATTCGGGTTCCGCGTTCAACTAAATTCCACATAACACCGGTGTTGTTTGCTGCGCAGGTCATTGTTATTTGCGGAGTTATTGCCTGATGAAAATTGTTCCCAAATGAGAGCAGCGCTGCGTTGACGGCGCTGGCTAATCCTTTTGCAGCGTTTACCGCCGGTCCAAAAAAGAGATTAATGAGAATGTTTGTACCCTGTACTATCATCACTGCGTAAATATTGTTGACAAACACATATCCGCCAAATCCGCTCAGCTCTTTTATAAGCGATTTGTCATAAACAAACGTAAATTTCGTTTCCTTATATTTTATTCGGCAATAGATGAAATAAAAGAGAAACACAACAATTGAGACAGTAAAACTGAACAGAGCAAGAGACACAAGTTTATCCGCGTTTACAATCACTAAAAGATAGACGATAATAAGCCGGGCTATAACATCAAAGATCCCTACATACCCGTATATGTGCATATCTTCGTGAGAAATTATAAGTGCCGTAAGCGGAGCGCTTAAGAGCATTATCAAAAATCCCAAAACAGCGAATTGATAAACCCAATTCGCTGCAGCAATTCTTTCGGCAGGAATCACAAGTTTATTATTCAGGAACCACAGTCCCACTGTTTCGGCAAGAATTATCACAATAACTGCGGCAGCAGCGTGCAGAGCCATACTTGTGGAAAATATTTTTCGCAGCACAGCAGGGTCGCCCCCTTTTCCAAGCTCAACGGAGATAAATCTCTGCGTTATGCTCATAAGCGTGCCGCTCAAAAAACCAAACATCATCACTATGCCGCCAACAACATTATTTATTCCATAGTCGGTAATCCCGAGCGTTTGCAATACAATTCGAGCAGTGAAAAGTGATACTGCTATAGTTATTATTTGTCGGAAGTAGAGCGCAAGCGTATTTTTCGCGATGCGTGTGTTACTTGCTGAAACTGAAAGCAAAATGATACTCTCTTTTTGAGACTGTATAATATCAAATATACTATTATGCAGGGTATAATGTCTCGCTCCGCAGCTTAAAAAGCTTTGAACACTTGTTCCAACGGGGCGGGAAACAGTATATTTCTCGCTGACTGTAAAAGAGCGTTAACGGCAAGGAAACAGGCAATGCAAATAATACCGATATTTTTTTCGGCAAATGATAATTATATCCCGATTGTATCGGTGATGATCCGGTCAATTATGGAAAACGCGGTTAATTCTAAGGCTGAACGAAAATATGAAATTATAATTTTACATCGCGGTATCTCAAAAGAATATACGGAAAAACTTCGTGAAATGAGTATCCAGTTTGCGAATTTTTCAATTGATTTTCACGAAATGATTTTGGAAGACGACGCCTTTTTCATTTCGCGGCACATCACAGTCGAAACATATTTCAGACTGTTTATACCGTACAGATTTCCGCAATACAAGAGGGCGCTATATCTTGACGGTGATATGGTGTGTCAAGCCGACATTTCGGAATTGTTTGATACCGATCTCTCAAAATTTTTGGTTGCCGGCGTTCGTGATGCAGCAGTTACCTGGTATTTTTTACCTGAAAAAAAGAAATCTATCGAGCATCGCAAAATTTATGAATATATGTTGTCAATGAAAAATCCGTCTAGTTATATAAATGGCGGAATGTTATTAATAAATTGCGAAATGTACCGTGAAATTTATTCCGAAAAAAATGTTATTGATACTATTTTTTCTCGTAAATGGCAAGTTCATGATCAAGATATAATAAATTATTTGGCGGAAGATAAAATCTTTCATCTTGATTATGAATGGGATCTTATGCCGATTTGGAAGTGGGCTAAGTACTTGCCGCAAGATCTGAAAAATAAATATATTGAAGCGCACAAAAATCCCAAAATAATACACTACAAACCATATAACTGCTGGTGGTATGTTCCTCACGCTGAGCTTTTTTGGAAATATGCAACGCGAACGCCTTTTATTAAAGAGATTATTGATAAAATGGATAAAAGTGGTTTGTTAAATGAAAATCCTGTAAGCAAAATGTGGAATGAGGTAAAAACGGAAATGGGATATAGAGCGATATTGAAAGCTATGATTATAGATTGTTGGAGGAAGTTGTGGCGGTTTTAAGAAAAGCAGCAAAAAAAGTTTTAATGAAAATTTATCGTATATTGACATTAGTACTTTACGGTTCGGATCATGAGTATTTGGCAAAAGACGTTCCATTGGCAGACATATCGCGTCATAAAAGATGGATGCCTTATGTTGCCGAATTTGGCAATAAAAAAGGGATGAAAGTATTGGAAATCGGCAGCAGATTAGTTACAGGAGATTGTTTTAAACAATACTTTTCCGAAGCCCAGTATATCGGTTTTGATTTTTATCAGGGAGAAAACGTAAATGTTGTGGGTGATGCTCACAAGCTAAGTTCATATTTCGCTAAAGATGAAAAGTTTGACGTTATTTTCTCATCGGCAGTATTTGAACATTTTGCGATGCCGTGGCTTGTTGCCGCTGAGATATCAAAGCTGCTAAAAACCGGCGGGATGGTATTTGTTGAAACACATTTTTCTCATTGTTCGCATGAACGTCCCTGGCATTTTTTTCAATACAGTGATATGGCTTTACGGGTGTTATTTTCTCCGGCGCTGGGATTTGAATGTATAGAGGCCGGAATGTCTAATCCTATAGTTGGGCGTTTTTCATCATTGGCTGATGACTATTTAAAAAATCAGCCAATTAAAGGTTTATACTGCCACAGCAGCTATTTGGGTAAAAAAGTGCGGGAAGCGGATGGCTTTAGCTGGGAAGAGGTAGATATAAACGATGTTGTTGGGAAAACAAAATATCCTAAACCGAACTGAAGATTATTAGAAAAGCCAAAGCGTGTTATTAAGAGGCGATATGAATAAGTCTGTAAGAGGCATCAGCATAATAGTCTGTTCTATAGATCCGGTTCTATGTGAAAATTTGAAAAATTGCATTGCTGAGACAATAGGAGTTGATTTCGAATTTATAGCATTTGACAACCGTCAAGAAAAATATGGAATTTGCAAAGTATACAATCATTGCGCAAAAAAGGCAGTTTACCCATACCTCTGTTTTATTCACGAAGATATAAAAATAACAACAAAAGGCTGGGGCGAGACTCTTATAAAATTTGCAGAATCAACACCAAATTGCGGAGTAATAGGTATCGCCGGCGGTACTGTGGCATACAAAAACTTTCTTGGATGGGCTGATGGCAGGATTGATAATGAAGCGCGCTACCGTTATTGGGATACTTACAATGATGGAGCAGTGCCCAAAGCTCAAGGTGAGCTTGTGTATAAAAACTGTAATCCGAATAATGCTGATTTCACGAAAATTGTAACTTTAGACGGCTGTTTTTTATTTATAGCTAAAAATGTCTATGCTCAAAAACCTTTTGATGAAAATACTTTTACCCAATTTCATTTTTATGACGCAGATTTTACTTTGGGAATAGCTCTAGTAAAGCAGAATTATGTATGCTACAAAATAGATGTATATCACTTTTCAAAAGGTACATACAAAGAGGATTATTTCAAAGCATCTCAAAAATTTCAGATAAAGTGGAGAAATATACTGCCGCTCGCGGTCGAAAATAGTAAAATATCAATTAACCGTGAGTTGTTTCTTGCCGTCGATTATATTTATGTTTGCTATCAATTGAGAGTCTTTCGGCTGATTGAATCTGTTTTTCACTCAATTAGAGTAAACGGCATTATCTTTTTTTGCAGAACAGTATTTTACTATTGTATTCGCAAGTTATCGAGGATGAGGTAATTATTTTGAGCAAAATATCTGTCGCGATGACAACATATAATGGAGAAAAGTTCCTAAAAGAGCAGCTTGACAGCATAATCAAACAATCTCGCCAAATTGATGAGCTTGTGGTTTGTGATGATGGTTCCAAAGATGGTACGGTTAGCATAGTTAACAAATTCTCACTTGCCGCGCCGTTTCCGGTTAAAATAGTTATTAACGAAAGAAACTTAGGCAGTACAAAAAATTTTGAAAAAGCGATATCTTTATGCGAAGGAGATATTGTAATTTTATGCGATCAAGACGATGTCTGGCTTTATGATAAAGTGAAAATATTAGAAGATGTATTTCTTGTAAATCCCCAGTGTCTTATGGTTTTCACAGACGCTATGGTGGTAGATGAAATGAACGAATCGCTGTATAAATTGTGGTCGGTTTTCAATTTCGATAAAAAAAAACAAACTCTCTTAAAAAAAGGCAGCGGGTTAAAGGTTTTTATTGGAAACAACGTTGTAACAGGCGCCACAGCGGCAATAAAAAAATCTCTTTTTGAAAAGGCATACCCTTTCCCCGCTAAACTCATACACGATTATTGGATGGCCGCTATAGCGGTGTTAGATGGAAGTCTATTTTTTAGTGACGCGGTAACTATAAATTACCGTTTACATTCGGCGCAGCAGTTGGGAACGGGAACGTCTGACAGCATAAACTTTTTCCAAAAAATGAATGAGTCTTCTGTTAATAACGCCTTCATCTTAAATTTAGCGCAAATGATATTTAAAGAATTAAATTCCCGGTTTCATTTAACGCGAGAACAATGCAAACTTTTTACTGACAAAATTGAATTTTTTGTGTTTCGCAGCAATCTCCCGTCAGCAAGATTAATACGTATACCTGGAATTACTAAAAATCTGTTTACCGGAAATTATCACAAATTCGCTTCCGGTTTTTTGAGTATAGTCAAAGATTTGATTTTGATAAACGATTCTTTATCCAACCGTGCGAATCAGGTTTCGGCAGAAAGTCATGTCTGTGAATAAAAAACCAATGGGTATAAGCGTAATAGTCTGCTCCATAGATCAAGTTCGCTGCGAAGCGTTAAAAAATTGCATCGCAGATACGATAGGAGTTGAGTTCGAGGTTATAGCGTTTGACAATCGGCACGAAAATTGGGGAATTTGCAAGGTGTATAATTACTGCGCTAAAAAGGCGATTTATCCGTATCTATGTTTTATTCATGAAGATGTTGCTGTAACAACAAAAGATTGGGGTGCAACACTTATAAAATTTGCCGAATCGACACCTAATTGTGGGGTGATAGGTATTGCCGGCGGAACAGTAGCATACAAAAATTTTATTTTATGGGCGGATGGTTTGAACGACAAAGATGTACGTTATCATTTTTGGGATCCCTGCAGAGATGGAACAATGAAGGATGGGGCACTTGTATTCAGAAGCTATAATCCGGATAATACCGATTTCGCGGAGGTTGTGACCTTAGACGGTTGTTTTTTATTTACAGCTCAGAATATCTATGCGGAGAAGCATTTTGATGAGAAAACATTCCCCGGATTCCATTTCTATGATGCCGATTTTACTTTAAGGATCGCCCAAATAAAACGAAATTACGTATGCTATAAAATAGATGTACATCATTTTTCAAACGGTTCGTATAATGCAGACTATTATAAAAGTGTACAAAAATTTCAAATTAAGTGGAAAAACGTATTGCCGTTCACGGTTGGAGATACAAAAATATCTGTTAAGCGTGAATTATTGCTTGCACTTCGGTATATTTACAAATGCCGCCGCTTGAATATCTTTGGATTGATTGAGTCTATTTCTCATTCAATTAGGATAAACAGAAAGAAACGGTCTCAGTATGAGCGGTAGTTCCTTATTTGAGGTTAGAAAGATTTCTAGACTTCGCAGTTTGTCTCATAACAAATCTTTTTAACCGCTGCAGGTATTTTTTTTCAATAAAATGACTTTGCAATTGTAAATTTGTCCGGCACGTTATTTCTTTGCGTGTGTACATAGCGTATGGTATCATTTTTATCACTTTTAGCGTGGCACATAAAAAATCAATAATAAACGCAGGATGTTTGAGAGTCTGTATTGAAAAAAATAGTATCTCAATCAGTATAATAAATGGTATATCTCTCAAAAAAAGAACAAGACTGTCGTTTTTTAAAATTAGAATATATCTGTTTGCAATGTATTCGGCTCTTACTTTTCTATTTTCAAATGGCTTGGAGCCTCCAACACTGTGCCATGCTTTACATTCAGGAACAAAAGCTGTCTTCCATCCCGCTTTTGATATTCTCCACCCAACGTCTACATCATCGCCGTACATGAAAAAAAACTTGTCGAATAAGTTACCACGAACACTTATATCTATAATCATCTCTTTTTTAAAAAGCGGACAAGCTCCATTAGGCCCAAATATGAATCTAGGAGAGATGTCAGCTTCAGTAATTTTCATACCGTTGTGCATATCTTCATTTCTGCGGTCTTTGTGCATTATGTGGCCGCATGAGTATATTAAGTCAGTTTTATTTTCATTATCGCCAAAGAGAATAATTCCATTAACAGCCCCAATTTGCTCCTTAGATTTCTGAAATACGGTTAATGCTTCGGTTAGGAAATTGGGTTCCAGTATAACATCGGGATTGAGCGGCATATAGAAGTCATAATTATATTCAGACATGATTACGTTATGAGAGTTCCCATATCCGAGATTTTTTGTACTTTTAATACATTTAACTTGCGGAAAATGTTCTGAAACTATATTCAGTGCTTTGTCTGCACCAAAGTTATCAAAATAAACAACGTCAAAATTTTTGTGGGATTGATTTACAACACTTTTTAAACAGTTAAAAATATGATTTTCACTTTTGTAGCCAACAATTCCAATTAGAATTTTATCCATTCTTATCTTCTTTTTTGTTTTTCAGCAAAATATTGAACGATGTCATTATCCTGCAAAGCGATAAAGTCAGGTGTGTTTTCACCACTATAATATACTGCATGTGCAGCTGTACGAGACAACTGGCGTATATCGAAAGTTTTTCAAAAAATACGTTTTTTCTATATTTCAGAAGCGCGCGAAATTTTAGCGCAGTTAGGCGTCAGCGATTTTGGGGTGCAAAATGGATAGGGAAAATGTATATTAATGAGCTATAACTATTGAATAAACAAAAACTCGCGCCGCCGGTGCGGGAAATCTTAAGAATAGGCGGTAATTATAATGGCCAAGCTAAAATTCAACGTAACCGGTCCGTGCGTTCCGGGTGAACACTATATGCTTGATCCCATGAGAGGTATTGGCAATGATTTGATGGAACTGATAGATGATAAGGAGTATTTCATCATCCACGCCGCTCGGCAGAGCGGAAAGACTACGCTCTTGCAAGAACTTACCCGCCGGATAAACGCGCATGGCGAGTATTATGCACTGTATTGCTCATTAGAAGCAATAAGCGTGTTTACTGAACCAGAAAACGGGATACCGGAAATAGTTAAAACAATAAAAAGTTGTATCATGAATGCAGGTCTGCCGGAAGGATTCGCGGAAAATGCGGACTATAGTCATATTGCAGGCGTGTTGAAATCATCGTTTGTAAGTTATTGCCGTTCACTTGATAAACCTTTCGTTGTGTTCTTTGACGAAGCGGATTGCCTTAGCGATGGGACATTAATAACTTTTTTGAGGCAGCTCAGAGATGGTTTTGTAAACCGGTCAGACGTTCCGTTTGTCCGTTCTGTCGCCCTTGTCGGTATGCGCAATCTCAGGGATTATAAGGCACAAATCCGGTCTGAATCACAAACGCTTGGAAGCGCAAGTCCGTTCAACATCGTCAAAGAGAGTTTCAATCTGAGGAATTTTACAAAAGAGGAAATTGCAGAGCTTTATAGTCAGCACACGGCAAAAACGGGACAGAAATTTGAACCGGATGCAATCGGCCACGTGTTTGAACAAACACAGGGACAGCCTTGGCTTGTAAACGCCGTTGCCCGCGAGTGTGTGGATAAGATCACCAAGAAAGACTGCTCAATACCTTTAACTGTTGACGGGGTGGAACAGGCGATACAGAACATAGTTCTTGCCCGCGGGACGCATTTTGACAGTATGATGGAACGGCTTAAAGAGCCGCGTGTCCGTAATGTCATACAGCCGCTTGTATTGGGTGAAGAGATTGCAAGCAGAAGGTCCGATGATTATCTGTACACAAGAGATTTGGGGTTAATAAGAGACGATGGCGGTATAACAAGACCGGCAAATCCAATATATGCTGAACTTATCGTTAGAACTTTGAGCTGGGATGTTCAAGATCTCATATCAAGTACGCGTGAAAAATATGTTATACCGCGCTATCTGAAAGACGGCAAAATAGATATAGATTTTTTAATAGAGGATTTTCAGCGGGCAAAAATATCCTGTTGAACTCAAACTCCTGCAAACTCAAAAAAGTCTCGCGGAAAGCCTGAAACAAATATCAGAGTATATGGATAAAGTTGGTTCTGACGCCGGATGGCTTGTGATTTTCGACAAGGATGTTACCCTGAGTTGGGACAAAAAAATCTACATGAAAAAAGAGCTGTTTGAAGGGAAAACAATTACGGTTGCGGGGTGTTGAAAGGCGAGATTGTGAATTAGAGCGGTACTGGAATGTAAGAAAAGAGAATTTTACCAAATGTCCTTAGTATCAATCATAATTGTCAACTGGAACGGCGCGGAAGACTTCTAACCGTAAAAATGAAGTTTGCACCGGTCAAAGAAGTATATTTAACAATATTATGAGTAACTTAATACCTGCAGATAACCCGCCTGTACAAAAAAAAGGCGCCGAATTTCAAACATCGTCAAACTATTCAGCAAATAACTCCGCAAACAACAAACGCATAGCTAAAAATACGCTTTTCCTTTATTTCAGAAGCGCCCTCATTCTGTTTGCAGGACTTTACACAAGCCGCGAAGTTTTAGCGCAGTTAGGCGTCAGCGATTTTGGCGTGTACAATGTTGTTGCCGGGGTTATTATCCTGTTCAGTTTTATACAGGAAGCGATGAACAGCGCGACAACCCGTTTTTTTACTTTCAATTTGGGCAAAGGTAATTTTCATCAGTTAAGAAAAACATTTAGTTTGTGTATCAACATTCATATCCTTACAGCTGTCATAATATTGATTTTGGGGGAGACAGTTGGACTTTGGTTTTTAAACACGCAGCTTAATATCCCTGCCGAGCGTATGGGCGCGGCTAATTTTGTCTTTCATTTTTCCGTACTTTCCGCTTGTATTGGTATCCTGCAAGCGCCTTATATGGCTGTAATAAACGCTCATGAGAGAATGAAAGTTTATGCGTATTTTGGAATTGCAGACGCTGTCTTTAAACTTACTATTGCGCTCTCACTTAGCTTCGCTCCTGTTGACAAGTTGAAAATTTACTCATTTTTGCTTTTTTGTGTTTACTTTGTGATGTTTATCGCTTACCGGATATATTGCCGCAAAAATTTCAAAGAGACGCATTTCAAATGGTTTTGGGATAAAAAGATGTTTTTGCAGATACTGGGATTTTCCGGCTGGTCTATGCTTAGTGGAATTTCGTCAGTTATCGGTTCATATGGTGTTATTATGCTTTTAAATATGTTTCATGGAGTTATGGCTAACGCGGCTTATGGAATTATGGCATTAGTAAGCACCGCCGTTTCGCAGCTTTCCGCAAATCTTGTAACCGCTTTTAATCCGCAGGTCATTAAATCTTACGCAAGCGGCAATATCGAGTATTTGCACAGTTTAATATTCCGGTTTAGCCGCTACTCTTTTTTACTGCTGATGATGGTAATATTCCCTGTTGTCTTAAATATGGATTTTCTTCTGAATCTGTGGTTAAAAGAGGTGCCGGATTTTGCCGTTGCTTTCTGTCAAATAAGATCTGTAAACTTTTTAGTTGAGTATACGCTCTCCGTTTTGTTTGCCTTTGCGATTCTTGCTACAGGCAAAATAAAACATTTTACGATTGTGAGTTCTATCTGCGCGGTTATGAATTTTGTATTATGTTATCTGTTTTTTAAACATGGATATTCGCCGATAGTTGTCCCTATTGTCTATATAACGATAGGTTTTGTCAATATCATCGTAAGAGATATATTTGTTAAGCAATTGATTAATTTCCCTGTCAAAAAATTTTACAAAAAAGTTTTAACCTGTCAAATTACAATCGTTTTCATAACTCTTCCATTGCCAATTTTGCTCTATTTTAATATAAATAGTCCTATAATATCATTTTTTGTGACATCATCTGTTTTTCTGATACTGTTTTTGCCAAGCGCCTATTTTTTCGGATTGGAAAATAGTGAGAAGATTTTATTGAGGAATAAAATCAGGAGATCTCCTCTAAAATCTTCTGAGCAGCAGCCCCCGGATCATCAGCTCCAGTAATTGGCCTCCCTATCACAAGAAGCGTAGCTCCGTTATCAATAGCCCATCGTGGAGTTGCAACCCGTTTCTGATCGTTTACATCTGCACCGGCGGGACGGATCCCCGGTGTGACGACTTCAAAGTGAGGCGGTAAAACAGGTTTCACTTTTTCGAGATCGGCGGCGGAACACACAAGACCGTCAAGACCCGCTTCGACAGCTTTTTGCGCAAGGTGTACCACGTATTTATCGGTAGTCATAGAAACGCCAAGCTCATCGTTAAGCATAGTTTGATCTATACTCGTAAGAAGAGTCACCCCTAAAATTTTTGGACGATTGACCGCTTTAGAAGCTGCGTCTGCGGCGGCTTTCATCATTTGGATTCCGCCCTGAGTGTGAATCGTCATATAGTCAACATTGAGCTCACAAGCCGCCTCAACAGCTTTTGCGGCGGTATTTGGGATATCGTGAAACTTCAAATCCAAAAATATTTTGCTGCCGCCCAAGCGTACCATCTCAAGCGCGGCAGGCCCAAAGCGGGTGAACTGCTCAAGACCTAATTTGTACACGCCGACGCTTGGCGAAGTTTTGAGGATAAGCTGCTTTAACGCTTCGGCGTCGTTAATGTTGTCTAAAGCCAAGGCTATATAATCGCGTTTGTTTTTCATACATGATAATATAATTCAGGGCAATAGCGGCTTCATACTTTGATTTTTTCAAATATCACTCAAAATCTATTTATCCTGATAGTTCCACGAATAAACAAAATCATTTGCACAACATTACTTCTCATGGTTGACGATTGAGTTAATATTTTCACTCGCCACATTTCCCATATATAATGATACCGCAATTAGTTATTTTATTTATTGAAGTACCAATTAAATATTACGCCGTACCACTCCACAACTGCAATACAGCAGTGTTATAAATTAGTTGACTTTTGTATGTGAACAAAAGAGGAAAAATTTACGGGTGACTCATCCCTTTCACAGATTAGAACTGCTTTTTGGAACTCAGTGCCTTAAAAACATCGCCTCCGTAAAAGTCATAATTTTCGGCGTCGGCGGGGTAGGGAGCTGGTGCGCAGAGGCGCTTGTGCGCTCGGGGATTTGTAATCTCACGATTGTGGATTTTGATTATATCTGCGTGACTAATATAAACCGGCAGTTACAGGCGCTGAGCAATTCTGTGGGAAAAGTTAAGGTGGATGAGCTTGGGCGAAGACTTCGCGAAATAAATCCTGACGCGCAAATCAATACTATACAAAAAAGATATAATAGAGATACTGCCGCGCAGTTTAATCTTGCTGATTACCATTATGTGATAGACGCGATAGACAGTTTGTCAAGTAAAGTTGAGCTTATAGTAAACGCAGATGTTGCGGGCGTAACGCTTTTTAGCGCGCTTGGAGCTGCCGGAAAACTTGATCCTGCACGGATAAAAATCAGCTCTATTTGGGATTCTCATAAATGCCGTCTTGGACGGTTTGTCCGCAAAAGACTGAGACGGCGCGGTTTTAAAGGGGATTTTACCTGTGTTTGGAGTGATGAAGAGTTTTTTTCAATCATCGAGAAAAATGAGTCTGATAATATTGGTGATGATGATAATGATCAGGCAGATAACCAAATAGATAATGAAACAGATAACGAATCACTTGACAATAAAAGACAGGTAAACGGTTCAATTGTTCACATGACCGCAATATTCGGCTTTATGCTCTCAGGGCTTGTCATTCAGGATATAGAAAAAAAGTATGGAATCCGGCATGTCAAATAATCTTGGTATTGACCCGGTGCGCTTGGAGCTTAAATCCGCGATTCAAAAAGGCGGGTTTTGGAAACCTTGTCCGGGAACATCGGATGATTATCTTTGCTGCGGTTATCAAATCTTAACGCCTCTTACCGGATGCGGTATGTATTGCAGTTATTGTATTCTTCAAGTTTATTTTCATCATCATCATCAAACCGTATTTGAAAATTTTCATGATCTCGAACGTGAAGTTCACCGCAAAATGGAGAATCACACAAGCGGGGTGGTGCGGTTCGGCACAGGGGAATTTGGTGATTCGCTTTATCAGGAGAACAGGCTCGGCCTGTCAAAAAAAGTTGCAGATGTTCTTGACCGATACGATAATGTTCTTGTTGAGTTTAAAACCAAGAGCGTAAATATTTCTACGCTTGGACAAATAAAAAATCCGCGTAAAGTTGTAGTTGCTTTTTCGCTTAATACAGAGAAAATGGTTGAACAATTGGAAAAGGGAACCGCATCTGTCAAGAAGCGCCTTGAAGCAGCGGCCAAATGCGAGGAGATGGGATTTAGCGTGGCGTTTCACTTTGACCCTATGGTTTGGTATGATGGATGGGAGAGGGAGTATCGCGAAGTTGTCTCTATGATTTATGATCACATAAAAGATCATCGTAAAATAGCGTGGTGCAGCATGGGCGGTTTTAGAACGATGCCGTCTCTTAAAAATGAGCTTATGAAGCGATCAATACAATTCCCGCTTTTTGCGGGGGAGATGATTTTGGGTGCGGATGGTAAACTGCGCTATCCGCGCCCTTTGCGTGTTGAGTTTTATAAAGCGATGGACGAACAATTTAGAATGTATGATAAGGACGCGCCTCTTTACATGTGCATGGAGAGCCAAGAGATTTGGGAGGAGTGCGGAATGTATGAGCGTATACCTAATGGACTGACGCACTTTCTTGATGAGCGCGCAATATCTATTTTATATAAATGAAGATGAAAAACCTTGAATTAGGAAAAATCCCCCGCGTAGCCGGTATTATAGACAGCTTTGTATCGCAAAAGAGATTGAAAGCATTACAGGATAAAGGTGTCGATCTTTTTGAGATACGCGTTGATCTTTTAAATAAGCCGATTGACAAAGTCATAAACTACATCAACGAGATATCATCCCCATTAATCGGTACAATCAGAGAAACCGAATCTAACCGCAATAACAGGGTAGAACTGTTCAAGGCGATCGCTCCTTTTGTTGATTGTGTTGATATTGAACTTGGTACACCCAAATGGCGTGAAATGGTTGATGCTGCTAAAGCGGGCGGATCGACAATTATGATTTCCGAACATGATTTTCATAAGACTCCAAATATAAATGGACTTAACGACATTGTAAAGCGTTCGCTTGATCAGGGCGCGCAGATTGTAAAAATTGCGGTCATGGCTAAAAATACTGCTGATGTTACACGTTTGCTCAGATTTACAGAAGATAGTGAGGTTCCGCTTGTTACTGTTGCAATGGGAGATATTGGGATGGTAAGCAGGGTGATTGCGCCGCTCTTCGGCTCTTTATTTACTTATGGGTATCTTGGGAAACCTGTCGCCCCGGGGCAGCTGTCAGCCTTACAGCTTGTCAGCCAACTCAAATTTTACTTCCCAAATTGCAGATAACTTCTAATTTCGTATCGGTCTGAATCCTCTGTTATTACCGAGCCTTGACGGATTGAAATAATCGACAACAGGCATGAGATACCAGTCATCAAAACTGAAACCTACCGAAAGCGCGTACCGGTGTCCGCCCAAGGTAACTTTGCGGTCATCTACAAAAATTTCCGATTTCGCTTTGTCTGCCCCATAGTCCCATCTGAATTTTACAGCCATAGGATAAGAGTTAAACGAGATCGCTTCAAGTCTCATCTCCGCGCCGTAGCCGAGAAGCCAGTCTGAGCGCTTGAAATCAAATACATCGTTAGGATTATCCCAGCCGCCGCCGCCGCTTAAGTTGAGCGCGCCGTAGAGCTTGTCAAAATATAGAAAGCTGAATTTGCGGTCGATTGATCTTGGCCACAATGGAAAACGGTATGATAACTCACCGCTCAGAACCGCTCTTCCGGTTACAAGAACCGTATCATATTTTATTGTTGACGTGTTACCGAATTCGTCGGTTGTTTCCCTTTCGTCCTTATAGAAAAAAGTATACCCAGGAATCTGAGCAACGGGCAGATAAAAGGATGGAATATCGGAATTACCGATCGTCTTAAGGTACGATCCGCCAAGTGTAAGGTGCAGATCATGCTTCGGGTAAAGCGGCGATGGGATTCCAAGCAGAGCGCGTCCGCTTATTTCGTGAAAGAGGTAGTCGTCGTAACGCTCCTTAATACCTGCGCCTCCAAATGAGAAGCTGTTCTCCTCTTTTAATGAGTGCTGACTCCACAGGCTGTATTGCATTTTTGCGGCCATGCCTGTAGGTGAAATATTAGAACGCTTGTTTCTTGCCTGATTGACAAAATACGCAAGTGTGCCGACTCGATACCCTTTACTTAAGTTATAGCTGAAGACGCCCTGACCGTAGGCATCATCCAAATCAAGCGCGACGTCGTAACTGTTAAGGCCTGTAAAAAGCTGTAATCTTACTCCGCCGCCAAGAGGATGAGTTGCGCCGGCAAGAAGGTTCGTTAGTTGAATCTTATACGGCAGAACCAAATTTTCGCCTTCCGATTCGTCAAAGAACCAGTCTTCACCGGCAATGCCGCGAACCATGACCTCAGCGTCAATCTGTACAGGCAGCGCTTTTGAGGTCCCAAAAATACCGGCGTCATAACTTGCCGCCGGGCTTATTAATCCTTTGTCAAAATCTATAAATTTGGTGATTCGCTTAAGGTCTATCAAGAGAAAAGCGCCGAACTCATTGCCAACGTCTGCCCAGCCGAGAGGATCCATAAAATTGACAACGATGCCGCCCTTAAAGCTGCCTACACCCTTATTCTCATTATCATCGCGCGTTACCGCCTGTTCTACAAGAATCGTTGGTACCACGAGAAACTGTTTGGGAAAGCGGGAGTAATCACGGCGGTTTGACAATGCGACTGTGTATTCTTGATTTTCTCTTGCGGATCTTTGCATGAGAGCGTTTTCGGATATAGTTTTTGTTTGCAATACCTTTATTGAGTCAAGCAGATAAATCCCATAACCGTCTTTATCATACCCAGAGTAAGCGAGTTTTTTTCCGTCAGGGGAGAGTGTGGGGTGAAAAGCGCCGCCTGAAACATTTGTCAATTTTTCTAATGTTTTGGTCTCAAATGTAAACCGGTAAATATTAAACACGCCGCTGCGGTCAGATGAAAAATAGAGCGCAGAACCGTCGCCGTTAAAGTATGGATTCCGCTGATCGTGCTCACTGTCACAAACGATATTAAAGCTCTTTTGTAAAGTGTCATAGATACCGATTTTACGATGAGTACCATCAATATAATCAACGGCAATCTGCCGTCCGTCCGGCGACCAGTCAAGTGAAAATATAGTGTTGAAACTTGCGGTATCACTCGATTCAGGCAGTGATGTGCTTTTAAAGAAATTTTCCGCTGAATTGACTTTTGGGTAGACAATCCGCATACTTTTGCCGCTTGTATCTGTTATCGCTAAGAAGAACTGATCAAATTTTCTTACCGCGCACGCAATAGCATCGCCGGTTGGTGAAAAAGAGGCAGCAAAGACGCTCTTTTGGAATGTTACCTGTCGTTCAGTTTTCTTTCTGAACCTTTTTGGTTTTTCGGGAGGCAGCGTATCAATAAAAAGATCAAAAGACCTTTGCCCGCCTCTTTTAGGATCCTGAAATGATTTTGGCGACTTTCTGCTTACATAAGCTATTTTACCGCTTGGCGCGTGAATATCGAAGTTACTGCTGATTGCTTTTTCAAATTTTATTTTTTGTTTCTCATCTTTTACAGTATCCGACATATTGTAAGAAAAAAGATTGCGGAAAGAGTAATCGTTAGTGGAGTTTGAGATAAAAAACAGTTTGCTTCCATCGGGAGAAAAGCGCGGATAACTGTTGTCGTAACCGTCAACGCTTACTTTGCGTCCGTAAACCTGCTCGCCGATCGCGGAAATCTGCTCCCTGTATTTACGGTCGAGGTGTTTATGCCAGTCGGCATAAAGCTGTTTAGCCGAAATACCGAGCACCGCTTTTATTGAGTTGTCAAAAGAGAGTCTGCCAACTTTGGAGCTCTCTCTTAAAAGTGAAACCACCTTCTCATAACCGTAAGTTTCAGAGATGTACATTATCAGTGAAAAACCGTGGTTATAAACTTTTTCATAATCATCCCCCCGGCCTGTGAACACTTGCGCATGAGGCCATGAAAGCGTTTTGCCGCTCAGTGTAAGTGTACGCATTATCATATCGCGGTGAGTATCCCAGCTGTCAGTCCCGTGCCTTTTGCTCTCATATTGAGCGATTCCTTCAAGAAACCAAGGCGGCATCATATCTGTTGGAAATACGTGCAGTCCCTCAAAGCGCGCGCCGCTGTTTGGGTGTGTAAAATAACCAAATTGCAGATGCGGAATAATGGATGGGAATTTAAAGCCTGTGGCGATAGAGACAACGTGGGCATACTCATGCGTCAATACGTCATCGAACCAGTCGCTGCTTCCGCGCAGATTGTATTCGTAGTCATGCACGCCGATAAATATGAAGTTAAAGTTCGGGTAAGCGAAAGCATCGGGTATTTCGCTTTCGTATAGTACGACGTCGGTTTTTTGCGGTAAAACGATATGGTATGTTTCGGTGAAAATTCCGTGGAGCTGTTCGAGTTTGTTTGCGACTCTTGGTACTAAATGGTCAAGTCCTCTATGGTAATGGATTCTGAAATTGGCTGATTCTACGGTATAGTGCTTTTGCCCGTAAGCGTTGTGCTTTTTAGCTGCGTCAACACTAAATATGTATGATGAAGCCGCGATAAGGAGCGTCAGAAAAAAAAATCGCAGTTTCATCATTTTATAACAGCCATTTTCCATTGTT
>Ga0123353_10003791_pt1 | contig 19269 bp, 9 predicted proteins | sample TergutLab28metaG_3_FD_92763 | JGI IMG/M metagenome (GOLD analysis project Ga0123353, IMG submission 92763) | Labiotermes labralis P3 segment gut microbial communities from Petit-Saut dam, French Guiana - Lab288 P3 | ecosystem: Host-associated > Arthropoda: Insects > Digestive system > Gut ... | reverse complement strand
GGTAATGAACCTTCGGGTTCCATGAAATGCGGGGAATTTCTTGACTAGCTGCAAACCAGTTAGCTTCTCAAGAAGGACTCTGCACCATGGAGTAAGTAAGTAAGGGTGTTTGAAATACTCCTGAGGTTGAAATTTTGATTTTATAACGATGAAATTTTGGGTTTGGTAACAACAGAATTCCTTTATTAGCTGGTTATTGACTGCTCAAGAAAAGCCTTTTACCATGTACCTGGCTGTGCAGTTGATTAGTACATACATATCTGTAATATCCTGTTCGCAGGAGTTTGTGAGCCTGTACTGCTGTCATCAGAAGGTTGAATGGCCCTGTTCTGGCTTTTCACTATTACTACAATGTGTACCTACACCTGTAGCCTGGTTGGCAGAGTTTTCTGCTTCGATGCGAGGCAGCACGTAAATTTCTTTCCTTGCCATCTGCAAACATGGATCGGCTTAAGTCAAATTCACATGATATTTGTGCCATATGTTACATGCAGATTAAAACTGCAAGTGTGAAGCTTGCAGTCATCTCCTCCATGCATCCTGTCTCAAGAAATGGCTGTAAGTTCAAGATCGATGTCCATAGTGTTCATCAAAGATTACATCAACCAGTGACGTCCTAGCCACGGATGTCGGATCCTCCCGGGCTCAACCCTGGGATGGGTGTTCCCACTGAAGCTTTGGGTCCTGTCGTGAACAGGCCTGTCTCTGACGCTTCCCTAACAGCCTGTGGTTGGCAGTTAACTAATTCGCACCGCTCTTTCAGAAGCTAACCGGTTTTCAGCTAGTCAAGAAATTCCCCGCATTTTGATACCCGAGGCTTCATTGCCGCATTCACAAGTGCCCGCCACACGTCCTTATCCTGAGCCAGCTCGATCCAGTCCATACTCCACATCCCGAACATCCGTCGTAATTTTATCTTCCATCTACGCCTGGGCTTCCCAAGTGGATTCTTTCCCACAGGTCCCCCTCCCCCCCAAAGAAAAACGGCCGGCAGGAGCTATAACCAGCGGCTTTTAGTAACAGTGGCGGCAAGCAGTAACGGCTAGGAGCGGCTTGCAGCAGCAACAGCAGTAGCAGCAGCAGCTAAAAATAGCTGCTAGCAGCGGCGGGTAGCAGCAGCTAACAACAGCTGCTAAGAGCAGTGGCTTGTAGCAGCAGCTAGCAACAGGGGCTAGCAGCAGTGGCTAGCAGCAGCAGCGGCGGCGGCGGCTTGCAATAACAGCAGCGGCTAGAAACAGCGGCTAGCAGTAGCGGATAGCAGCATCGGCTAGCAGCAGCAGCAGGAGCGGCTAGCAGCAGCTGCGTCTAGTAGCAGGAGCGACTCTCAGCAACTGCGACTAGCAGAAGCGACGTTTAGCAGCAGTAGCGGCTAGCAACAAGGCGGCTAGCAGCAGCAGCAGTTCCTAGAAACAGCAACAGCAGCGGCTAGCAGGAGCAACTAGCAGCAACGGCTAGCAGCAGTAGCTAACAGCAGCGTCTAACAGCAGAGGCTAGCAGTAGCAGAGTCATGTGCCAAGTAGTAAAGACCAAGGGACTGATAAAACTTAGATCTGCAGAAGAAAGTAAATGAAGCATGCAGTAACACATCTGCCGCAATTGCAGGTAGCTGGCTTCTGTCAAGTTATATATATCACTATGGAGTTTATGCTGTACTTAATTAAATGTAAGATGAGAAGTCTTTCCTAATTCATCAGCTGGTAACTGCAGTTGTCACCTTATGATAAAACGCGGCATTAAACACATTCAATGAAGGCATTTTCATGAAAATTGGAATTGTGAAGGGGATGTCTTATATATGGGTAAATATGGGATGAGTGAACAGTATATCACATACGTCTGCCATAAATGGTGATGTCAGCAGGTACAGGAATGCACCAGATTATCTGAATCGTGTGTAGTTGATTTATGTCATTACACAGAACAGTGGGTACTGTGCGGGTTATCTATGCCAACTATATGATATGCTGTACAGCTGCTGGGCTGCCCCATATAGTTTCGTTTGTAGTAGTTAAATTTTTTTTTAATCCAAGTACAAATTTTTGGGATGGTGTCATTCAGTACAGTTTTTTAAATAGTGTTGCATCAAAATGCCAACATGTATCCTGCCTATCACTGAAAAGTATCACTCTAATTCAAATTGTCAAAGAGCAAAAATAGTATGTCATGATGTTCCTACATTTTCCGCATTTATACAAACGGAACTCTTCTCACTCACCATAGCCAATCCAGCACGCTGCTATACATTTAAAAGATTATTTAAAGTTTATTTCTAACTCAGTGTCCACTTATGAAGTGAAATTTTGTTAAGTAATACCCTTATGATCTTGGAGCAGTCACAAACTATTCACAGACTTCTCCAAACAGCTGTTATTTTGATGTTACTCAAAGTAACAAAAGAGACAGATATAAATGCAGGTCTTTCAAAAATGCTTCTGTTTGTTTAATGAACCTTCTTGTACAATCCATACCCTTGTAGCTTCATTTCATCTAGATAGTACTACTGCAAGCAGTATCCATTCTGTACGGTACCACCATTTCAATCTATGTAGCAGACCCTGTTCACAGGTGAATAAGTTGCTGTCACTGAAACAGATGTGCATTTTGGGCCTTCACCTAAACAGAGTTCCATTGCACGTATATGTCTTAGAATCACATACCTTATTGATATTTACCCCAAACCATCTGTTTCTTTGGTATATACTGTTCAAAAATGTCTGTACTTGAAGAGCACCACAATTTCACCAAATACTCATTGTTCAGTCAGACTATAATAATTGGCATATGCATAATTGGCTTGTCAGATGTTCTCATTTTCAATAATGGCTGTAATTTCATCTGCTTTGTCAAGTTAATTTTTATTGTTACTAAACTTCAGAAATGTATGTATATCAAAGAATCTGTTCTGAAGATGGGGATGCAGTCAGTCCCTGATACAGAGAACTTTCACAACTTGACGTGGCTGTCCGCCCAATAAGATTTTATTGAAAGAATGTATCACTGTATGTCTGTAAAAAGTCATAAAAACCACTCATGTGCAGCAGTATAGTCTTTCTACTTGTCACTATAATGGTGCCCAATTTGCATAATCTCTAAGAACAGGTGTATTTCCATTATAGATACACCAGGCAGTGCACCAAAAAGTACATAATTTCAAAACAGCAGAGCATGAAAATGTTGAGAGGGGTGTCTCATTCTCTGTTAACCCAGTGGTAACTCCAGAAACCTGACGGACTACAGGCACAAACGTTCAGTGGTGCACACTGTGTGTTAAATGTGTCAGTGTTAAGTTCTCTGTCACTTGAATAACAGGAAATGTCTTCATATGAATGTGGCCATGCCTCATTCGAGCAACTCTCTGCTTTGTATCCAGGCACTTGGAGGTATCAAAAGTGTTCATACAACCATGTGCATTAACTCCTAGCAGTGTTAACACATTTCTTCTCTCATACAGGACAGAAACTGAAATGCCAAGTGGAAGATGGACATAAACACTAAATTTTAATATTTCAAAATCATATGAAAATTATTACAGTCACGAAATAATGGAAGAAGATATTCACTGCAATAATTTTTTATCATTTCCTGACAATGATATCCTAAACAAATTTAAAAAAGGCAAGTAGAGGAATTTCTTTTGGTTTATTAAAATCAAGGTAATTTGCTTTTGGTCTCATTTTTCACTAACCAATTTTAGAAATGGCTGCTTGGTTGCAACTGTGAATTTTAATAAGGAATATGGACCATGCTATGAAGGTCATTTCAGAATTTCTGTGTGTGATTTTATTGCTATTAACAAAAAAAAATAATGCTACTGATATTCCTGAATATTGACAAATATGTCCTCTACTGAATGTAAAAACCAGCACTGTCCACACACTCTTCCCATTTACATGGTAAATTATGAACTGCAGCTTTGTATTTACCCTTCCTCAGACAATGTAAAGAGGCAGTGACAGCAGTGTTGATATCATCTTCCGATTCAAATTGTTCACCCTGAAGATATTCTTTCACACATGTGAACACCCAGTAATCACATGTGGCAAGATCTGGACAGCAGGGAGGTTGTGCTACCTCACCTTATCATGCAAGAGTGTGCAGTAATATTTTCCACTGACTATCATAGCAATTGGCATGAGATGGTACAGCACAAGTCCATTTTTGGCTGAAAAACAAGACATGCATGACTTCCAGGGCACCCTGACTGTGCCGTGCAATTTTCTTACTCAGTGACATTGGGACATGCCAGTCAGCATTCTGTCATTTCAGCTGATGGTCAAACAAACACATCCATGACTTGTCAACTGTTAAAATGTGACCGAGAAATGCACTGCCTCCATTTCTCCAATGCAGCAGATAGGTGGTGATAAGTAGAACATGCATGACTCTTTGGTCAATGTTGAGCACATGTGGAATCCACTGTGCACAAACTTTTCATATCCCCAGGGTGTTGGTGAGGATATGGTAAACACTTGCTGGAGAGGTTCCAACTTCTGTAGCAACTGCCGTGTGTGAAATACAGTGCATAAGTTCAAGGACAGGTCTCACTTGTTCCATGTGGTGCTATCAATCACCAGTGTCCGGGCTCCACTGCGAGGTGCATAGTCTGTCTTTTCCTGTCCATTCTTAATGGCATTAACCCACTGGCAAACAGTTTCACATGAAGCACATGTACCTAAAGCTTTCTTCAACTTTGAACACACTAGAAACACTTTTACCCAACAAGATATAAAGTTTTATTAACGTTCTCACAGTCATCCACAAGAAACTGTCTTGCAGTCTTTCTCAAACCATAGCTAAAGAGCAACGACATTACAAAGAATGTGCAACTTTGTGACGGCAACAATTGTGCCACTAATGCCACACATGATTGGAGTTCAGTCATATGAAGCACTGCACGCTACTGCCACCATACACAAAACTTTTTAAATAACCCACATATTTGTTAATGCTCATTAACCTTACCAACCACAGACAAGTCAGCCATTGAGAAATACAAATCACTGTTAGGTAGAGAAAGAAGACAATAACATGCTCCTATGTACAGTCTGTCCCAAACTTTCTATCACAGGACACTCCATATTTAGTAGCAAATATCCGTTAACGACTTCTTTCATAAAATACAATGTAAAATAGAAATTAATAAATTTATAAGGTTCATAAAATAAGCTGCATAAAAACAGAGTGCTTCAAAACTTTGAGAATGGACTGATGGATTAATTCATAACTGTATTCTTATCTGAAATTTTAAGCTTCCAATGTGTGTGAAACAGCATGTAATATAAACAGGTGGAGAAAAACACATTTAAATTGAAGAATGCCCCACCTGTAAGTCTGAATTTAAAATACTGAATGTGAAAGTTTAAACTATTTTTCATTGATATTCATAATAAGCATCTTGATGTTAGACAGAATTTCAGACTATTCATCTCCCTCCTGGGACACTTCAGTGTTGGAAAAGTCACATGCAGTAGGGTGGATCTGTGGAGTCAATGAAAACAAAACTAGAACCAGAATCTGCATTTATTTTTATGCCACAGATCCCACACAGTACATTATTGCAGAATACATCACAGCATAACTACAATGCAGTACAATACAAAACAAATATAAAATACTTCAATTTATAGTCATCAAGTCTGAAATTTTCCCATTACCCCCACTGAAAAAATTGAGAGAACAGGTTTTCACTGGCAAAGGGAAGTACATTACATTAACAATTTGCAGGTTAACTTATACACACCTACTTTGATCATTTCATCATCATAACCTGTAATTAAAATAATACATGTCATGACATTGGTTTTCCATATGTATGATATAAGCTTCTTTGCAACAAAATATTCACACAAATTGGCAATGGTATCATTAATTCAGTTTTTAAGCTGGTCACTTCTGAAGGGATATCTTCAGCAAAGAGACTGGCAATGTAAATTAACAGCAGTGGAAATCAGTTATGTAAAAATGCATAACTGTTATTCCACACTATCATCGCTGTATATTTATGCCACACCAAAATCATATTATCAATAATAAAATGATAAAATTAAGACTGTGTAACAATTCAATGATGTAAGAATGCATATCTTACTGCTTCTCAGACATGTATCTGCTGACAATACTAGCCACCCTCAGGAAGACTGTTAACACAAAGGAGCATTTGATGCTAAAACATACCATCCTCAGTTGTACTTGGTAAATGGTATAACATTAGAAGATTAAAATATAAATATATATATATGTAATGTCTCCCAAGATGGTACCCTGACCTAACTGCACCTGCCTTGTGAAGACACTATAATTTAAAGGGGCATGGTATTAACATCAGCGCCAAAGTCCCTAATTTCTGTGCTGCCACCAGCCAGACTTACAACCAAATTTAGACTGTCGGAAATCTGGCAAACTGCTCTGCCACACAACCAAGTAAAATACAAAATGCACTCATCTATATTTCTCAGTTTGCTTATCTAATACTCCAGGGACATCAATTAGTAGTCAACAGTGCGTCAATTATGTCAGTAAAATTTAGTAATTAACCCAAAAATATTTAATATTAAAGTAAAAATAAAAATATACAACCATAATTTACACTATCACAATGTGACAAATGAAAAGTTTAAATTTAGTAGTTAACCAAATACTCATGTTGCCTTCCTTTATATAGCCCAATGTACACCAGAAATTTAAAATAAATTTCCAAATAATTTTCCTAAATAGTTGTTTGCCAGAATTGCTCAACTCGCGTAAGTTAACTCAAAACGGTTTTCTAACAGGTCCAACACAGCTTACCTTGAATACTCAGCAGAAGTCTGCATCTCGTACACATGATACAAATTCTTCTTTAGTGTAGAAGTCAGAACAATACTTCACATTGACCAAACACATAAGTATAACCAAAATTTCCATGAGAATGAGGGTGTTTGCCTAGTTACAGTGGGCTATATAGAGTAGGGCCGCTGACACATCTAAAAATGTGCGTATTCTTCACTGCATTACACTGTTTGCCATGGGGAAGTTCACTGAAAGTTCATAAACTCTGCTACTTTACAGCAAAAGGGAAATCAATGTCTGAGTTGCACATATTTGTAAGTGCAGTGCACTGCTCTTGTCAGCATTCAAAAGCTTGTCGTGTCTGTGTGCGACTGATTTCCCAACTCAAATTTATAAGTAAATTGTTCATTTATTACAATATTATACAATTACAAAAATTAGGTTCAAATTTATGTGTATATGAGTTTCTATTTGAGTTTACATTTCTTTGCATCCAAACATCTAAGAGCAAATGGTTCTCTCTGATTCTAGTTGAATCAAAAATCTGTAAATACAGCTGAATTAGAATTACAAATCACAGAATTTAAGCAAAAGATTAGAATTCATTACCATGAAAAATGTACATACCCAGTATTAAACACCACATGAGCAATAAATAGGAAATAAATATATCTTTACGTGTATCTATTTCACAGAAGATACATAAATCCAACTCAGTAACATGTTCAGAATCATCTGACAATATTTCCTGTTTAGCTGCCTTCCTGAGTGGCAAAAACTAGCAAAATTCATCATGGTTCAGACAACACCACACAGGACTTGTCATGTCTGGCCGTGACTTTTGCAGGTGTGTCGTCACCATTTAAGACTAAATAGCCAGTCTGTTCTGGTCAGGTGTGGTGTGAGCCCACCCTAATATATGATTTTCAATTATAAGCTCTGTCGATGCCAATGCCCAATTAAATTAAAAAACTCACTACATACACTTATAAAACTTAGAACACTAATATAAACTCACTACAAGTGTATACAAAACATCAACACTGAGAACATCCAAGGTCTGATTACTAAAATAAAATTCACTGTCTATTGCCAGTAACACTTAAGTGCATACAAAGGATCCTACCTCACACCAGAATTTTTTCGCCTTGTGTAAGTGTTGCCTTTGAATTGTTGGACTGGATTAAACACAAGTAAATCATCTTCAGGGTTCCAGGATCTTGGCATAAACTTCAGTCCAGTGTCTATTTTTGATTGACTATGTTTCGTGCTGTTAAAGCTACAACTCGGAATATCAGCCCTGTCACATATGCTATCTGTAACTTTTGAGGCCAAATTTAAGCCTGAGGCAGGTGATATCATACTATGTGTAAGGCCTGGAGTGTCATGTGTACTAACTGTCACTGTCCAGAACTCATTTAAGTCTGGAACAGGCAAAACCTTTCTTTGTTTAACAGATTTTAACTGTTCACTTTCCTTATGTGGTTTCCGTTTCTTACCACCTCTTGTAAATCTTATTTGTACGGTAGAACGGTGACCTACACCACTGTCTTCACCAACACCAGGTTCAGATTTAACATCAGTAATTGCAATCTTTCTCATTGCTAGGCATCTGTAGGAGCTTATTTGGCAACCACTCCAATTCAGTTTACACAACCCCACTGGAGAATCTCTATATATAACCTTCGCACACATATACAAGAACCAGCACAGAGAACAGTTGCAAACAAGAGTTAAAGCATATTCAACAGGCATCACTTCCATTAATGCATTCATGGCATAACAAACAATCCTTTTTATCTCTGTTTCTTTTGACAAATCTGACACAATGTCTGCACTCATATAGTGAAATATTATATTAAATTTCTTTTCTAATTCACATTCATCACATAGGCCAAATGATAATCTAGAACCACGTTTCACAATCATACGGTCTGCAGGACCAACTTTCTCCTTTTCAAAGCCTGGAGTACATGGAAATGTAATTAAGATTCCTTCACTTGAAGTTACAAATATCTGCTCAACAACATGTGAAATATCATCTATTGTTTTCTGTATTTCACTGCACTCAGGTTCAGTATTTTCTAATGGAATTGGACTAATGATATTCTGAAACAATACAGTAACAATCTTTAAAGCAGATTCTTGGGATGCATTTAGAACATTTTGTTGAACTGCAGTCCTCTGCCGGCTACCATCATTGACTGGTGACACATACTGTACACTTTGTGGACTTGCTGAGTTATTAGTGTGATACGGTGTACAGACACGAGTTAATGCATTATTTGTATTACAAAGAATATTAGAAGACATAAAATGCGACTTAACAGTATTTGTATTGGGAGACAATATATATATAGGTAGTTGTTTATCTGCTGTATGGTAAACAACTTCTGCAGCCTTTGTTCCTGAGGACTGAGATTTGTCAGATCCTATATCCGACATTTTTAAATTTCCTGCATAATTCAGAACTACCTTCTGTGGTGCACATTCACTGTCAGTTGAGACCAGTTTCTCTTTATCCTCATCCATGATGTGTCTCTGTTCAAAGTATCAGTAGTAGTAAATGAACACAATTCAAGATTCTGACCAAAAATTAGCTACATAATAAACTGTTACTTTTATGAAAGATATAAATTTCTGTTACATTAAAATTCAGAATGTTTAATTCCATTAAAAATCTGTATTGCTATAATTTATTGTTAAGGACACACAAACTGCTACCTACTTTACTGACAGAATTTCATTCATTATCATTTTCATGTCACACTTCAATTCTGCAATATAAACAGCATTAGATTTGAAATTTAAAACCACAGCCTGACTATTAAAAGAAGAAAGCAGGTCAGCTGTAAACTCCCATGGTGTCTTGAATCTGAAACAGATGGTTGCAGTCGAGTTATATACAAAGTTCAAAAGCACACAAGCACACAATGCATCAAAGAATATAACATTCTCTTCATTTAGGAATGCCTTTTCAAAAGTACAATTTAGCATTCTTAAAGACCACAGATTTTAAAATTGCGGTCAACCTAAAGGGCTGTGAATACCCGAATCTATGTGAAATGACACATGAGGAGGCAGAAATTCACATAATGAGAAGATTCATCAGAAAACTGTCTTTTACCCTGAAGAAAACAGCAACTTACCCTGAAATTTTGGCACCCTTCTACCACCTCTGGCATCACATTCCAGTGTATTCATAATTTTTGTCCTTTGCCACACATCAGGGTGAGAAAATCTAGGATATAAGCAGGACATGTAGCACACCAGAGGCGATGACACATGTACAAAAAATTTTAGTCAGAAAATCTCAAAAGAAGGGATTACTTGGAAGACATAAGTGTATATGGGAAGCCAATATTAAATTGAATCACAAAGTGATGATGTACACAAGATACTTCTGGCATGGGATGGTACTAATCCTTCCAGTAACAAATATCTTAACCAGATATGCAACTACCTACTGTTCAAGAATGACTCTGCACCATGAAGGCAATAAGCTATACAAGGTACCTTCCCTGCCTGCACTAAAATGATCAGAAAATTAAACTCACAAGTGTGTGAGCATGACTGTGTGTGTACATATGAATGTGCTGGTGATGAAGGGGTGTTAAGATGCATGTTGGCTTTTAGGGCTGCACAAAGACCAAGCATCAAATATCAAAGTAAAACATAAAAATTCACAAGCCAAGCATACAATTTATGTGTCAACTGTAAAGATGTAACGAATTAAGAAGCTTGATCAAATTAAACCAGTGATGAAGTGATAAAAAATTGTACAAATATCAATTTGTGACAAAAAGAAATCAGAATACGAAGGTGTACAGCAGCCTGCCACGAGGTCAGTGAAATAACAATGCAACTAAAAAAAGTGTGACAGCTAGTTCAAAAACGGATTTTGCCCAGAAGCTAAGTGATAATGCAGAAGGAAGAATGTTACATACAAGGCACTGCTATAGGTCAAGAATGCACCAAGCCATCTGCCACATACCACCCACCAGGATGAAATAATGAAGGTTATTTTCCTGCCTCTCCACACCATATCCCTGACTCAGCCAAGGGACTGGGCAGTCATCTACACATTTAAGATGTTATACCAGAAACTGCCCTTTAATGTGACATTCGTGACTGTGAACAATCTATTCCATGACTTCTGGAAGTTTTACACCATCATGCATTCCATCATCAATATTCAGGCTGTAAGGGCAATTATCAAGGAATCCACTATGGCTGGTGTCTGGGGGAAGATGTGGCCAAAGTTTATGCACAACTTTGGTGGATTTGAAAAGCCACCAGTAGAACACAATATAAAAGAAACAGATGATCTTGAATTTATGGCACTTGAAAAACAGCTTGGTGGCAAAAGCTTAGAAGACTTCCATTCAGATCCTACTATGAAGCTAATAAACTCCCACAGTTATGTCTGCAGAAGACCTGGTGGAGCAGATGGCAACAAAGACACAAAGGGTGAAGAAGATAAGCCTGCACTGGTACATCTGTTGACAATATGTAATATGCAAAGGCAGGGAACATGCTTCAAGATAGCATAACATTCTACACTTAACGCTGAAATCAACTATGAATGTGGGTCTCTGAAGTAACAACTAAAATGCAGCGGCCACATACAACTTAACATTGGCCTATACAAGAAAAAGGCTCAACAGTGAATGCTTACGGAGTTCTTCAATCTATCTCCCTGTACATCTCAGCCTCCTTAGTGTCAACCTCTTCTACACATGACTGACACCACAATCAAAGATCTTCTGGCACAGAACACTTCTGTGATCAGTGATGGTACTGAAATTATTGAAAAGGACTTACAATTGTCCTATGACATTCTTATAACATCTGTCCATTTGTTATGTACCATTCAGCAATCAAATCAGGTATTGTAAATTTTTTTACCATTTTTTATTTGCATTGTCTACAATAACTGACAAAAATATTAGAAAAAACAACTGTTTACAACCACATAACACCTATATGGTTATAAATGGTCTTTAAACTCCATACACATGAATGTATGTTCAAGAGCTTCTGCATAACCACCAAACCCTCACACAGATTTGGGTTCAAGTGAAATTTGTCTTTAAGACGTGTGACACAGAAGAGAGACAAGGAATATGAAAATACAAATGTCTATTGTCTATCAGTTAAGCTGGACAATGTACAGATCAGTTTTAAACTGGTGTGAGATTGCCATCAATCCTTAAGGAAAGGAAGAACAGCATTCAAACATGATTTGGACAGGGGCTGCTGTTTCAGTAAAATAACAAGCTGTAAGATTGTGTGAATTATCACTGGATAGCGTAGACTTAGTATGACATTTCACCACCAAATGGCCCATCTCATGCATGCCTATGAAAAACTGCTGCATCATTACCAAGTCTAGTGGTTGAGAAGCATGGACATGGGTCACAAAATGGAAGGTGATTATAATATGCAGGGATATATGATGTGACTCCTGTGGAAAGAAGGCATTAAACCGTCAGATATTCATTGCTGGTCATCTGCAATCTGTAGAGGGACAGAATCTACACACAGCACTGTTTTCAACTGGGTAAGGAGTTTCAACAGTGGATCACAACACCCATGCAAAATGGTTCCATGAAGCCAACAGAAAGCCCCCAAGGAAATGGCAGTGATGTTCACCCTGTGAGGGGAATATGCTGATCTGGCAGTTGTTTAGTATTCAGCCAAAAGACAGTAAAATTGCGGGAAATGAGGAGAGTCCAAACAATTTACAAATGTCGCTCATTGCAGAAAACTAAAAGTTAAAGTTGTCTCCGTGCACACCATGAAGGTATGGAGGGGGAGGAGGGGTACAGCTCTAGTCACTATTAACCTCAGAATCAGAAAGATGTGAGTGGGCCCCAGGACTGGTCTCTTTTAAGTTCTGGACAAGAGAAAAGTCTCTTCCCCCTACCAGGAAGAAAACAATTCCTCATTCAGCATGTAGCCTAGTCACTATACCAGCTATGCTACAGTGGCTCCTAGCTGTATGTAACAATACAAATGACATGGGTGCCAGGACAAGGCAGAATTGAAGAGAATGAGGTTGCTGATTAATTCAGAAGAACTGAATCCGAGTATTCAACACTAGGAACTGAAGCAGCCTCTGCATTTTGGAAAAGCTTGCTAATGGGCAAGCTTGGGCCAGATGAGCAAAAGCCATTCAAAATAATGAAGTCCATATGTGGACACAACATGCAAAAGGATTTCTTGGAGAACCTTCAGCCAAACAAACCATAGAACTACTACAGCTAACAGAAACCAGTTCACACAAGTGATGGGACTACTTACAGAGCAGCCACCTGAAAGATCACCTGCTCAATCTGGGACTAACAAAATGTCTCATCTGTGAAAGCTGCCATGAAAGAAATGAAACAGCTTACATGGCTGTGGCATTGTCCAACAGAAGCCAGGTTTTTTCACATAGGATATTTTATGGAACCAAGTGACCAGCATAAGGCTCCATTAAACAAGGTTCAGTGTTTCATTTCAGACTTGCATATAGTGGCAGTGAGACAGGTCCACTCAATATCTATTTTTGCCTTCTACATGTAGTCACACAAGTTGGAAGTCATGCAGCAAGTGAACACCTGTAAGTCCCCTATGCATCCCAATTTCAGGACATGGACCAACCTACCTTTACAGTAAACACACAGAAGCAGGAACAATGATGTTCATGTGTTCTGCTAATGTTAGTGTCTGACCATCTAACTCCTGATGGAACTAACTAAAAGTCTGTTTTTGCAACTTAAAGTTTCGTTCTTTCCGTTTTCTCGTCACCTGAGCTCTGGCTAAGTTTATTTTAATATCTGCTCATCAGTTACTTTACTGTGAAACTTCAAATCCCACACTTCATCACCTGTCCCATGGCCCCATTCAGTAAATGAAATACACCCCTCATGATATACTGCAAAGCAAGAAGGGCACGTGAAAATATCCTGAACTGCCATAACAAACTATACAGTCAAGGGTTATATATCACAACTCTGCCTGCCATCAAGTTATTCTGTAACTGTTTGAAGCACTGCACTTACAACAAGCACAACCTTTGCTGGCACTTAAAAACTTTGTATTTAGCCCACAGAGTGTATTTATGTTGGGTATGACTCTCACAATACACAACTAAAAGGCTTTATTTCCATGCGTATGATTAACCAGAGTTATTGTAATAGACACGCAATGTGTTTCCTGTAAAAGAGGAACTGAAATTTTGTATATCATTTACAAAAAAATCCATGCTTCAAAGGTTATAGATTTCAAGCTTCACTTTAGCTTCCACTTCAACCATTCCTGGACTGTCTGACAAACCTGAAGAAGCTGACTTGGGATTACCACCTCCTCACCTGCACCACGTTACAGGCAGTCTTCATTTCATGTTGCCTGAACAACAGTGTTTCACTTTAACACTGACAATTATTAGTGATCAAAGATTCAATGAATGTTGCCTGGACTTGGATTAATATTGTTTTAACTAGCAACAAGCGGGATCTTAAACAGCCACACTCAAGTGGCTCAATGGTTTGCTGTTGCTCCACTCTACATTGTTTTGCTCTATGTCAGAAACTTTCAGGAATACAATACTATTAAATGAGTCTGGCTTCTAACACTGACTACTCGTATGACCAGTAGCTCCTTCAACCAACTTTCTCAAAGGTAAGACCTAGTCCCATTCATAGTTGGGAATTATTCATTCTGAATGTACATACTGTTTTAACATTTTATTGTTCTGTATAATCAATTACCGCTCTTGTGTCTTAGTATACAAGAAGAGTAAGCTATTAATATTTTATTTTAAAGGTCAAAATCTTGCCCTTTCAAGAATGCAATAATTATTTATTGTTGCTGTTAAGTACTTCCTGTGTTACACATTCTTTATAAATACAGACATCTTAAGGAATACAACCCCAGTATGTGTGAGTCACCTGTATATGGAAAATTAAAAAAGTCAAAGAATGAGCTCTGACAGGGGTGTCAATAAATCAACCATCCTATCCAGTCCTCCAGTGTTGCCTTGCCTTATACAGGATACAAGAGCTTCTGCTATGGCTGAGCACATTCTTTATTACACATCCTCATATTATATACATCCACTACAGCATTGGGTAAGACACGAACACCAGAAGGTTGATTTTCTGATGTCAGTTCAAGTTTAACTGTTGTACTGGGCCTGTGTCAGTGCTTGTCAGACCCATTAATCAATGGCCTACCATTGCATCAGCACATACTGACAACACAGGATAACTCCCCCAGAATGAAGATGAAATATTCATGTAGACGCTTGTCTGCAATGATTGATAGCTTGATATGAAACTTATTGTAATTAGTCCACTTCTGAGTATTTTTAGCAATTTTATTTGAAAATATTGTATTTTTGACTCCACATATGCATATCTTTAACAGAATCTGCCACTGCTTTTTCTTTTTGTTGGAGACCTCCGTGTGGATGGCCACATTGAGGCCAAAACATGTAGGAGCACATCATTATGTGACAAATGATTGTCGGTGATACAACTTTTGTTTTAAATGCTGCATAATATGTGAAAGAATGTATTGAGATTACATTTCCATGATGAGTTATGCATACTACTTTCACCAAAAACATAGTATTTTCTGGAATAGCTAGTAAATGAAGAACTGCAAATAGTTAAGTACCATGGAAAAAATTTTCTGCTACAACATTAAACATTAGTGCCTGAATGTCAATCCAAATGCAACTTTCTATTACAATTCAAAATCAAAAGCCGATTTGTCCCTATAAAAACCTTCAAAATGGAATTATGCTTCAAGACTGTGAATTGTGAATGCTAAGTACAGAACAGCGTGTAACCATTCAAAAGTTTCTGCCTACATTACTGTATTACTGCATTCAAGCCCTGGTGTTCTGCACTACTCTATTACATTCCCATTAATACAAGTTCACAACCGCCATTTGCTCTTTTGGTACCAGTGGGGTCACAATAGCCTGCCAATGTAAGATTTCTAACCCAACAGTTTTCTTCTGATTCCAAAATGGGGCAATGATTACTTTATGAGACCCACAGCAGCAACTAGTCCATTAAGGTTATATTTGCATTTGTCTTTTTGTGCACTGTTTAAAATAATCGTTGCATACCCCTATTTTCAAACACTTTTCCCCGGCCAAAAAACTTCGTGGACATCTAAGACGAACAATTTTCAGTATAGGACAGAACAACACTGTATATCATACACGTGAGAAAGACGAACAAGACGCACACTTGTTCTCATTAATTTATTCCAATTAAACTATCCTCTACATGTTTCGAACCAATAATTGTTCATAATCAGGTTATTTCTGTACACGCAGCATACAGTATTTTACCATGCATCTATGGAATGCCTAGCCGCTAACACGATGCGACTGAAACCTGACGGCCAATTTATATTCACTCACATTCATGTCATCTCTATGTTAGGTTGCCTTACAACCCGGTAACACTGGACAGTTCTTTACGACTGGAGCAGTACCATTCAACAACATAAGTATTGAACAAACGCCCAAATAAGAAATGTACTTGACAAAACATAACCTTAAGTTTCAGAAGCAAAATGTGATGGTACTATGCAACGTCTGGATAAATTAAGATGTTTTTACGGCTGCGTCATAAAATGAACACAAAATTAACACACCTTCAACAACATGAATCGCCCTGATCTCTTTTTCCGTACCATGCGTTGGTACTCCAACTGTCAGGTTTCAATAGTCGCCTGCCTTCCTGAAAATTGGGGGCGGTATGTTTCAATTTATCCCGCACTACAGATCACATCACTTCCACTATCTTAACAAACAATATTCTACACTTTCTCCACACAATTGCGCAACTTGAATAACGTACCTACCTAACAGGTACGGTCAAACAAATATTTGGGGCTAAATTACAGGACTGCCAACGTTGGTGTGCAACGACAGACAACACAGAACATCGATCAAAGAGACACGGAACACAGGTCATATATAAATTCTGTGGTTTGCACGCGGATATGAAGTGTGTTTGCGTTTGGTATGTTCGCGTGCTGATTCTGTATGGTGAATGCGAAATTGATTTAATATAGAAAATGGACAGAGAAAGAACGTTCGTAAGTAAAAAGTGAATACATGCTAGTAAATTGATACGCAATTAATTTTAATATTTTGTAGGATCGCTTTATTTCCAAAATTAGGAACGAATTAGGTGTTATGCACAACCGGTTGGTTAAAAAAAAACGTTGAAACGCACTTTATCATTTTTCAGGTGATACCGGATGAAGTTTGTCACAAAGCTGGTTTATCAGCAAACTGGCATTCCTGCAATAAGTTCAGTGTACATGCCTACCGTCCTGTAACCAGACGCATGCCAGGTAATTATTTCGAGACACGTGGCCTTAGTGCTTATACCGCGGAATTCTTGCACTAACACAAAATACTAGGTTGCGTGATTAATTGTCTGAGACTTAACTTTTACAAATCTGTATTTACTAACGTTTCGAAATGTTATGTTTTATCAAAATGAATGTATTTTAATAAAAATGGTTATATATATATATATATATATATATATACACATACCTTCTTGTCTATTGGCAGTACGCCTTGCGTCTAATAATTTTGGGACTGTAGTAGAACCGGACTGCCAACATAACGCAGTCATGCAAACTCATGTCATGATACTCAAGATATATTATGAATTAAGAACCTTTAATCAAATGTTAGGGTTTGAGATTTCATGTCAATGACATGAACCTCATTTACTGTTGCCATAAATGAAATTGAAACACAAATTATATTTCAGCAAGACTGGCCTTTCATGTTCAGGAAGCCTCACTATATTACACGTAAAGTTAGTGTATGCAGTATCCTTTTACTGAGAAAATCACATCAAACAAAGCATGTCTATCAAGATTAGGCTTTGAAGTTGCATTTTGTTCACAAATGTAAGTTGGTAAGAATTTTTTTCCATTAACATTAAGCTTGGAGATTTCATTTTAGTGACAGGCGTCACACACACACGCACCTATGCACATATGTACTCACGCACATATTCCATTGATCCATCAGTTTGCCATATGGCATGCGGGTATGAAACAAGTTATAATCCTATGAAAACATGGTCATATACAACAATCAGTAGTTAAAGTTATACAAAGAAATCCACTAACACTACGCTTGGCATTTCACTGTTGTGACTCAGTTTTCTAGTGTGTGTTTAATACAAAACTGCCGTTCATATTTTTACAAAGATTAGGTTTTCTGGTTTCATCTTCATGCCAGAAAGTCACCTCCTACAAAATAACTTGTTCCGCCAGTATCAGGCTTTGAGGTTCCAATCTAGTGACAGGTACTGAAGTTGCAGTTTGCCTGCAGACTATAGTCCATCATAGCTGGCCTTTCACATTATGACACAGGTTAGACTCTAGGCTTTTATTTTATGGAGAGATACTCAAGCCACATCTCTGCAATCTTCACCATGCCTAATGTCATTACAGCTTACGTATTGCATAAAATGGAATGATCAAGTGACCCATTGAAAGTTTGTGAGGTGGGATCACAGAGAAAGATACAGTACATGGTTTTACTATGTGTGAACTTTTGAAATACCGTGCTTACTTATGTTAGCGACCATCACATACACTATAGCTACTGTCTGTGTTGGACAACCCACTCAGTATGATTTTCATGACGCAATGCAATTTCCAGGCCATACATCAAGGTACTTATATTATGACATATTAACATGTTAAGTTATAAAATTTGCATCTATTACACAAATAACACTGTTATGAGGTGTTGGTATATGTGAATGGATCATTCCCCTTTCCTGCATTAGATTGTGATTCCAAGGAGGAGCAGATTATTCTCCATGAAGAGCAGTTTTACTGGTTTCCTATCCTGTGTGCATGCATGCATGCACACACACACACACACACACACACACACACTCACTTACTCACTCGCCCACTCACCCTTATACCTGCTTTATATAAAGTGTCATATGGAATGAACACATCTCTAAGACTTCCACTTTTAAAGCATGGAAAGGAAGTTCCTGAATGGTCTGAATTAGCCTACTGTATGTCACAGAATGTTGTGATTTTAATTATAGTACAGACATTTCCAACTTTTCTATTTTTCAAACTTAATGACATTTTAAGAGATACAAAAAATTGTAATAATAATACTTTTTAAATATGTGCCAATTTTTCAATGTGGGAATGAAAGTACAATGAGATGAAGTAGCAGAAGACTACTGCTGGGCAATGACAAGGGCAGCATGGCGGTCATGTTATGACAACAGGTTCCATTGTGAATCTTATGCGTATTGGACCGTGTATCATCTTGATATTTGAATAAAGGTTGACCAACTAGACGACACTTGCTTTATTATATATTGCTCAACATGTTTCAGACGTTAATACGTCCATCTTCAGGAGCTAGCAAGTACTTGTTATGTTGTGTAGGCCGACTTGAGGCGTGCTGGTGTTATGTAGCGG
>Ga0123353_10003788_pt1 | contig 19276 bp, 14 predicted proteins | sample TergutLab28metaG_3_FD_92763 | JGI IMG/M metagenome (GOLD analysis project Ga0123353, IMG submission 92763) | Labiotermes labralis P3 segment gut microbial communities from Petit-Saut dam, French Guiana - Lab288 P3 | ecosystem: Host-associated > Arthropoda: Insects > Digestive system > Gut ... | reverse complement strand
TAACCACAGAGGAGTTGCCCGCCGAACGGATAGCACAAGCTGTTCCGGCGATAACTGCGCCACCGCTGATGTTAATTTGCGTATTGTTGTTGGCGCCATCGTTAAAAGCTGCGCCATCGCTGACGGCATAGCCGCTGCCCACAGAAATAATTGAGCCGCCGTTTACATTTACTTTGGCATTCAAACGATTATCCTGAATCATGAGCGTTGCATTGGAATTGCTGTTGTCGCTTTGTATCTCGCCGCCGGCGTTTACATTAAGGGTAACATCGTTGGCAGCAATCAAGACAGGATTGCCTCCTCTGCCGGAGATTACCAAAGCGCCCTCGCCAATGGTAAGGGTTGTGCCGGTGCCGGTGATATTGAACACGCCGCCGGTGCCTTTTGTATTGGAAACGGTGCACGATGTAACTTCAACAGCGCCGCCGCCGCTCAGTGTTATGAGGTAGGGGTTAGTGGTGAATGAAGGGGTAGCATTTGCCTCCCATTGCACCGTTACACCGGTAGAAATAGTAAAAGTAAGTGCCGGAATTTCCGCATTCATAGGATTTACCACAGTAACGTTCGCCTCTATGATATAAGTGTTGCCTGTGCATGACCAGTAACCCGAATAACTTGCATTTGCATGATAAGCCAAGTCAATAGTTGTTTCGTCCGACTGTGCTTTGAGCGATATTGCCGGAGTTAGCGCAAACAACAGCACAACAAGGAAAAAAGTTTTGACGATTTTGTAGATTCTTACTGTTTTCAATTTAGATGATGTAACTGTTACACCATTAGGAATAAAATTGTAAAGATTTTTCATATTTAGTGGCTTTTTATTATTAATACGTCTTAATTTGTATTAATACAAATTAAGAGATGCAAAAATAATCTTTTTTAGATAACTACTGAAAATGTTTTATTTTTTGGGAATTTAATTATTAAGGAAATAAAATGATATGACTAATGATTAATGATTAATATTCTCTTAATTCTTAATTCTTAATCACTCGTGTTGCGTTTAATCTAATTGAATAACAATAACATACAACCACGTTCTTTGACATTTTGGTAATTGGATTTATTAAGCAAATGAATCTATTTTTCAGAACTTCTTTTTTAATTCCCTAATCATATCTTCGGTCATTGAAGTCAAATTGAACTTTGGATCCCATCCCCATTCTTTGCGGGCGCAAGTGTCGTCCATGCTGTTGGGCCAAGAATCAGCGATATTTTGTTTCAACGGATTAATATCATACTCCATTACAAAATTGGGGTAATGTTTTTTAATTTCGTTGTAAATGATTTCCGGGTCAAAGCTCATGGCAGTAACATTGAAAGAGTTTCTATGGATTAATTTTGCGGGATCTACTTCCATTAAGGCAATGGCAGCTTCAATAGCATCGGGCATGTACATCATATCCATAAAGGTACCTTTTTTCAATGGGCAGATAAATTTTTCGCCTTTCACTGCAGCGTAATAGATTTCAACCGCGTAATCTGTTGTGCCTCCTCCGGGGAGTGTTTTGTTTGAGATTAATCCGGGGTAACGCACTGAGCGGGTATCTACGCCAAACCGTTTGTAATAATAGTCGGAGAGCAACTCGCCGGCAACTTTACTCACACCGTAAATAGTTTTGGGGCGTTGAATGGTATCTTGCGGGGTTTTATCTGCCGGTGTTTCCGGTCCGAATGCACCTATAGAGCTTGGAGTTGAAACAGCTGCTTTAAATTCTCGGGCTACTTCCAAACAATTAATTACACTTCCCATACCGATATTCCACCCTAACATAGGGTTTGCTTCTGCCGTTGCCGACAAAATTGCCACCAAATTATAGATAGTATCAATGTTGTGTTTTTTCACTACATCAGCAATCTCTTGCGCTTGAGTGGCATCAATTTTATAAGAGGGACCTCCTTCGGCAAGTTCAGGATCCAAAGGAAAACGAAGATCTGAAGCAACTACATGGCTGTTTCCTAACTTATTACGTAATGCAAGCGTCAGTTCTGAACCTATTTGTCCGCTTGCGCCAATAACTAAAACATTTTTCATATTATATCAATTTTTTTCGGTGCGCAAATATATAACAAAATTTCTCTTTCTTTGCACAAAAAATTAAAAACAAATAAATATGAAAAAAATTATTCTTTCTCTATTAGTTTATCTCCTGTTTAGCCTTACCTTAACAGCTCAAAAAGCGTCACTTACAAAGGCTTATAATCTTTTTTTCGACAAAGATTTTTTGAAGGCAAAAGAAGCTATAGACTTGTGTACACAAGATGAAAAATTGGCGCAAAGGGCACAAACTTGGCTTTATAAAGCAAATATTTATTTCTATTTGGCAAATCAGGAGTATGATGCCAAAAGAGAAAACCAATCTTATCAGGCGCTCCATCCCGATGCAGCAGAAGGCGCTTTCGACGCTTTTATAAAAGCAAAAGAGATGAGTAAAAATGTGGAAGCATTCGATATGCTAACCCCTAATGAGGGAATTGCCAAACTCTATGCCCTGCTTTTGGTTCATGGTGTTGATGAACTAATTACAGGAAATTTTGATGAAGCTAAAAGAATTTTGGAAAAAGCAATTACAAGCTACGAATGGGTAATACCTCCCCAATTCCCTTTAAATGGGGAACTCTATTACTATTACGCATATACCTTAGAGATGTTGAACAATACCGAAAAAGCCGCTACATATTATAATAAAGCGCTCCTCGATGGTTCTACTAACGTTAATATATATCTACGACTCATTGAAAATCATAAAAAAGAAAATAATACAGCTGCTATAAAGGAGATTATTACTGCCGGGAAGAGAGCATTACCAGAAAATCCTGCACTTTTTGTGGCTGAAATTGATTTTTACTATTTTATCAAAGAGAATGAAACTGCAAATAGATTAATGGAGAAACTTCCATCATCTGTTTTCGAAAACCCCGATTTAATGGTAAATATTGCCAATTTCTATATTATTGATACTAACTACACAAAAGCATACGAGTTGCTGAAAAAAGCCAACCAAATAACACCTAATAATTTTGTTATTTTTTATAATCTTGGCGTTTGTGCCTATTATCTTTCCGAAGAAAATTTCCAAAAAGGAAACGATTTAGATGTTAAAGGAGATAAGACCAATGCAATGATTTATAAAACAAAATCAGAAAACTTCTTGTTAGAAGCTCAAACTTTTTTTGAGCGCGTTCATAAGACAGAACCACAAGATTTAAACGTAATGTACACACTGCGATCTATTTACGCACGACTGCAATCGCCAAAGTATGAAGAGATGGATATAAAGATTAAGTCAGCAAATTAAATAGACTTAACCAAATGTCCTTCACTGGTCTCTCACCTTCTCAAGTTCTCGAAAGTCGCAAGTTGCACGGCGAAAATACGCTCACTCCACCCAAAAAAACTTCTTGGTGGAAGCTGCTCTTGTGCAAATTTACCGATCCGATTATCGTTATTCTGCTGATTGCATTAACATTGTCAATAGGTGTTTCTTTTTACGAATATCTTACGGGAGATGCCAAACTAAGTTTTTTTGCAGAACCGGTAGGCATTTTGGTTGCCATCTTGCTGGCTACATTGGTGGGCTTTTTGTTCGAGATGAGCGCGAATAAAAAATTTGAAGTGCTAAATCAAGTAAACGATGATACTTTGATTAAAGTGATTCGCAGTGGAAATGTATGCCAAATTACTAAAAAAGAGGTTGTTGTTGGAGATATAGTAATTTTAGAAACGGGCGAGGAGATACCCGCCGACGGCGAACTCTTGGAAGCAGTCTCTCTTCAAATCAATGAGTCAGCGCTTACCGGAGAACCTATCTGTAGAAAAACTATAAATCCGGAACAGTTTTCAACAGAAGCTACTTATCCGTCGAACTTCGCTATGAAAGGAACCACAGTTGCCGACGGACACGGTATTATGCAAGTGCTTAAAGTGGGCGATGCCACTGACTACGGAAAAGTATATACCGGCGCTCAAATTGAAAACAGCGTAGAAACGCCGCTTAATAAGCAACTGAATAAACTCGCAGGCGTAATCACAAAAGCAAGTTATATTATCGCCGGTTTTATCATAATTGGACGTTTCATCAGCTATTTTTCCGGCACAGAAGGATTCTTTGTGGAAGGCTGGGTTGAGTTTGGCAGATTTGCACTTAATACTGTAATGATTGCTGTTACACTCATTGTTGTTAGCATTCCCGAAGGATTGCCTATGAGTGTTATTTTAAGTTTGGCGTTGAGTATGAAACGGATGCTTTCTACCAACAACCTCGTGCGTAAAATGCACGCCTGCGAAACCATGGGCGCCACTACCGTAATCTGTACAGACAAAACCGGTACGCTCACACAAAATCAAATGAAAATTTTTGACACAAAATTTTATAATTGTACTAAAAATATAATATATGAAGGTATTGCCGTAAATACTACTGCACATCTTGATTGCTCTGACTCTGCCAAAATTATGCCAATAGGGAATCCCACCGAAGGCGCCTTGTTGCTGTGGCTGCACGAGAATGGCATTAATTACCACTCTTTGCGAGAAGAAGCCAAAATTGTTGAGCAGCTCCCCTTCTCAGCAGAGCGTAAATATATGGCAACCATAGCATATTCGCCGTTGCTTGGAAAGAGAGTGCTGTATGTAAAGGGGGCATCGGAAATTCTTTTCGACTTTTGTAAAGAGATTCCTGCTTCGAAAGAAGATATTCTATTACACCTGCTTACCTATCAAATCAAGGGGATGCGCACACTGGGCTTTGCCTGTCAAATTATTGAAGATGATGACACCACTCTTTATATTCAAGAGGGAAAGTTGCAACAAACAAATCTCACCTATATGGGTTTTGTAGCTATTTCCGATCCTGTTCGCGATGATGTGCCTGAAGCAATAATAACTTGCATGAATGCAGGTATTAAAATCATTATCGTTACAGGCGATACTCCTGGAACAACAAAAGAGATAGGGCGACAAATAGGTTTATGGAAAGATAATGAACCCGAAGAACACCACCTTACCGGTGTACAGTTCGCTGCGATGGATGATAAAACGCTCTTAGAACGTATTTTGAATTTGAAGATACTTTCACGCGCCAGACCTATGGACAAACAAAGGTTAGTACAACTGCTACAAAGTACAGGTCTGGTTGTTGCCGTAACCGGCGACGGCACAAACGATGCCCCAGCTTTGAACGTTGCGCATGTAGGGCTTTCAATGGGCGATGGAACTTCGGTAGCAAAGGAAGCCGGCGATATTACAATCCTTGACAATTCGTTTGCAAGCATTTCGCGGGCTGTAATGTGGGGACGGTCGCTATATCAAAATATTCAGCGTTTTATCCTCTTTCAGTTAACCATAAACGTAGTTGCCTGTTTAATAGTTTTGATTGGCGCATTTCTTGGCACACAATCGCCCCTCACTGTTACACAAATACTTTGGATAAATCTCATTATGGATACTTTTGCTGCATTAGCGCTCGCCTCATTACCCCCTAATGAAAAGGTAATGAAGGCAAAACCACGCAAAACAACCGACCATATTATTAGCAAAGCCATGGCAAAAAACATACTGGGAGTCGGTTTTATATTCGTCATCTTGCTGTTCGGGTTGATTCAATATTTTAAACATGCAGATATTCGTACTTTGGCTGATTTCAATATAGTGGATTTTGGTAGAAATTTCTTTAATTTCTCACATGGTAATGGCTTGTCATCGTATGAATTATCGTTGTTCTTTACGATATTCGTGATGCTTCAATTTTGGAATATGTTTAATGCTAAAGCGTTTTTAAGCGACAAATCGGCATTTGCAGTGTTGCGTAAAAGCGGAGGCTTTCTTGCCATTGCACTTGTCATCCTTATTGGTCAATGGATCATTGTATCTATGGGCGGCGAAATGTTTAATGTAGTTCCTCTAAAAATTGAAGACTGGGTAATAATAATTGTGGCTACATCGTTGGTGTTGTGGATTGGAGAAGCAATCCGAAGATTACACAACAAAAATTAAGAAAAAAAATAGATATTTGCCACCCAGAAATAATCATATCTATATGTCTAATTATTCAGAAGATAGTATAAAATCATTGGATTGGAACGTACATATCCGCGAACGTCCCGGAATGTATATAGGTAAGCTCGGAGATGGTTCATCGCACGACGATGGAATCTATGTCTTGCTTAAAGAGGTGTTAGACAACAGTATTGATGAATTTATGCGCGGATATGGAAAAAATATTGAAGTTTCTATCAAAGATGACAAAGTTACGGTGCGTGACTTTGGGAGAGGAATTCCGCTTAAAAAAATGGTGGACTGTGTCTCCAAAATCAATACAGGCGGGAAGTTTGACGATAGTAGCGCTTATGATACCGCAATAGGTATGAACGGCGTGGGTGTGAAAGCAGTGAATGCGCTCTCCACTTTTTTTAAAGTACAGTGTTATGTAGATGGAAAACAAAAAAGCGCAGAGTTTTCTGAAGGTACAAAGTTAACAGAACAAAATATTGAATCCACTAAAGAGGCAAACGGAACTTGTATCACTTTTGTCCCCGATAAATCAAAATTTGTTAATTTTCATTGGCATAATGAATATATTGATAAAATGATGTGGAACTATGTGTATTTAAACAGAGGATTAACCATCATTTGTAACGGGCAAAAGTTTGTTTCTAAAAACGGATTGTTGGATTTAATTAACAACAATGTGTCCGATGATCTTCTCTATCCGCCTATTCATTTAAAAGAGAATGGTTTTGAGTGTGCCTTAGTGCATACAAACCGTAAATATGGCGAAGAGTATTATTCATTTGTAAACAGCCAAAACACCATTTATGGAGGTACGCACCAACAAGCTTTCAGAGAAGCAATTGTTAAAACTATGCGCGAGTTTTTTAAAAAAGATTTCGACCCTAACGATGTTCGAAACTCTATCGTTGCCGCGCTCTCTATTCGGGTGAAAAATGCCACTTTTGAATCACAAACTAAAACCAAATTAGGCTCTCAATATATGGAACCCGGAGGACAAACCATTCGTAATTATGTGAACGATATGGTTGTACGTATGCTGGATAAGTATCTTCATATAAATCCTGATGTTGCCGACACTATATTAAAGAAGATTGTAGAATCGGAAAAAGAAAGAAAAGAGATTGCAAGTATCAAAAAAAACTCAAAAGAGATTCAAAAAAAAGTGAGTCTGCACAATAGCAAACTCCGCGACTGTCGCTATCATTTTAACACGAACGACTCACGTGGCGTTGAAACACAGATTTTTATCACAGAAGGCGATTCTGCCTCTGGGTCCATCACATCTTCAAGAGATGCAAACACACAGGCAGTTTTCAGTTTGCGGGGAAAACCTGTGAATACCTTTAAGAAAACAAAAAGTATCATATATGAAAACGAGGAACTTAGCTTGCTGCAAGCTGCGTTAAATATTGAAGACGGTTTAGATGGGTTGCGTTATAACAATATTATTATTGCCACAGATGCCGATGACGATGGGATGCACATTCGGCTCTTACTGCTCACTTTTTTCTTAAAATATTTTCCGGATTTAGTAAAATCAGGACATGTATATATACTTCAAACCCCTTTGTTTAGAGTAAGAAACAAACAAGAAACCATCTATTGTTACTCTGATGAAGAAAGACAAAAAGCCATAAAGAAGTTAGGGGGCAAACCGGAGATTACTCGTTTTAAAGGACTTGGTGAAATTGACCCAAAAGAGTTTAAGAACTTCATAGGTTCTAATATGCGTGCCGATCCGGTGGTATTAGACAAGAAAATTAAAGTTCCCGATATGCTTGAGTTTTATATGGGAAAAAATGATGACGACCGCCGTCAATTTATTATGGAACGGCTTAGAGATGAAATTGACGTTTAATTGAAAACTTAAAACATAAAGTATTAACCATTAGTCATTTATAATTATTAACTTATGCCAAAAATTTCAAAAAAAGGGCAAGAGATGCCCCCTTCTCCAATTCGAAAACTTGTTCCTTTTGCAGATGCTGCAAAACAGCGTGGTGTGAAAGTTTTTCACCTCAATATTGGACAGCCCGATATTGGAACGCCGGAATGTGCATTAAATGCTGTAAAAAACAACACTTTAAAAGTGATTGAGTATAGCCACTCTGCCGGTAATTTAAGTTACCGAAAAAAATTAGTAGAATACTACAAAAGTGTTGAAATAGAACTCACTCCAGATGAGATTATCATTACTAATGGTGGTTCTGAGGCAATTCTCTTTGCTTTCAACAGCTGTATGGATCCTGAAGATGAAGTAATTATCCCTGAACCTTTTTATGCCAACTATAATGGTTTTGCCATCTCGTGCGGTGTGAAGGTAAAACCTATTGTTTCTTCTATTAAAACAGGATTTTCATTGCCTGAAATTTCAGAGTTTGAAAAGATTATTACACCTAAAACTAAGGCAATCATGATTTGCAACCCCAACAATCCTACCGGATATCTTTATTCGAAAGAGGAGATTGAAAAATTGGGGCTTTTGGCTAAGAAATACGACCTCTACCTATTTGCCGATGAGGTTTACAGAGAGTTTTGTTATGACGGGGAGATCCATTTTTCTGTTATGGATCTTCATGATATATCCCAACATGTGGTTTTGATGGATTCAGTATCAAAGCGTTACAGTGCTTGCGGAGTGCGTGTCGGAGCTTTCATTACAAAAAACAAAGAGGTTTTGGCTACTGCCATGAAGTTTGCTCAAGCGCGGTTAAGTCCGCCCACTTACGGACAAATTCTAGGGGAAGCTGCCTGCGACACCCCGAAATCGTATTTCGACGAAGTAATTTGCGACTATGTAGCCCGCAGAAACTGTGTAGTGGAAGCCATCAACAAGATGCCCGGTTGTTTCTGTCCTAATCCAAAGGGTGCTTTTTATGCTACTGCGAGCCTCCCAATTGACGATGCCGATAAATTCTGCCAATGGCTGTTAGAATCGTTCCACTTTAACGGAAAAACGGTTATGTTAGCGCCTGCCACCGGCTTCTATTCTTACCCTGCTCCCGTAATGAATGAGGTGCGAATTAGCTACGTCCTAAATGTAAATGATTTGAAAGAAGCAATGGAGTGTTTGGCAGAAGCCGTGAGGGTTTACCCGGGAAGAACGATGTAATGCCAAAATGAAATATTTTTCATTAAACCTTTTGTATGTAAGAAAGAATTTACAGTTACCGCCGTTTTGATACAAACAGCAATCCCAAAAACATGAGCCCTCCGTTAAGAATTAGCAACTCAAAACCAAATTTATAGCCATCCATCAATTGGGTCGAATATTTTGAAAGAAAGAACACAATAACCGGCATTAATAGGGAAAAAGCAGGTATTAACCAGCGATTTCTGATAACTCTTTGAGTAAACATTCCGAATGCAAATAACCCTAAAATCGGTCCGTAAGTATAACCGGCAACAATGAAAATAATACGTATTAACGCATCATTGTGATAGTTTGAAAAAACAAGGATAACGCCCAAAAAAAGGATAGACATAAAAATATGTACAATTCTTCTTACAAAAGTGCGCTCTTTTTCGTTTTTTGTCCATTTTTCTATATTTAATATATCGAAACAAAAACTGGTGGTAAGCGCAGCAAAAGTTCCGTCTGCACTTGAATATCCGGCTGCAATCAATCCCACAACAAAAAAGGCAGCCGCTACAATACCCAAATTGTTAAGGGCAATATAGGGATATATTTGGTCGCTTTTCATTCCCGATAGATCAATCCCTTTTTGCTGTGCATACACTAAAAGCAATCCGCCCAACAATAAGAAGAGAGCATTCACAACCACTAAAACACCTGAAAATGACATCATATTGCGTTGGGCATCTTTTAGGTTTTTGCAAGTTAAATTTTTCTGCATCATATCTTGGTCTAAACCGGTCATGGCAATCGTAATGAACATGCCACCAAAGAGATGTTTTAAAAAATAGTTATGCGCACGCCAATCGGTTACAAATACTTTGGTATAACCGGATAGTTGCATAGATGAAAAGGCTTCGCCAAACGAGAACTCTATATCTTTAAAAATGATGAAGATCGTAACGCCAAGTGCAAAAAGAAAAACGGTGGTTTGGAAAATATCTGTCCATACCACAGTTTTAATTCCTCCTTTAAAAGTGTAGAGAAAGATGGTGAAAATCATAAGAATAGAGGTTAACCACATGGGGATTCCCCAATTATCGAACAAAAAGAATTGTAGTACAAAAATTACCAAATACATTCTTAATGCAGAGCCTGTTAGCCGTGAAATGATAAAAATTAATGATCCTGTTTTTTGTCCTTCAATGCCAAACCGTTTTCCGAGAAACTGATAAACTGAGGTCAAATTCAGCTTGTAGTAGAGCGGTAAGAGCAGATAAGCGATGGCTAAGTAGCCGAGAATATAGCCAAGCACTACACTGAAGTAAGTAAACTGTGTATTCAGCACATCTCCGGGCACCGACATGAATGTTACGCCCGACAACGAAGCGCCCACCATTCCGTAAGCTACCACCACCCAAGGTGATTTTCTGTTCCCGCGAAAGTAAGAGTCATTGTTGGCTTTACGAGAAGTTAACCATGATACAAAAAACAGTATGATTGTATAAGAAAGAAAGAGGATAAAAATAAGGGATTGCATAGATTCCTTTATTTATCCAATGCTTCAATCGTCAGTCGCCGAAGAGCATAAATTGCAGGATTTTTCTCTCCCAGAATATTAAAAGCTGATAATACTGCATTTTTTGGTGAGAGTACTGTCAGGTTTGGGACATCGCTGGGCATTCTGAGATTGCTCCATACATCTTCAGGATGTTCATTTGCAGTAGTGCAAACAGAGATCACAGGCCAGTCGGTTCTTGCAGAAAGTGTAGGCCCAAGCCCGTTGCTCATACCTACCAACGCTATGATTACGCCCCCTTCGGGGTACACTGTGTGTATTCTTTCCAATTCTTCTATTGCGTAGGTTGGTTTTTTGTGCGCCGAAATAACAGGTCGTTCAATATTCAACCCAGCTACAGGGTTAACATCCGGAAGTTTGTCGCTTTCAGAGCCTCTCCAAAACACCAAAGCTTGTGTTGGGATACGAAATTGAGAAACGAGCTGTGCAACACGTGCATATTTGTTTTCCACTTCTTTGAGGGGGTGTCCTTCGCGAAACACCTGTTTGCTGAGTTCTTCCCAATCTGTTGTTTGCAACCGCCAACTGTCGTTGTCAATCACATCAGCAACCACCAATTCACCGGCGTGGGTAATGCCAAATTCGAGTTTAAAATCTATGAGTCTGTAGCCAAGGTTGTTCCAAGCTCCCTCTAATACTAAAAATGTTTTACGGGCAAGTTCTTCTATCTGTTTTATTTCTATGTTTTCCGGTAAAATTTTTCCACGAGCCACGCTTCCGAGAGGTTTTTTATCTGTAGATTTTGGATGATAGAGCAGCCATTGCTCATCAAAAGGATTGCCGATAAATGGATCGCTTTCATCGGGGGTAAGCCCGGAAGTCAATCTTTCTCCATCAATAACAAGTTCGCCTTCAGTAGTTTTCAGAAATAACTCGAAACACAATCTATGGAATCTGTGCGGTAATTTACCCTCCTCTTTTCCGAGTTCGGGGTGGCGTTTGAGATAACTTTCAACAGCATATCTACGAACAATCACTTCAAGAGGTATCATGTTGCAATTCTTTGCAACAACTTCTGTTTCAGAAAGTTGTTTTATGTATGCCGTTGAAATGCCTGTTTGTTCTAAAAATTCAAACACACGACAAGTGGTCGTTGTTGCTGAGATAGCTTTAGTTTCAAATTCTCTCGTTTTATTTGGATCATTGTCTGCAGTAATGTATCGAAGGTTTTTCATAACCACTACATTAGAATTATCTGTTCCCCAAATTTCCTTTGTTTTTCCTTTGGCGAGTAACGCTGTTGTTTTTGTATAATCATTCATTATTTTAATTTTTTTGCTTGTAACGAGTAAGAATATAATTTTATTTTGCTTTAATCAAAAATACTACAATCTCCTTTTCCTTCCCTTACAATTTCTATCTCTCCCGAAGTACAGTCAACAACAGTAGAGGGCACATTATCTCCATAACCTCCATCTACGGTGATATCTACCAAATCGCCGTATCTTTCGTAAATCAACTCAGGGTCAGTAGTATATTCCACAATATCATCATCATCTTTTACAGAAGTAGAGAAAATAGGGTGACCTAATTCTTCAACGATTGCGCGAACAATGCTGTTATCGGGTACGCGGATTCCTACTGTTTTTTTTGCTCCGTGAATCATTTTAGGCACGTGATTATTAGCGTTTAAGATAAAAGTGTAGGGGCCTGGCAGGGCGCGTTTCATTGCTTTAAAAATATGGTTCTCTATCGGCGTAGTAAAATCTGCTAAATGACTGAGGTCGTGGCAAATAAAAGAGAGGGCGTTTCTCTTTTTTTCTTCACCTAAAATAGAGATAATTTTTTCTACTGCTTTCGGTTTATAAATATCGCAGCCCATGCCGTAAATAGTGTCTGTGGGGAATATTACAATACCTCCGTCACGCAAGCAACTTGCCACTTGTTGAATGGCTTTAGAGTTTGGGTTTTGGGGGTAAATTTTAAGAAACATATAGCATAAAATAAAGAAGGGTAAGCTACTTCTATCGCATCGCTACAACCTAAGTACCCTTGCTACATTCCTGTCCTGGGGGAGTTAAAAGGGAGCAGATCGTAGGAGACTTACCCGGCGGCAAAAATATATTTTTTATTTACTTTTAAAAGTAGTATGTGCAAATTTGCAGGACAATTTGAAAGATTATTTTTCGTTAAACTTTAAAACATTTAGAAAATTTCAACAAAACATTTTTATTATGAACGATTTAAAAAATTACATCGAAACCCACAAAGGTCTTTTCTTAGAAGATCTTTATTCTTTATTGCGCATTCCTTCGGTAAGCTCAAAGTCGGAGCATAAGCCCGATATGTTAAAATGCGCTGAACGCTGGAAAGAACTATTATTAGCAGCCGGATGCGAGATTGCTGAAGTACATCTTACTGCCGGAGCGCCCGTAGTGTATGGCGAAAAATTAGTGAGCAAAAATGCTCCAACAGTTTTAGTATATGGACATTACGACGTGATGCCCGCCGAACCATTAGATTTGTGGAAAACTCCTCCTTTTGAACCCACCATTGTGGACGGAAGAATCTATTGCCGCGGCGCAAACGATGATAAAGGACAATCTGTTATGCACGCCAAAGCTTTTGAATATTTGCTGAAAACGAACCAACTCACTTGCAACGTTAAGTTTATGATGGAAGGCGAAGAGGAGGTGGGCAGTAAAAACTTGTATAAATTTTGCGAAGATAACAAAGAAAAGTTAAAAGCCGATGTGATTTTGGTTTCCGATACAAGTATGATTGATTCCGAAACACCATCTATTACGGTAGGACTTAGAGGATTAACCTACCTTGAAGTGGAAGTTACAGGTCCAAACCGCGATTTACATTCAGGACTATTCGGAGGTGCGGTTGCAAATCCCATCAATATTTTATGCAAAATGGTGGCTTCTATCACAGACGAAAAAAACAGAATTACTATTCCCCATTTTTACGACGATGTTTTAACAGTTTCTGATGAAGAGCGCGCTTTAATGGCGCAAGCACCCTTCGATGTTAAGGGATACAAAGAAGCAATTGATGTAGAAGAACTTTGTGGTGAAGAAGGATTTACCCCGATGGAACATGTAGGGATTCGTCCATCATTCGACCTGTGCGGAATATGGGGTGGCTATACCGGTGAAGGCACTAAAACTGTATTGCCCTCAAAAGCGTTTGCGAAACTCTCTATGCGTATCGTCCCCAATCAAAATCCTGACAAAATTAGCGAACTCTTCCAAAAACATTTTGAAGAGATTGCACCTAAATGCGTAAAAGTGAGTGTAAAACCGCATCACGGAGGCAATGCATACGTTTCGCCGATTGATATGCCGGCTTATAAGGCAGCAGAAAAGGCATTTGTTGAAACTTACGGAAAAATGCCTATCCCAACCCGAAGCGGAGGAAGCATACCTATTATAGCAGGTTTCGATAAAATATTGAATACTAAATCATTATTGCTCGGTTTTGGATTGGAAGCTGATGCCATTCACTCGCCAAACGAAAGCTATAAATTAGAACATTTCTACAAAGGAATTGAAACGATCGTCTGGTTCTATAAGTTCTTTGGAGAGAGAAAATAGTGGTTGCCGGTTATGAACTACCTACTTCAAGGCGCAAAACAAAGATTAATAGCAGGACTTCGGGAAAGAGGAATTTCTGATGAAAATGTGTTGGCCGCTTTTAATAAAGTGGATCGCCACAAATTTATCGAATCTTTTATGGAAGATAAAGCTTATATAGATATTCCTCTAAAAATTAAATATGATCAAACAATATCGCAACCTTTTACGGTAGCATTTCAAACGCAGTTATTGCAAATTAAAAAAGGTGATAAAGTATTGGAAATCGGAACCGGTTCAGGATTTCAAGCAGCTATTTTAAGCGCAATGGGCGCAAAAGTTTATACCATAGAGCGCCAAGAAGGGCTTTATAAAGATACTTCTAAACTTCTTGACGATATTGACTATAAAATATTTACTTTTTTTGGTGATGGTTTTTCCGGAATCCCTAAATATGCTCCTTACGATAAAATAATAGTAACCTGCGGTGCTCCAATTATTCCTGAATCTCTTATTAATCAATTGAAAATAAATGGATTAATGGTTATTCCCGTAGGAAAGGAGTCGCAAAGAATGATCCGTGTTACCAAAACTGACGAAAATAACTATAATAAAGAGGAGTTTGGTAATTTTATTTTTGTGCCAATGTTGAAAAATACACAAGGAAGCTAACCTTACTTACTCACAACAAATTTTTTATGGGTAACAACCCCGTTAGATGTTAGTTGAACGATGTAAACTCCATCGGGCAGGTGGGCTATGTTTATTGAATTGAGGATTGAGGATTGAGGATTGAGAATTATTTTTTGTTTTCTGCCAGAGATGTCAAAAACCTCCACATTGTCAATTGTTAATTGTTCATTATCAATTCTCAATTCTCCTGTTGTGGGGTTTGGATAAATAGTCCACGAATTTTGTGTAATCTCTTTAATTTCTGCAGTTTCGCTTTTGCTTGCTTCGGCTGTGTTTCCATAACAACCAAGGTTTACACGTGCACCGTTAGGGCTGGGTTCGTTCGAGTAATCGGAAACTGGATTTCCTGCATCAATTGCAGGACTATTTACATTGTCGTTTACAAATTGTTGGGTTACAGGGTCGAAACGTCCTGCTTTAGATTTGAGATGGAAATCTCTATTATCGTCATTGGCAAACAATGGGTCGGACGAAATGTTCCCTGTACCTGCAAAGCCTTGTTGGGTGAGCGTGTAATTGACGGCTAATTTGGCAAGTGCTGCACCATCGTCAATGAATTCAAAATCACTTCCGTTGTTCCAAAAGATACTGTTCTCAATATGTGCAATGCTTCCCTGCACATACATTGCTGCTTCGCTGTTATCGGTCAAGTTTTCCGAAACGGTGCAATTATACATATACAAAACCGACGGATTGTAGTCGTAGTCTGCATCTACGTAAATTGCCGAACCACTTTTCCGGGTTTTATTGTGGTAAAACAGTTCGTGCTCCATTCTTACTTTTGCCGCTTCGTCCACAAAAACGGCTCCTCCGCGATCCGGCGCGTAGTTATTGCGCCAAATGTTATGCGACAGGGTAATCAACTTTGCGGTATCGTAATTAACAATCGTAATAGCTCCGCCCCATCCGTAAGAGGGATCGGAAGCGGCAGTAACGTTTCCATCAAAAATATTTCGGGTTATTGTTCCTGTTCCGTTTATAATTACACCACCTGCGTGATCGCCGTATCCCGTGTTGTTTTCAATATGGTTGCCGGAAATGAGGAAATCAACGATAGAACTGCTCGTTCCCCCGATTGCCGCGCCGCGGTCAGATTTGTTGTTACGGATAATGTTATTTTTAATAGTTACGTTCTTTCCTTCCAAGCCAATTCCACCACCGCGCTGAGAAGTTCCCTGTTCTCCATTGTTTTCAATTATGTTGTTTTCAATAGTGATGTTATCTAAAAAGCCCGACCATCCGCCTGAAAGTTCAATACCCCGCTGACCGTTGCGAATAGTAAAACCGTTGATTATCAATGAACCTGAAATCATCACGTCTATATTAATCCAAATACACGGAACTACGCTTGTCCCTGCAATAATCGTTATATTTGCCTGTGGATTAGCAGAATTAAAATCGCCGTATCCTGCAAAACCACCGATCAACTGCACTTTTTTCTGCGAAATTTGAACGGCTTCAGAATAAGTTCCCTTAGCCACTTTGATAATGTCGCCGTTTGAGGCTACGTTAATCGCTGTCTGAATGGAACGGTAGGGATTGGATGGAGTTCCATTTTCAGAACCACTTGAGCTACCATCCACACAAATTTGGTTTTGACTGAATATCGCAAGGCAACAGCCAAGAAAACTGAAAAATAATACTATTTTATGCATGTAATTTATCAATTTATATTATAAGTTTAATCTTCAAATAGTTCCTTTAAATCAATCACCAATCCCTCTAAAGTTTGTACCGGAACGTGCGTATCGCCGTAAACTACCTGATAGGTTTTTCCATCATCATCGTATTTTCCATTTTCTTGTAAAAGAAAAACAGTAACTGCTTCATCTTTAGGGTAAACCACCCAGTACTCTTTTACACCGGCTTTTTCGTATAGAGAGAACTTTAAGTTCAAATCCCGTTTGCTTGTAGTAGGAGAGTTCACTTCAACAATCAAATCGGGTGCACCAATACAACCTCTCTCATCTAATTTAGCCGGGTCGCAAACTACAACAATATCAGGTTGAACTACATCGAAAATTTTGTTATCTGTGGGGTCGCCGTTTTTGGGCAAACGAACATCAAAGGGGGCGGTATAAATTTTACATTTGCATTGTCTATTGTCAATAAAAGCCAATGCTTTTTTGAGCAATGTAATTACAACACTTGCATGTTTTCTTATTGGCGCTGAAAAAGCATATATAACACCATCAATTATCTCTCTCATTGCACCATCTGTCCATGTCAGGTAATCGGCGTAGGAATACCGCATTGCTTCATAAACTATTGCAGATTCTTCTGCTACTAAGGGTTTTTCTGCTGATTTTAGTACTTCATCGTAAGGAATAGGTTCTTTTTTCTCTGTTTGTTTCATTGTTTTGTTTTTTGTTACTATTTTTATTTATATGATTCCTCTAATTTCATCAATAGAGCAAATCTTTTCTTTTTCAAAATAGTGTGCTAATTCCTCTACTAAATCCTTGCCTGCGAGCGGATTTGAAAAGTTTACGGTTCCTATTTGCACTGCGGAGGCACCTGCCATAATGAACTCCACAATATCTTCCACTGTGTAGATGCCGCCCATGCCGATTACTGGAACTTTCACATTTTTAGACACTTCGTGCACCATACGCAATGCAATCGGTTTTATTGCTGCTCCTGAAACACCGGCGTAAAGATTGTCGAACACCGGTTTTCTGGTTTTAATGTCAATAGCTAATCCTTTGAATGTGTTTACCAAAGATAACGAATCGGCACCTGCTTTTTCGCAGGCTTTTGCCATTTCAATAATATTTTCTGCATTTGGAGAGAGTTTTACCATTAACGGTTTTTTACATACAGCTTTACAGGCAGCCACCGCTTCGTAGGCAATTTCGTTCTTGATACCAAGTGCCATACCGCCTGCTTTCACATTAGGACAAGATATGTTTAGTTCAATAAAATCCACTTCAGAGTTGTTAAGCAGTTCAATCCCTTCCATATAATCTTCAACTGTGGCACCTCCGAGGTTTGCCAAAACCACATTTCCAAGTTTTTTCATCCAGGGCAATTCGTCGCTGATGAAATTTCTCACGCCCGGGTTTTGCAGCCCCACACTATTCATCATTCCGCTTGCGGTTTCCCACACGCGAATACCGCTGTTTCCTTTTCTTGGGTTTAGTGTAAGTCCTTTAGAGCTTATTCCTCCCAAAATACTCACATCGTACAGTTCGTTGTATTCTCTTCCAAACCCAAAAGTTCCTGAAGCTGCAATAATTGGGTTTTTAAAGAGAACACCATTAATAATGGTTTGCAATCTATTCATTTATATTTCTTTAACCTCTTTAACTTCTTCCTTTACTTTTGGAGGCGGAAAATTTGTGGCATGAATACAAAGTGTGGGACATTCATTTACACATTTACGGCACAATTTACATTTTTCTTCATCAATATACGCTAAGAAGTTTTCTACTGTGATAGCATCAAAAGTACAAATTTTTGTGCATTTACCGCATCCGATACAGGCTACGGCACAGTTTTTCTTAGCTACCCCTCCTTTTTCACTGTTTGCACAAGCCACATAAATTCTTCTTCCGAGTTTCCCTTTTTTTCTAATTTCCAATAAATTGCGCGGACATGCTTTCACACAGGCGGAGCATCCCACACATTTATCATCAATAATTATGGGCAGTTTTGTTTCCTGATCAATAAAAATAGCATCAAATTGGCAAGCAGTAACGCAATCGCCGCAGCCAAGACAACCGTAAGGGCAGGCGCTCTCTCCGGCAAAAACGGAAGCAGCATAAGCACAACTTAACGCCGAATCGTAAAATGCTTTTACAGGAGCGTTTACACAAGAACCGTTGCATTTCAAAACCGCAATACGCGGATTTGCTGCTACTGCATCAATACCAAGAACTTGGGCTATATCCGTGATAGTTTGATCGTTGCCGGCAGGGCACATGAGCCCATCCATCGAACTTGCTTTTACAATAGCTTCTGCCAAACCTTTGCAGCCTGCAAAACCGCAACCGCCACAGTTCGCACCCGGAAGTTTCTCGGATACCTGCTCTATTCTCGGATCTTCATATACATAAAAAGCCTTCGATACAAAAAAAATAATTACGGCTGCAATAACACCCACAGCACCTAAAACTAATGCTGACAAAATAATAATATTTGACATACTTTTTAAAAATTAAGTGGCGAAAATAAAAAAAAATTAATAAATATGCACATTTTACGTATTTTAGGTTAAGAAAAAGTTTGAGGTGCTATAATTTTTCACCCCTTGACAAACGCCTTTTGGGAGTGTATATTTGCGATTCAATTCTTCCCCGCTGGCGGGGGAATTGGCAAAACAATCTCCCCCGCTGGCGGGGGCAGGGGGTGGAAAAAAGAAAGGAGCTAAAACAATGAACACCAACAATTAC
>Ga0123353_10003787_pt1 | contig 19278 bp, 8 predicted proteins | sample TergutLab28metaG_3_FD_92763 | JGI IMG/M metagenome (GOLD analysis project Ga0123353, IMG submission 92763) | Labiotermes labralis P3 segment gut microbial communities from Petit-Saut dam, French Guiana - Lab288 P3 | ecosystem: Host-associated > Arthropoda: Insects > Digestive system > Gut ... | reverse complement strand
TTCTGTTGGACAAATCCTTTTATTCTGTAAAGGAATATCTTGATAAAGAATGGTAACAAAAATAATTGTAATTGACAAGTGCACAAAAAGGCACGATACATGATGTAAGATGTTATTATGTAATTGTTACGTTTTAAGACAGTTCCGATATCTGTGGGAGGTATAACTCCCGACAGATCCATGGAATGTATTTTAAATAAATAAATCCCACCAATATCTTTTGTCACTGCCGGATGGATCACTTACCACCTAAACCGCAGCCACTGAGCAGCATATAAACACGCTCGAAGCAACAGTGGCACAAGTGACTAATGACACAGGTCAGATAAAAGTGTGGCTACATATTACAAACACAGACCCTCTTCTAAAGATCACTTACAAGTGACAAAATTAGAAGGGAATGCAGTAGTCAATGGTCACTACCATCTGTGTCTGTGCATGTGAATATGAATAAGTCTGCTGTTGGGATTACCATATTTGCTGGAACAAAAAGGACATTTGCAAATAATTATTTTCTTCAAAATACCCCAGATATATGTTAAGAAACTCTTCACAAAGCGTACTGTTCAGTATAAATTATATACACACATACTTTTCAGTTGAACCAATTTTCTTTCAAATCCCAGGAATGTCACATATACAAGCATGAAATTGTTCACATGACACTTTCTTCAACTTACACTACCTACGAAGTTGGAATTCCCTTCCTTGCTTGAGCACACAGGCTGTCCTCTCTCTTATCCATTTACTCCATATTGCTGAGAAAACTTGCTCATTATGTGCAGAAATGGTGAAACAAAATGGTACCAACTTGGCAACTCCACAGGATAAAGCAATTATTCACCCTACTCATATTTTCTTTTCACACTAAAAAAACTGAGAGTACAAAGGGAAATAGACAGAAATAGGTGAAGCCAGGAATACATTAACACAATATGCTGTTACTCTTAATGACAAAGGACTTGCTTGATTTAAAAATAATGATTCTTTGAGAACAACATTTTTGTGCCTTCTGCTGTTTTTGTAAATTTATTTGCAGCCACAATCAGCACTCAATTATAGCTAAACTTGAGACAATTTCGCCTCTCACAGAACCACCTGGACAGAAATTCTCTCAAAAAGAGGACATACAGTAACAAAGGGTCCCTTCGCATCATCAATGCTTACATCATCCCCATTTCACTGAATCTAGAACAATTCACTGACTTGGATTAATGATTAATACTATTTCTTCAAACTGATGTTAGAATGGAGCTCTTATTAACATTCAATATCTTATTAACATGTTTACCTTCTACTCCATACCCACCCTGCTCTGTGGAAATTGCATTATATTGAAAATACCTCTCCAGGTTTGTGTTTATTTCGCTTTTATCATCATGTCAGATAATGTGCTACCTCTGTTAATTCATCTAGTACTCCTAATTTACTGCAGAAACCTCTCTTGTATCAAAATTGGGACCCAAATAGTAACATAGAAGAACACCACATTCCCTGGGTGTCTTGTGGGTCCTGCCTGAAATCAACATGCTTGCCTAAGATTTCTCTTCCCCACTGAAAGAAACACATTTTCAGGCCAGTGTTTCAAGTGCAAACATTTCTTGTGAAAGTCATCATGACAACTTTGTTGATAAAACTAAAGGGGCTTTGTGTGAATATCTGGCAGATGGGGCACAGAAACAGTGCTGTGGTGACAGAGAAGGCCATGAACTTATACAACCACTATTCAGAGTCTGGGTGCAAGGAGTAGGGCAGCTTCCATGCCACTGAAGGGTGGTTTGAAAACTGTGTGAAGCAGAGCCTACACAATGTGAAGATACATAAAAAATCAGCATTTGCTGATAATGTGGTTGGTGCTAAGTGCCCAGGATATTTCAAAAGCATAGCTCAGAAGGATTATTCACCACAGCAGAAACTGAACCTTGATGAGATATGCCTTAAATTTAGATAAGAGGTGAAGGCTGTCATGGTGCTATACAAGGAGCTATGTAAGGAAAATCAGAAGATGGCAAGGCAATGTAAGATTGTACTACATTAAACTAGAACACAGGCTGAATTGCAACATGACGTTGACAAGGCTGATACATCATGTGGTGGTCATGATTCAGCATGTGCCAACTGACCATTGTTGCCATATGTTACATACAAGCACTCTGCAGCACTTTAACCATTAGACTCACATGGCTCTTACTGTCTTTTACACAGAAATTAATCAAACTCTTATGAGTTTCAGTAATAGTGGCGTCCAAAATTAAAAAAAGGCAAATTCAAAACTATACATGTTTTGTGCAGTAAGACAAGTCACCATATATACATACAAACACTGTGCAGTGTACATTCATCCAGGGTGATATAAACAACCACAGGAGACACAGGGACATATCCCTGAAAGCATGAATTTCTGCAATAGATGTGTGTTTGTATCTCAAATAATAAGTATTACAATATACAGCCAGTACTACACTCTTTAGATTTTGTAACCATTTTAATATTTGCACTTTCACTCTCTTATTGCACATCATTGACGTAATTAGCCATTCATGTATTTTTCATTGTTGAATACCTCCATAAAAGACAGATTAAAAAACTGAAACATGTAGGAGGCAAAACTTGTGTTTGTATATCACCGAATCTAATTACAGTACAGTTGTTGGCGCTCGCGCACACACACACACACACAAGTGCACGCATGCAAGCACACACACACACACACAGATTTACATATATGGTGAAATAATGACACTTAAAAAAGGACACAAAGTTTTCAAACTTCAGTAATGTTAAAAATTTAAGTTTAATGATAGGTGCAAGGTACACTTGTCAGTTCTGAAGTAACAAATAAAACAATATAGATATATCATTTGACATTACATAATACATACTTATTTTAAAACATAAACTTTCTTATGACAGTGGAATGCATAAAATATGACAGCCATATATACTGTACACTCTAGGCCCAAGAACTCACAGCTATAATATAAATCTGTATTCAGATTCATAACTTCCTTGTCACTGGTACTGAAACTAGTACATTATGTTATATACAAATTAAAAATGTTTATGCACAGTGACTCAACAGCTGTCACGTCAATCAATAAGATAAGGACTAACCAGAGCCCCTGATCCACCAGCAACACCGCCTTCATCTACATTACTCTGTTTGGTGCGCAGAATATAGCCCACCTGTCGATTCACAATCACATCACTTGCATTCCTGAAACCATCAACGTTACATGAAAGTTTGGAAACACCAAAATACAAGATTCATTGCTGAATTTAACACAACCAACTGATGATCTTGGTATTACAGTTTGTATCCCAGAGAGAGTTGAAAGTCTTGTACTGTTTTGTGTTCTTATGATTTTGGCTAAAGCCTGGTCATCAGCTATCCTGGCTGATGATGTTCATGCCTTTCCTCAGAACTTCAAGGCAAATGCCTGGATAGTATACATTGATTAGGCTATGACTGCTTCCTTCAAGTCCTTTTCCACCCAGATACCATGAATTTTGAACCAGTGAAAAATATGAGAAATGGACCTCTTGGTAATAAAAATAAATAGCAACCAATGTGTGTGCTGAAACCATACACTGTCATAATAACAATGTTCATTCAACAGTATCCCAGAAAGAATACAGAGTTTGAGGGCATTTAAAAAGCTAGTGAATTTTCTATTATTTGATAAATTTAAATGGCAGAAAATAATCCAGCATCAGGCCCTGGCCTTTAAAAAGGGTTCAGTTCACATAGCCACAGAAATATTAAACTTTCACCCCAAGCATGAAAACGCAGCAACTCAGCACTCCAGCTCCACTTTCAAGAATTAACTGCTGAAATTCAAGCACTGTGAACACTAAGGGAAAATTCTCCCTCCTAATATTCTTTGCTGTAGAATAAACAGGACTGAAGGAACATGACCTCTGAAAGTTGACTGCGATTAAATGTGTGAGGCAAATTCAAAATGCTGCATGGAAACCATAACAGGCAGTTGCCTCACACTCCTCCCTTCTTGACAAATGGCAATGATACTACATTGGACAACGGGAACTTAATAATAAAAAAAGTTCCCAGTAGCAGTTTTGAACAGATATTACATGTTTCTTATGCGTATTGGACCATGCATCATCTTGATATTTGAATAAAGGTAGACCAACCTGATGACACTTGCTTTATTATGTCAATTTACTGCTCAACATGTTACAGATGTTAATACATCTGAAACATGTTCAGCAGTAAATTGACATAATAAAACAAGTGTCATCAAGTTGGTCTACCTTTATTCAGACATTACATGTACTCACCACACACAGACAGAAATGTGAACTATGCTCACCCTATAACAACTCCAAATATGCCCAACTCTGACACCAAGTCCACTAACTGAGGGACCTCAGGCCCATCAGGCCTCACTATGTACCCCTTCTCTACAGGAGGTATGATGCGTTCCATCAGTATCCATGCTGTTTGTTCCTGGGTATCAGTCATAGACTGCAGCACCTCATGAACCTTTTCACCATACACATTATTACCACCACCTTCTCTCTGTGGTTTCAGTACAAAACACTCTGGTTTCATTACTGCCATCTGAGCTGCACGGCTCCCATCTTCATCCTGAGAGAACACAAACGATTAATAATAAACGTTTCTCAGTAGATACTTCTCCTAATTTTTCTGCTCTTTCTCCATTCATAAATTATACTTCTACCAAATATACTACTACAATAGACAGCCTTAAGTAAGTTCATTTTTCCTGTGTTTAGAATAATATTTCAGTACCAATTTGCATAAATAACAGAGTTCATACTACAGATATTTAAAAGATGTTAGGTGACATATGACGAAATAATGGGGAGTTAAGTTGATCATCTCTTTTGGAAGATAAATAACAACCAACCAATCAACACTCTGGTCAGCTATGACCATGCCATGTTTAACTCCAAAACACCGTCATAACAGTGGTACCAACACAGATTAATACCCTTAATGTAACAATGGCACAATGGATAAAAGGTATTTTCACATGCTGTCATGCCCTCATGCACGTCAGACAGTCCATGAATCCCAGAAAATGGGGAAGCATTATTCTGTTGAACACAGATGTGGCAAGTTCACACATGAGAATGGGCTGATAAGCTAGGCATACAATGCAAAAAGCACAAGAGTTAAAAAGATAAGCAAGCAGAATACAAAAAGTTACAGATGATACTCAAAAATGGTAGAAGCCAACAAGCAGGGTAGGAAAATGTCAGAGCCCAATTTGCATCCTCTCACCAGAACAGCTGCTCTACCAAGAAGGGTACAGTTTATAGTCCTATGAGTTTTCAAGCATGCAGTTTGTAATGTATTCATTTTTATACCTTCTTAAATATGTGTATTACTGAACTCCTTGACAAATCATAGACCTTATGTGAATATATACACATTCTACACCATGCACGCACCTTTTGAGCTATTTTTGGAAACAAATGAGCTTAGGAAGGATCATCCCTATCATTATAAAAATGTAAACTCAGAGGATGATGATCTTCTGAAAGACCCCAAAAAACATTTTTGTATCCTATTTAATATTTATAAAAGCAACAACTGCATATACAGCATACACAGCAGTGCAATTTCTCATTTCCTCCCGTGTTTTGGCGGCTACGCACTATCATCAGGGATTATACACACAAGTGTATTTAAAACATAATGAAGTATAAGGCATTTACAGTAGCAATATACACTATATCATAGTGTTTTCCACAACTATGTTCGTATGATGTAACATACAGTAAAACAGTGTAGTTTCAGTTAAGGTTCGATGTGTTTGATATACCACTTTAGGTTTCACAGTGCCATACAAATATCTAGTGCACTCACTAGATCCATAATGAATCTTGTCCTGTGAATATATTAATCTTGTTAATTTAGACCATAAGTTTTATACATATATACAATCTTCTTATATAATGTAAAATAAATTCAGATACACATCCTTATGTGATGTAATGTACAGTGTAGGAGGTGACTTACTGATCATGTTTATAGACCAGACTAAGTGTATCTGCCAGTGACACATTAACAACAGTGCACATGCTCAAGTCTCACCGACAGATACACTCACACATACCTATACAACACGACCAGTACGTCACCTCCTACACAGTACACTACATCACATAACACACGGAGCGTAACTTCATTGATTTTATATTTTATGGTAAGATTATTAATTAGTTAACAAGATTAATACATTCAAAGGTAAAGCAGTCCCATTACAGGCCTGGAGTGACCCAGAGGGTTCCAGGAAGTTAAGGTTCCCAGATTTCATGACAATGGCACAGGATGATGGTAAGGTTATCAGCCTTACGCACCAGCCGCCTTTAGCCCCAGGAAATGCTCCTGGTACCCATTTCTGTTAGAGGCTGAGTCAACCCCAGGGCCACAGTGTGATCGGAAGGATTTTATGTTAATGAAAAATTCCAATGACACCAGGGATCGAAGCAGCGACCTTCCGATTTGTGGCGCAGCACCTTAAACCACTGTGCTACCACGGAATACATTCACAGGACAAGATCCAATATGCATTTAGATGGTTTTATACATATCAAATACACTCTCAATACATGGAATGAATAATGTAAAATGTTTATATTGTTTTTATTTGGGCCGAATACAGGGAAACACAACATAACCTTTCATATTTCATAGCCTGTACATTTACATGCCTGAGCTGCAGGCTGAAACCGATATAATCTCAAAGTCATAAGACTCTAATCAAACAGTGTTGAAGCTAGGTAATACTAACCAGATCAAGTGAGTAAAGACCAATAAATACATCTCGCACTGCCTCAACTTTGGCAGGGTCATCCAGGAACCTTTCCAAAATATTTCGTGTGGCAAGGACTTGCTGCATCTTCTTGGTGCCTGCCAAGTGATACTGAATAGAAGGACATTTGATGGCCAATGAGCGTTCTATCATTAGTCGAGCTGCCCATTCATTGTCGCTGGGATACTGTGAAGGCATATATCCACAACGGAAGTAAACCACTGCCACAGGCAAACCATCACTGTAACCAAAATGTAACATATTCTAAACCTCACTATTCTAAAAACTATAAAGAACTAATAAAAATGTTTATCAAATCCTGTATGATAAGAATCACAAATATTCCCATATTTTACTTACAAAAATCTCTGCCTTTCTTTCATATTATTAGAAACAACAATGACACTACTGTGACCTTAATGGTAAAGGTTGACTACACTCAGTATTAAATATGCAACATACATAATAAGTTCCTGCTTTTCACTCAGCTTGGCTGTGTTTGCAATTTGCGTCAGAGATCTTCTGATAACAGTTACAGCAGGATTCTGATGTTTGATCTCAAATTCATGGAACCTCTGGTCACAAATGTTGTAGGTTACATCATCCACCACGAACAAAATCACTCCCCTGAAATATAACAAAATCACTGCTAAGATTTAAAATCCACATCTATCTTTTCTGCTTATACAAACTGAGAACCACTATACACACTTTGGATCATTGTACAGCTTCCATGCTTCCAGCATTCCTTCACATAAACCTTCCACGGCCGTGTTAGCTGCCACCTGAAAATAAATATGAATGGATGTAAATGTATGTCCTGCTGAAATTATGATACTGGTAAGACAAAGAAGCAGAGGTTTTGCTTGAGTATGTACCATTATTGATGAAGTGAGTGAATCACAGCATAGGTTTTCAGGCTTTATTGGCTGATGTCGCTCACAGGTAGTCTAACGGGTTATGACACCAACCACAACCATAAATTGATTCAGACATTTCAGAAGGATGTGCAACCTTCATCTTCATTGTGCCTGAATTAAGGTCACCTAGATGTTAAGTAAAGTGGAGGAGTTCTTGAAGCTGATGGATGGACAGAGCATTGATCACGTCTAATATTTTTGTTTCATTCTTGACATGTCTCAACCCTCCACACACACCTGTTTTACATGTACTCTTCCATATTCTATACTGCTAGTGCTTTGTAAATATCAACAGCATCTTTTAGAACTATAAATATTTTGTTTATTTTATTTTCTAAACTCTGATCGTACCCTTTTATTGAAAGAACAAAATACTGCTTAACAAAAAAAAGGGGGGGGGGAATCCAAATATTATTGTTATCATACAATGTGACGTATTTTTACGCATGATTGTGACACCTAAAACAGGAAAACCAAAGTACATGTAAAGATAAGCCCCTGTCCCATTGCCACTTTGTCCACCACAATCATATATGGAATGCCTTTGGAATGAAAACCGGTCTCCATGGTGAGGCGCTGGTGACCAACTGCATGACCTATGGTATGTTCCATTATTACAACACTCAAGATTGGCCACCAGCCCCTTAAATGCCATGGGGTCCAGTTTTACTGCAATCAATGGAAATTTAATTATTCAGACTGACAGCCCTGCTTCTAACACCCAATTTATTCCATCTACAAGGGGGAGAGGGGAGAGTGAAGGTGGCAGCAGCAGTAATAATACAGATACAGACACACTAAGTAGGCCTATAACCAATTTTGTTATAGCTGCTCAACTTACAAAGTACTTACATTTTTCACTTTATCTCCATGCCCTAGTTCCTGCAGTATATACCTGAAAATTTTTTAACATCATTTCAAAATGCAGTACTACAAAGAAACGTACATATAAACACCCTGAATATGCAACCCACCTTTAAATTTCATGCCAGAAGCATTTATTTTCAATCCTAATGTGTACCAACAAGACAGGCAATGTATGGAAAACACAACATTGTAGTGTGTTTGCACAGTCACTATTGCCATGGTAAAGCAACAATGTGTTTTCTTTGTACTGCCTAGTCACTTTGCTGTCAACAAAGTAACTGTTCAGTGTTGCCATAAAAATGCAATAATGGGTTCACTTTGCCTTGTTGTCAAGCTACAAAATATTTCATACTGCTGCCAACAGCATGAAGGTACTGAGGTCTTCATGTAATGTAGACAATATTTTGTCAGATTTAGAACAAATCTTCATTTTCTAAAAAGATTTTCATAAAAGTCTCCAAAACCAAAATTCACAAAAATCCATCAACTGGAAACTTAGTTTATGCATGTGGGCAGGTGGATGGAAATGACAAAGCTCTTAGAGGCACATTTCGCGACTGACACAAATGTGCCTAAAGAGGCTCTCATATCATTGCAAACACTGAGAAGTTGTTCCTAAAACATGCATGAACTGAAAAGTTACATGCTTCATACAAATTCTAAAGTGAAGTTTAATTACAGTAAAAGCCGGTACATCTGGCACTGGGTGATCCAGACAGCTCTATTAACCAGAAACTAAGAGGTCAATGACATTTCACTACTCCATCAATCAGCAGCAGTGTTGTGAACATTATTAGAAGAGTGAAATATTGGTGTTCTTGTTGGTTTTTATTAAATCAAATATACATTCATGGCAGGAGCCAGGATAGTGTAGTGACTGGCTACAGTCTGTGGCTAGTGGGGTTTCTTCCTGGGGGCAATGCGGCCAACTAGACATGTCCATTTAGTAAAAGTCACCCCATGACATGCCCGGACAGGCACGAGGAGGGGGAGATATAGCTCCTACACATTTGCAACTCAGTGCTTGATAGAGGTTGGTGGTCAGCAACACACTGTGGCCACTCTGTCCCCAGGGGACCCAGTACCTGTCGTAAATGAGACCAGATGGGCCTTGGGGCTGGTCTGGATGGCACAGAGAATCTTGCCACCACCAACATTCGATCCTCGGACCATGCAGCCCATAGCAAGTCACTATACCCACTACACTATCCTGACCAACAGCTCTGTCTAGTTCTGACATTAAGAATGTGCTGAGCTATATGTCTGCTCCCCCTGTATGCCTGCATGACTTGGAAATGTGTAATACGTAAGCTGTGACGTAACAGGAATGCAAAGTTCAGCAGGAAAAATAGTACAGGACATCAAGTGACAAATTAAAAGGTTAGGCTGTCCATCAAGTTGCTAGGCACTATAAGATATAAAATACATACTAATATCTGGATCACTATGATATCTGGTAACCCTCTGGTCCTTGAGGTGTCAGATATTGCAACTTTTACTGTATATGGTGCATGCAACGAAAGGAATATTACATATTAAAACAATAACGTAATGACTCATGCAAAGTAGGCCATCCACATACAATGCAGACATGCATGATAACTACTAGGAAGCATATTTCAGAAATCTGTGACCACAGGAGAAAGAAATAGAAAAGATCACTGGAGGCTGATAATGTGTTATAAAGTTGTAATGAAATAAAAAATTAAATCATATGACAGAACACTTTAGTTCCATCTTTGCTTCTACATTTCAGCTTGTAATATTATTCTGAATTTCATAAGTTTATATACATTTAACTACACCAAGACTGTACAGCAACACTACAATTTTTTAAGATATTACATTTTCTTTTTAATCAGTTTCACTCATTTCAATCAGTTTTGCTCATTTCATTTTAATACCACACATGGTGATCTTCTGTCAGCATATTTTCTTTTGCTGTTTCATAACATTGCAGCAAGTGAATTCACACAGAAACAAAATTCATATGTTACTTGATGTTTATATGAGAATACAGTGGTGTCATTAAAGAAACCAAAAATAAATAAATAAACAAAGGACAAACTTATCCCCCAAACAAAAGGGGCATCTTCCCTTCTCATATCCTCTTCTTATTCCTCAAAGTTTCCAAATCCCTGCTTTCAGCCATATTATTCCATTTCTCTTGTTCTTTGTAAAAGAAGTCAACATATTTCTATACTTGCAATTTGTGTTTAAATTCACAAGAGTATAACAACAAATTCTTTTGGTTAATACCCACAAATGAATTCTGTCCACACACCCTGCTTATACTGATGTTTGCCTGACTCTGCCAAGTTCTACAATAAGTGAAATAAAAAATGTAATATTTTCCAACTCACAAAGTGATTAATGACTGAAAAAAGCAATAATTCTACCTTCAAGTACTTAGACACTCCCAAAGTTGCATAATCTACATAAGCCAATTACAGAAGTCAGTCAGAAAATAACTTTACACGGGGCATAATTTTGTAACAAGAAGAACCTATTCCTATCATGATTATATCACAGGAATTTGTAATTGAGCAGTTATCATCTGTTTTTCAGTACCAAAGCAAGATCTTAGTGGCCAAAAACTGAGAGGTGATTGTAAGGTGGAGACAACTGTAATGTGACAGCTTATAATACACGACACAACTTCTATCAACAGGGAACTGAAAAGCTTGTCCCATGGTAAGATATATGACTCAACTACAGTGGGCACTATAAAAAATATACACAATGTGAACTATTTTCTGACTAAAGCCTCACATATTCTTACTCACTTAAATCAGTATACCAAGATAAGCATACTGAAGACTGGACACAATGCAAACATCTTACAGTCCCAACACAATCTGTGTAAGACACCTGTACAAGCTGACGGCACACACAAATGCATGGGAAGCGTATGTTCTGTTTAGCAAAATGTCAATAAAGAAACACAGAAAAGCATGCAACTTTATCATATACATTTGTATGGGATACAACATCTACAATTTCCAACACCTAACATATGTGTTACAGGGTTTGGTTTGGGAAGCCTCATAGAGACCACCTGGGAAATGTAGATGAATATGGGAGAACATTACAATAAATCTTAAAAACAGGATGGCGATGTATGGATTGGATTCATCTGGTACAGGATAGAAGCGTGGTGAGTTCTTGTAAATACAGCAATGGACATGAAGTTCTATAATATTCTGGAAATTTCTTGAACAGCTGAGAAACTCTTAGCTTACTGAGGACTATGCACTATGCAGTTTATAGATATGTGAACATAATAAATGTCACTGTTGTTTACCTATGCAGACTTGGAAAGTATGAACATATTCCGCCAAAGCCAGATGCAATGGTGTTAAATTCAACTTGTTTTATGCTATTACTGGCAGCACTGTGGAGCATGTAGTCTGACCGGAACAGGCCAAGACTCAATGTCTGTCACAACAATGAAAGTAGGTTATAAACAGTGACTGATGTTAACGGAATGAACGTTTCAAACGGAGGGACCATCTACAGATAACACACAAAAGAGAATTTAACTTCTACACAATCTGTTCTGTTTTATACGTATAATTCTTGATGTTTTGATTACTAAAACTAAAATTTTTCACTGACCTACAATTCCAAAACCTTAGAATGTACAAACAATAAATATGTGACACTTCATACAGGTATTTCCACAACAATAGGAGCCTATAATTTTTGTCAGTTAAGAACATGAAGCTCCATACACAACTAATCCTGTATACACTATTTTACAATAATTCCTCTTTACAAATCATAATGTATCTTTATTTACAAGAGTACACATATTTTATGATGCTAATTTAACACACATGTGGCAGACACAAGTCGACCCTGAGAAAATATGGGAAGATGCTAAAGTGGCACATCTCGCAGTACTGTAGCAAAGCCATATGACAACTGCCAACCACAAACAGCATTTCTTGCGTTTTGTACCCTTCCAAGAATTTCTGCATGGGAATGAAACTTATTATCATGTAACACTTGGAAATGGCAGCTAAATATATATAATTTTAGTAAATGTGGTAAATTGTAAACACTTAAAAATCTACCTTCATTACACTGTAAGGAACATGAATTACAGAAAAAAATCACATCACTTCATACAACCTCTATTTCTTTAATGAATTCTTTGCTTGTGCCAGACAGAAAAAGGCCAGGAAGCTCACTGGAGGCATTTCACAATACAGAACTATGAATAACAAGTATATTATATGCAGCATAATACAGTATTTCTCAACATCAAGAACTCTTAGATGCAGCAGAAATTGACACAACTTCACTGTAACCATACTTCTGACTGCCATACGACACTCATGACTTCAAGAATACATATTTGTGACATCTCTAGAGGCAAGACCTTTATGCAAAGTTCCAATAATTTATTTCAGTTGGCAAGCAGTTCGGCAATAGTAGAAGATGCCAAGGTTCAATAAGGACTGTGGTGCCAGCAGTAAAAAAAGAGGCAAGAAGTTCTGTGGAGAATCCCTTTGAATGCCTCAAAATACATGGTGATGCTAGCAGGAAAAGTTATGTTATGCAATTTAGTTGTCCATTTGTTCATAATTTCCACAAGCAGGGATTCTGAGTATGTTACATTACTTACAGTACCTGTCACTTCCCATGTCACCACTTTGTTTGTGGTCACCAAAAACATTTTTCAAGTCCAACAGTGTAACACTTTAACAACACAAATCTGTATTCACAATTACCGTAATTAATATTAATTCCATTAGTTTGTAAATAATTTAACTGTGTGTCTCTCTCCCAAAGATTCATTATTTTCATGTTATTTTACACAAAGAGGGACAAAAATTTACTAGCCACCAAGAAACATGACATCATTTTTGTGTTTGGTTTGCACATTTGTAATTGATTATAATTTACTATAATAAATTCTAAGCTTTCCATAGAATGGAGTTAATATGTGTAGTTATTCAGACTGTAAACTTATGGGTTAAGACATTACAGTCTTTGAGATGGAAATCAATGTTTCTATGTAACATCCTATTCTTACCACCATAAGCCTGAACCCTGATGATGAAGACAGCATACTTGTCTGAAATAATGGCAACTTCAGCTCCCTCCCCCCACAACTATACAGTGTCTCAAACCAGAAGACCAAAATTTAAATACTTACAACTAAAACCTGAAAACTCAAACACATTCAACATTATTTCTCTTTATTATGTGAATTCTCCATTTGGCTTTGATTCTTGATACAGGAAGGATTTTTCCCATTGGCACCATATTCAGGCTGGTCCTGGTATCTGCTCAAAATCCTGTACACTGGCTACCAAGTGTACAAAATGCCCATTCACCTCCATCACTCCACTAAGGTTAAGAATGCATGCAGCTATACCTCCCCTATGCTACACGTTACAGAGACAACTTTACTTTTGTATACAATCTACATCTTACTATTACATATGAACACAGCAACAATTAAACAGTTTCTCACCTGAGTAATTCCTTCCTTACGTACTGTTTCATATATCTTGAACAAGTTACTTGTAAACTTGTCAGCTTCTACTATGCTGTCAAGGAAGAAAGATAATTACACACTGCGGCTTCACACAACAAGACTGGCAATCACTATATCAACCAACAAATGCACTCAATACAACACAATAAAATATAAATCATAAAATACAATTCATGACAAGTATCAAACCCCTACATGTTTCAGCACTGGAATGCAACCTCAGGGAGCCTCCTAAAACAGAGGAATGCAAGTCCAACATGCGAATCTAGGTACTGATATAATTAAAACTCTAAAACAAATAAAGATGACAAGCATAAATTTACAATGTTGAGATATCAAAATTAGCTCTATGTAGAAGAAATCCCCCAGGGATCACATAAATCTAGGCAGATGGTTGTATACACACTCCAGACAAAATATAAATGGCCGTGAGCTTGTACTTGAAGAGACTCACTATCACAGAGTTTTAATGTTACAACATTACAAATTTACGGTTGTCAATATTACACATTCCAGAATTTTAATATTTTAATGATACCAGTAATGGTGATCAATACCTAGATTAGTGTGTTGGACTTGTATTCCTTTGTTACAGTAGACCCCCTGAGGATGGCACCTTGGTGCCAAAATATGAAGGAGTTTGATACTTGTCATGAATTGTATTTTATGATTTGTATTTTATTATGTGCATTTGTTTGTTGACATAGTAAATGTAAGAATATGCACAGTATGAGTAACATAAAATTCATAAATGATCAACAAGCAAAAGACTGGCAATGCACATATAATCTAACACTGTGGCATATTCATATGATGTTTATACCTTCTCAGCTATCCCAATAGCCTGATACCATTCTACTCATACACAGCGATTTTATGGGGTTTAATGTCAACAGCAAAAGTAAAATGTACTTCAGTCTTTACATAAACTGTCCAATATTTCTGCCTGATTTTAATCAAATTTGAGTTTTCTTGACAGATTTTCATGTAAGTCTGCAACATCAAATATCACAGAAATCCATCCAGGGGGAGCCATAATGATGGATATGGCAGACAAGATGAAGTTTTGACAGGAGCCATCCTGTTGTATTTACAATGATAAAGTAATTTATTCAGTCAATAACATGACATATATTATATTAATCAATATTATAAACTTGGTGACATGTTTTGGTTCACTGAACCATCCTGAGGCCAATTCTTAAAGCAAAGCAAAGATACATTCAGCAAGTGCACACACTATGGGACCCCATACTGTTTACAGATCATACTGACAGTAAAGATCATGTACAATACTGTTGGCTGATGTATTGTTTGAAAAACATATAACGTGACACAAGTACTGATCACACGCAGATGCACACAAGTAACCATCCTGCAAATTAAATCAACTTCCAATATGGTATACACTATGAGACATCCTTCAATAGACAGACACTCCCATCTGATAGAACTGATGCAAATTTTGAATATACACATATTTTCACATTTTTAACTGTATCCAAAATACTCAAAACAGTACTGATAAGAGCTGTAAGATGTATGATACATAACCTAGAACTCAGTCTTCCACAGGATGGCAAGGAAAAACTTGTGATATAACAATTGTCAAAATAACTATATTAGCATGTGATATACAACTTAGAATGTGGCCTTTCATAAGACTGCTAGAATATACTTGTTAACAGTTCTCCAGAATTTAGAATACAATGAACAAGTGACAATATTGGTAGCAACCATAAACAAACAACCCCATCTGACAAGACCAGAGTTTTACTCGTAATATATAAAAAAGCTACCATAATTTTAAATATTTTAACAAAAATATACTGACAGGAGTTTTTATATACATTTCAAATAATACATCAGCCAAAAGAATTTAAAATGATCTTTACTGTCAATATGATTTGTAAACAGTATGGGATCCCATAATGTGCGCACTTGCTGAATGTACCTTTACTTTGTTGTATGAATTGGCCTGAGGATGGTTCAGTGAACCAAAACATGTCACCAAGTTTATTATATTGATTAATAATATATGTTGTGTTACTGACCGAATAAATTACTTTAGACACGACAAAGCTAACGACAACGTTTCACGGCGATGCAAATTTGCCTAACACACAGGTCCTTGAAGCTCACAAAGCCTGAAAGTTATGCCATGGCATTTGGAAAATTAAAAATTCAATCTGACCAAAATTATGAGCTGTTGACAGAAGATTACCAAACACAACAGAATTCACATCACTGTTTGCAGTAATTTTCTTGCTGTTCACAGTCAAAGCATGAACACATTCAACTATACGAATAAAGTAAGGAGACCTACACTATAATTAACAGTGACAATGGACAAATGTCAGAAAGTGAACATCAGCCAAAAGATCTACTTTTATATTCTTTATCACTTTTACTTTTACTCACACTATGAATTGTCACTGTTACTATCTGTATGATCAAGAACAGAATACCTGTAACCCTTGTTTTACACCTGTCTGCTTTACATCTTTTTTGCTTTTATATCTCTGACCAATTTACATCACATCTTAATTTTCTCTCTCTCATTTTCAGTTTAGCACCATTTGGTTGGCTCTGCACTTGGATGCTGACTGAGCTATAAAGGCTGTGAGAGTGAATTTAGTCATCAGTGACAGCAACAATATGGAAGTTGTACCATCTGTGACAAGTGTACAAAAGTGGTTTATGATTCCCTTTCAAATTACATAGGTTAAAAATTAATATCATTTGTCTATTACTATATTCAAATCAGTAACACAATAACAATATTATGTATACATGGACATATACCACATATGAACAGGGTGTCATTGGTATTATTGCCCCTAACCACCACCTATTCCATTATTTCTTAAGGGAATGCCATAAAATCTTTTAATTTATGCCTTTATGATTTATGCCCAATTTCCCAGGAGCAAAACTAGGATGTAAAACAAGGGCTGTGTAAAATCCCAACAACAAAGAAACTAATTTACAATAATATAACAAAACACATACTTACTTTTTCAAAGCTGAACACAGAAACTCATGATCATGTGCAACTTTATGAATCAGCTCATTGAGAATGACTTGTATTTCTATGGCCTTATTGAACTCCTTCCGAGGAAAGGCTGATGGCAGGAGACCAAATGGAATAACCTGCAGAGACGTTGTACTGAAGTTCGCCTTTGATCTCATACAAAGACCTACCAAATTACTACAAATTAAAGAACAGTAGATATACACAGATAGCAATGAGGAAAGTATGTGGTTCCTGAATGTCAACTGCTGTGGTAAGTGTTCATTGCTTATTAGCAGTATGCTCTTGCTGGATGAAAAGATAATGAAATTTATATTTGAGGTTCAAAAAAAAGTTTTAAAAACACCAGCCTTACAAAAGTTACAAACCTGGAATGAAGTACAATACTTTCACTTTCCTAAATAGTATATATTCATAAATATATTCTTGTAAGACCACACCACAGTCCGAACTAGAGTCCATAACAAACATGAGGTCAGTGAAATTAATTTCATAACTTAAATAACTGAATAATCCCACATGGTCTTCTACAGGTAACATAGCATCCTCAAACTCAATTGTTTTGGTACTTACATATTACATATCAACAGACAAAATACAGCATATATCTTCCAAAAATTACACAAAAAAGAGATCTGTAAATTAATAATTCAGGAATTAATACCAGTAAATCCAAAGTCACACAAACATGATTCCTGTATAAATGCATTATAAAAGACCCCATCAGTTAGTATTGTGTTCTCCCATTTTACAAATATGCACTGCTGGTCTCAAATTACATAGCACATTCAAATAAACCCCCATTCCATACTGTAGAACCTGCTTCAATTTTTGTCCTTACAAATTTCTTGCAGCATTTTAAAGCTGTACAAAACAATAACAAACACTGACATGAAAAAAAACTTATGCATATGTACCACCAAGCCAAGACTAATTAAACCTGACAATCAGCCCATGAATTAGGATAACACTTATCAAAGAGAAAGTTATATCCTGTGGATCAATGTTAGAAGGGTTTGAACCTCAATCACCTTCTACAAATACAGCTCCACACACAACTCTATAAAGAGTTCCAATTCCTGAAATTCAAATTATGCAACCAACCAACTCCATAAAGCTGAGTTCATATTGGCAAGCTACAAGCTTCTCAGTTAGTCAAGAAATTTCCTGTCATTAAGGTTCACTACTGTGTCCACAAAAGCACATCACTGGACCATATCACGAACCAGATAAATCTAATCCACACCCCTACTCCATCCTATGTTCAGAACAGTGTGATTTAGCAGTACCTTACCATCTACATATACTAATTTCATGTTTTCTTATCGACTGTATGCATTTTTCACCCCGTATTTGTGCTGCATCACCCATCCACCTCATTCTCCCAATCTTCCTAAGAATATTTGGCAAGTGCAAATTATGTAGCTCCTAATTATGAAATTTTCTCCATCCTCCTGTACCTTCCACCCTCTTATTCTTAATAGCACTGTCAGCACCAGGTTCTCAAACACCCGTAATGTAAGAGACCAAGTTTCATATCCACACACAACAAAAGTTAAAATTGCAGTGGCATAAATTAGGAGTAGGAGGCAAATTAGGGGGAGTAGAAGGCAAAGGAGGGATACAGGGAAATATTCTTTTGTAAATAGGACCATCCAACACTGGAACCAGTTACCGGCAGAAGTGTTAGGAACTCTCCCCTGCAAACCAAAAGAGGGTAAGGAAAGTGGTAACTGAGTTGAATTAAAAGGAAGTAAAGTGTGCTGGAAATCATTCGAAAAGTTTAGAGAAGCGAAGTCTAGTGAAGTGAGAAGTCAAAAGTGAAGTGAAAAGTCATCTAATATGAAGTGTGGCGAAGTGAAATAAAATGAAGTGAATGAAGTGAAGTGCAGTATAGGGAAGGGGAGGGAACGGGTCTTTATGGAAAAGGTTTATAGCAGTAGTAAGTGATGAGAAGCGAAGGACTGTGGTGAAAGCGTGAGTGAATTAATGATTGGGTGGTGGGGGGGGGACGGGACAATTACAAGAAACTATACGCACTCTCTTACTTGGATGTTTTTACCTTTTGTACATGTATTCTAATTTGTCTCTTGTGTATTGTTGCTAGTTTTAAGTTGTCTTGTGTGTAATTATTGT
>Ga0123353_10003786_pt1 | contig 19280 bp, 15 predicted proteins | sample TergutLab28metaG_3_FD_92763 | JGI IMG/M metagenome (GOLD analysis project Ga0123353, IMG submission 92763) | Labiotermes labralis P3 segment gut microbial communities from Petit-Saut dam, French Guiana - Lab288 P3 | ecosystem: Host-associated > Arthropoda: Insects > Digestive system > Gut ... | reverse complement strand
TCGATAAAAATCTGCCCGCCGATCTGCTCGGCGATGGCCTCGCCGTTTTGTGCCACGCTGCCCGACCGGGGCGCCATGATCCCGGCCCGCAGGTTGGTATACGCCGTGTGCTCGGTGGATACGCCGTAGGCGCCCCACCAGAAAAAGCCATGCTCGTAAGGAGCGTAATTCAGCAGGGTGAGGCCCACGTGTTCGGCGGTGTTGTCGATGCCATAATCCTCCAGGGTGCGCAGCAAAAACATGGGGCCGTTGGTATCGTCGTCGGCGGCAAAATCCTTGTAATCCACCAGATAGCCGGTGATCTCGCCGAAAACCTTTTGGATTTTTTCGTAAGTCCAGCCCTCAATAGGCGCGCCGTGGCGCACGCCGATGAGTTTACCGAGCCATCCGGCGTAGAGCCGCTCGATGTAGTCGGGTTTGATTTTACGCATGGGGTTCCTCCTCATATCTCTAAAATGATGCGTTTGTATCGGCAGGCAGCGGGACGCCGAGGGCGGCGTCCCCTACAGAGTTACGGCCATGTATTCTGTAGGGGCGCACATTGTGCGCCCGCAATCCCCACGGGCGCACAATGTGCGCCCCTACGAAACACCGCCAATCCACCTGTTCTCATTGTAGGGGACGCCGCCCTCGGCGTCCCGTCGTTGTTCAAAGACAAAGCGCCTCCCGCACCTCCTCCATCCACGGAATAGACGTCGCCGCGCCCTTGCGGCTCACCGTAAGGGCCGATGCCATGGCCGCCAGCCGCAGACATCCGGGAATATCGCCCCCTGCCTCCAAACCGGCCAGCAGATAGGCGATAAATGTATCCCCCGCAGCCGTCGTATCCACCACCGGCACAGGGTAGATGCCTTGGCGGAAAATCTCGCCTCCTGGAGCCTGATACAGCGCCCCCTGTTCGCCCAGTGTCAGCACCAGCGTAGCATCGGGGTAACGGGCCCGCAGCGCGGGGATTTGTCGCTCCGTATCCTCCACGCCGCAGAGGCCGGCGGCCTCCACCTCGTTCAAAAAGAGGATATCCGCCATGCCCAGGGTTGCTCCAAGCATGTCCGGGCTCATGGGCGCCGGGTTGACGGCCACCCGCATGCCGCGGGCCTTGGCCCTGCGGATCATGCTGTCCACCAGGTTGACCTCATTCTGCAACAGCAGCGTATCGCCTGGGGAAAAGGCTGCCAGGGCTTCGTCGATATACGCCTCGGTAAAGCAACGGTTCGCGCCCCCGTAAAGCAGGATGCAGTTCTGCCCCGTAGCGTCCACCTGAATGATGGCATGCCCGCTCTTTTCGGAACAGGGTTGAATCAGGCCCACGTCCACACCGTTATCGGCCAAGTTTTGCACCAGCATGCCGCCCTCCTGGCCGATGCAACCCGCGTGGTACACCTCCAGCCCGGCCCGGGCCAGGGCGATGGATTGGTTCAGGCCCTTCCCCCCGCAAAAGACCTCCATGGCCGTGGAGGAAAGCGTTTCGCCCGGCTGCACAAAGTGCGGCACGGTGTACACATAATCGATATTTAAGGAGCCGATGTTCAGGATTTTCACTGAGTTTCCTCCCTCTGCGCGTGAGCGCGTCCTTCACAGAACATGCGCCTGCAAAAAATCTTGGATCGCGCTCATCAGGGCGCCGCTTTCCTCGGAAGATCGCCATTGCTCATCCAGGCTAAAACAGTGCGGGCCATTTTTCACCGCCCATAGGCAAGTAGGCACATTCATTTCATCAAGCTTAGCTTTCATGGCCTGGGATTGCTGGAAGGGCACATCGGAATCTTCGGCGCCATGGGCAAAAAAAGCGGGAGGAAAATTCGCGCGCGCTATCTCAATCGGGCAGAATTCCTTCAGCGCGGCCAAATCCTTCTCCGCGGCGTTCAGGCCGTTTACGGTCTGCGCCCAGCTCCCTTTTTGCCGCAGGTAAAAGTAAAACGTGCATCTGAACCCCCACAGCTGGCCGACACAGTTAGAAATGATGGGCTGAAGCTTCATATGGGCATGGGCATCCGCATGAGAAATCTCGCCAAAGCCGCAGTAAAACTCAGAGGGCTTCACAAGCCAGTCCCCCAGAATATCGCCGTACCCATAGAAGGAAACCAGCGCCCTTGGCTTGTCTTCCAACATCGCGCCCAGCAAAAGGGAGAGATACCCGCCCGCCGAATGGCCGACAAGGCAGATCTTTTTCGGATGCTTCTCCATAAGACCGCCGCAACCGTTCAGTATCCAGTAGTACGCGTCTATAACATCCTCCAGAATATCGGGCAAAACACTCTCGGGAGCAAGCCGGTAATCGACGGATACGACGTCCAGCCCTAACTCCATAAGGAACCGCAACTCATGCGCATAAGCCGTCTCCAAGTCCTCGCGACCGCCCATGACCAAAGCGCCCCCGTGTATCCACATGACGGTTGCCCTTGGTTGAGCTGCTCCTTGATACAGCGTCGCTCCGATTTCACATCCCCGCACGCGTTTGTAAACAGCGTCCACACGCCTCATCAGGGATCACCCTTTCTTGTGCGGTGTCAGTGCCCCGGATGCATATCCTCCGGGCTGTGCCGGTGGAAATGCCCTGCCGCGTGCATCCTGTTGTGAAGCGCCCGCCGCGCCCCCGCAAGGGCGGAAAGGGCCAGCTTGAACTGGGATTCCTGGGCTTTGGTGGCAAGGGTTTTGACGTAGGCCGTAGCCCCCTCGATCTGGTCGAGGATCGTGGCGGCGTCCGGGCCGTTCATCAGGGGTTTGCCGTCCACCACCACAAACACGGCGCTGGTGTGGGCGGTAATCAGCTCGGGCCGCCCCGCCATACAGCCGCGCACCCGCAGGGCAATCCATGCGCTTTGGTTTACCGGCACGGTAAAGCAGCCGCTCCTTTCGCCGAGCAACCCGTCAAAGCGCGCACCATCGATTGTTTCGCCGTTTATCACAAGCTCGAGGTTGGTGATGGGGACCGTCGCCGATGCGATGTCCCACAGGATGTTCAGGGTCGCGCCCCCGGCCAGGCGGAGCGCCTCGCCCACGCTATGGCCTTCCACCCGCATGTCCACAAGGGCGCTGGAGGTGACAAAGGTTCTGCCCGCGGCGACGGCATCTTTCCACGCCTGGTACGTAAAGGGCCCGTCGATCTTGGCGTAGGTCCGCATGGCGCCCACAGCGGTGTCCGCGCTCATTTTATCGGTGCCGCCCACCGCCGCCACATGGTAACCGCAGTTGAGGTACCTATACCAGTCCGACAGGTAGTAGGGATCGATCCCGGCGTGGAGCTGGCCCCAGCAGGTGGACTCCACGCCGTCGATCAGCTCCGATACGATGGTCGCCGCGTGTTCCGCCCGGGGATTGGGGAAATGGGGCAGTATGTTCAGTCCCTTTTGGGCGCGGCACTGGGCCGCCCACTGGGTGAGGGTGATCTCCATGGGATCGCCAAAAGCGGATTCGTCGGGCCCGCTGGTGGTGAGGGGCAGGATCATGGCGCCGTCGTATCCCAGCAGCGAAATATGCCCCATAATGCGCTGCCGGTTCTCGGTGCCCACCCGCACCAGATAATCGCCGCTGCCCGTCTCACCCGCGCCGGTAAAGTCGCCGATGTTGGTAAACAGCTCGCCCCACTGGCTGGCAAGCAGGTTCACCACGTTGATGCCCTCGGCCTCCCCCTCCAGCAGCGCCGACTGGGGCGACAAAAAGTGCACATGGGTATCGGCCGTCACCCATCCCTTCGAACGCCAATCGATCACCCGCTCCAGGGGTATGGTGATCTGCCGGGTGTCGGGGCCGATCACAAAGCGCCGCCTTGCGGGCTTGATCTCAAACCCTTTTGACACCTCAAAAAAGACTTCGCCGGGCGGCAGCAGATATTCCGCCGTGCCGTCGATGTACGTGCAATAATGCTTGTCCTGCACAAAATCCACGCTGTAGTCCTCAAACCAATAGGGATTGGGGATGCGGTGGCGATGGCGCGGGGGCAGATACTCTCCCGCCACGCCGTGGGCATGGATCCGCACGGGAACCGGCTTTCCGCTCCCGTCGCACACCGTAAGGGCAACGGGGATCTCGGCGGGTTCGACGCGCAGCTCCGGATTGCTCACAAGATCACAGACAGGCAAGGGCGTGCGTTCCTCTCCCAGATAAAGAACCGCGTCCGGGTGGGCGGCGAACTCCACCAGGTATTCGCCTTCAGTTTGGCCGGGCGGATCGACGATAGAACCCTTTTCCCAGGTAGCGTTGTCGTAGAGGGACCGGGGCGTCACCGATATGATATGCCCCAGGTCGATGTCCGCTAGCTCCAGCGGGTCTTTAGCGCCGCCGCTGAGCCTGAGCAGCCCCTTGCGCCGCCTGCCGTACCGCAGCGGATGTTCAGCCACATCCCCCGCCGTAACGCCAAACAGATATACGTTCCCCTCTTTTTTGACGATGTCCATGCCCACGATGGCTTGATCCGGGCGTGGATTTTCCAGGGCGAACAACCAGTGCTGCAATCCGTCATGGTTCCCCTCGGCGATGACCCTGGTCTGGCTCCCGCCCCAATTGCTTTGGGGTACCCGCTCTGCATAAATGCTGTCCGTAGCCGTGGGGACGCTCCTGCCGCGCACATGGGGCACGCACAGAAACGACCCCTGTCCCCACCGGATGTGCATGTCGCTGATTTCCATGCGCGCGCGGATGGGTACGGTCAGCCTTTCGCCGTCGCCGTACCGGATCACATAATCGCACACCGGCTCCATCAGCGGCGTGGAACCGCGGGTACTCCGGTACAGGCCATCCTCGCCCGGCTCCCGTGGGGATGTCTCGCAAGCGTGCAAAAAAACCAGATGCTTGGCAGTGACCGACGCGAAATGCAACGCAAGCGAGCCATTATCTACATAGACCGGTTCCTCACCGCAATCAAAGGGAATACCCCAAAATGTGTGCATGCCCAGCGGTAAATCCAGCTTGCTTTGTTCCTTCGCTAGATTGCGCCCCTGAATATAAATGGGGCTAAAAAGCTTTGATGCAATCATCGTATCACCTCTGAACCCGTCCGGAACCCGAACCCTTCATCAGCGCCTCCACCTCGGCGCGGGTCACCAAATTGAAATCGCCGTTGACCGTATGCTTCAGGCAACTGGCGGCCACCGCGAATTCCAGGGCGGTCTTGGGGTCGTCGTAAGCATCCAGGCCAAAGATCAGCCCGCCGCCAAAGGAGTCGCCGCCACCCACCCGGTCTACGATGTCGGTGATCACGTACTTGCGCGACACGTAGAAATCCTTGCCATCATACAGGCAGGCCGACCAATCGTTCATGTTGGCGTTCTTGCTCTCCCGCAGGGTGATGGCCACCCGCGCCACGTTGGGGAAACGCTTCATGGCATCCGCCGCCACTTGGCGGTAGGCCTCTGCGTCCAGCTCGCCGGACTCCACGTGAGAAGCCGCCGGCAACCCCAGGGACATCTGGAAATCCTCTTCATTGGCGATCACCGTATCCACGTACCCCACCAGCTCGGGCATCACCTCGTGGGCCTTTTTGCCCCACTTCCACAGGTTTTTGCGATAGTTCAAATCGCAGGATACGTGCACGCCCAGCTTTTTGGCGGTTTGCAAAGCTTGCAGCGTGAGGGCGGCGGCGCTTTGGGAGATAGCCGGGGTGATGCCAGTAAAATGGAACCAGCCCGCGCCTGCCAGGGTCTCCTCCCAATCGATGGTGCCGGGCTCGGCCAGGGCGATGCTGGACTCGGCCCGGTCGTAGATCACCTTGGAGGGGCGCTGGTTGGAGCCGGTCTCCAAAAAGTAGATGCCCATGCGGCCCGCGCCGCTCTGAATCTTGGAAACGTCCACGCCGTAGCCGCGCAGGGCCCGCTTGCAGGCCTGGGCGATGTCGTTTGGGGGCAGCACGGTCACAAAGGCGGCCTCCATGCCGTAGTTAGCCAAGGACACGGCCACATTGGCTTCGCCGCCGCCAAAGGTGGCCTCCAGCATGTTGGACTGAAAGAAACGCTCAAATCCCGGGCTCTTGAGCCGCAGCATGATTTCACCGAAGGTTACGACCCGTTTCATGTTCATTCTTCCTTTCGATTTTGCCTCATTCTCGATTGCCCTTATTTTTGCAGCAGATGCACCGCAAAACCGCCGACCTCGCCCTCCACATAAATCGCCATGGTCTTGCCATTCTTTATCACAGCGGATTCCTCTATAAAGCGATACCCCTTACCCTCCAAGTACGCTTTGGCCCTGGGCACAGAGTTGGTGCGGATGGCCAGGTGCCCGTTTACGCCACGGCCCCGGCTCTTCATGATCTCCAGGCCCGTGCCCACAAACACCGACGAATTACCCTCCTTCACCTGCCAGCCTAACAGCCCGGCAAAGGCATCCGCCACAGAACCGGCGAACTCGGGCCCGTCGCAGTTCACCCCCACATGGGCCAGCTCAAAGCCCAGCATCAATTGAATGGCCGAGGCGGTGAGGGCGCGAATCGCCGCCCAGTCCTTGGCTTTGACGGCCGCGTCGGGCGCCATCCAGGAACCGCCGCAGGCGGCGACCTTGGGGAAGGCCAGGTACTCCAGCAGGTTCTTTTCGCCGATGCCGCCGGTGGGCACAAAGGATACGTCCCCGTAGGGCCCGGCCAGGGCCTTGATCAACGCCAGGCCGCCCAAAGCCTCCGCCGGAAAGAATTTGACGATCTTCAAACCCAATCCCAGCGCCACCTCGATATCGGTGGGGTTGGCGCAGCCGGGCACGATGGGCAGGCCTACCTGCTGGCAATGGCGCACCACCTCCGGGTTGATGCCGGGTGACACGATGTATTTAGCCCCTGCCGCCAATGCCCGGTCCACCTGCTCACAGGTAAGCACCGTACCCGCGCCCAGCAGCACATGGGGCAGCTCCCGGCTCACATTGGCGATGGCCTCGGGCGCGGCCGCCGTGCGGAAGGTAATCTCCGCCACAGGCAGCCCTCCTTCGGCTAGGGCCCGGCACAACGGCACAGCATCGGCGGCGTCCTCCACCTTGATCACCGGCACGATGCCCGCGAGAGACAAGCGTTGCAACATTTCCATCATAGTTTCCTCCCCTTTGATAATGTACACTGAACACCGCGAGTGAAGAGTAAGCCCGCCGTTCCTGTAGGGGCGATTATTAATCGCCCGCCAACCTTTTCGGGCGATTTTTATTCGCCCGCCAACCTTTTCGGGCGATTAATAATCGCCCCTACATGGATACCTGCCTTGGCCACTTTCGCGTTGTGCATTCGGTTTACAGATCAATCCCAAAATACCTCACCGCATTCTTATAGCAGATACCTTCGACGAGCGCCTTTAGGATTTCCATGTCATTGGGATACTCTCCATTTTCCACCCATCCGCCGACCAACTCGCATAAAATACGGCGGAAGTACTCGTGGCGGGGGTAAGAGATGAAGGAGCGGCTATCGGTGAGCATACCCACAAAATGACCAAGCAAGCCCAGATTGGCCAGGGCTTTGAGTTGCTCAACCATGCCGTCCCGCTGGTCGTTGAACCACCAGCCGGAACCGAGCTGTATCTTACCCGGTACGCCGCCCTGAAAGTTGCCCAGCATCGCGCCCAGCACGTAGTTGTCCTTGGGGTTCAGGCAGTACAGGATGGTCTTAGGCAGTTGCTCGGTGACGTCCAGCCCGTCCAACAGGCGCGACAGGCCGTGAGCGGTCTCCCTGTCTGCAATAGAATCAAAACCCGAATCCGGCCCGTATCGGCGGAACATGCGCCGGTTGTTGTTGCGCATCGCGCCGATGTGGACCTGCATCACCCAGCCACGGGCGTGGTACATGCGGCCCAGGGCCAGGCAGAGCACGGTTTGGTAGGCGGCTGCCTCGTGGGGGGAGATTTCCATACCCACCAGAGCTTTTTGCAGGGTTTGGTTAGCCAGGGCTTCGTCGGGCGGGGTATGGTGGATGCTTTCAAACCCATGATCGCTGATGCGGGCTCCGGCGGCATGGAAGTACTCCAGCCGCGTCCATAATGCGCGGATCACCCCGGGCAAGGTGGCCGTGTCGGTCTGTGCTATCTCGCCCAATTGGGCCAGATACTCGGCAAACCCTTCCTTGCCGATGTGCAGCGCTTTGTCGGGCCGAAAGGTAGGCAGCGCCTTTGCTTTGAAGCTATCGTCTTGGGCCAGCAGTTTGTGATAGCGCAGGTCGTCGCAGGGATCGTCGGTGGTGCAGATCAACTTTACGTTCATCTTTTCGATCAGGCGTCGGCATCGGAAATCCTCGGTGTCCAGCATGGCGTTGGCGCTGTCGTAGATAGCACGAGCGGACGCCGCGTTGAGTATATCCGTGATGCCGAACACCCGCCGGAGTTCCAGGTGTGTCCAGTGATACAGCGGGTTGCCGATGGCGTACTTCAGCATACCCGCAAAGGCGGCGAATTTGTCCCAATCGCTCCCGCTCCCACAAATATTCTCTTCGGGTACACCGGCGGAGCGCATAGCACGCCACTTGTAGTGGTCCCCGCCCAGCATCAGGTGGCTTAAATTGCGGAATTGAATGTTCTCATATATCTCCCGGGGGTTGAGGTGGCAATGGTAATCAAAGATGGGCATGGGTTCGGCGGCCTCGTGATACAGGGTGCGGGCGGTGTCTGTGGTGAGCAGAAAGTCGCGATCCATGAAAGTTTTCATATCGGCAGCATCATTCCTTTCAATCCAAAAACAGATCGCAGCCACGTAGGGGCGACCCTGTGTGGTCGCCCTGCTCTGTGACGCCATCCTTTGCACAGGGCGGCCACGCAGGGCCGCCCCTACATGGGCAGATCGCGGCATTCATGGATATCCATTCCCTCGCCGCGGACACGCTCCCCCTCGGCCACGCGCACCATCTTATCCAGCAGCCCCTCCAGCATCGAAGCCATGGTCACCCCTTCTATCAGGGACCCGGCGTTAAAGCCGGTCCAACCGGGTTCCCGGCGCGCCAATTCGGAGTTAGATGCCACCTGGATCACCGGCACGGGAGGATTCAGAGGCGCGACCCCTCCCGTAGCAAAAAGGATCAGCTGGCAGCCGGCGGCAGCCAGGGCTGCCAGGGCGCTGCGCTCATCGCCCGGTCCGCCCAGCAGGTTGAGGCCCGGCTCGCGCACCTGCTCGCCATAAGCCAACACGTCGGCCACCGGCCCGTTGCCTCCCTTTTGCACACAACCCAGCGCCTTTTCCTCCAGGGTGGTGATGCCGCCCGCCTTGTCGTCCGGTGAGGGGCTTTGATGGATCGCCTGCCCGAAGCCTTTGTACTCGTTGATCAGCGCCACGGTTTTAGCAAACACCCGCACGTCGCGGCAACGATTCATCAGCAAGGTTTCCGCGCCGAACATCTCGGGCGACAGGGCAAGCGCCATGCTGCCGCCGCAGGCGATCAACGCATCGGACACCGCGCCCAGCAGGGGATTGGCCGTGACGGCGCAAAGCCCGTCGCTGCCGCCGCATTGCAGGCCCACCACCAACTTCGAAAGGGGCGCCATCGTCCGGGGCTGGGCGGCGATGCGGGCGGCCAGCTCGGCCAAGCAAGCCATGCCGGCCCCCATGTCATCATCGCACAGAAATTTCACCCGGCCCTCGTCCGCTTCACCGTCTCTCCCCAACACCAGCACGCCGCCCGCATTGGGGTGGGCCATGAATAAATCTCCATGGGGAAAGCAGCGGATGCCATCTGGAACCAAGTATCCCAGCGCGGCGGCGGCCCTTTGGGCAAGGCGATGGGCAATTTCATGAACGCAAGGCTCCATGGGCAGGATCCACAGCTCGTTGCGGATGCCCACCCTGCCGTCGGCGCGCAGATACCCGGCAAACATGCCCCGTGCCGGCACATAGGGCGGTAAGGGAGTGGCCACCGGCCGATATACGTACTCCGGCGCGCCGGACAGGTTAGTCTTGCAGTTGTGGATGTGCACCCAGGCCCCGGCGGGGATGTGGGCGCCCGCATAGCCAATGGAAGCCCGATGCTTGATCACCTGCTCCCCCGCCGGGATATGGCGCAGGGCAAACTTGTGCCCCATGGGGATGTCCTCACCCAACAGCACGCCCTGGTGGCGCTCCCCTGCCCTCAGGGTCCCGATGGCTATGCCTACATTGTCCGCATAGTGGGTCACCAGGGAAGCCGCCACATAGATAGCTTCCATTGTGCCCGGCGCGCGTACGCCCATCTGCCTTCTCCTCCCAATCCGCATGGCTGGTATTCCTTTGTTTATGTTTAATAACAGTATAGCAACAGGTGGCATCCTTTGTCAACGATAAACTGGCAGCGCAATCTTCTGTAGGGGCGACCCTATGTGGTCGCCCTGTGGTCGCCCTGCGATCACCCTGTGCAAAGGACACCATCACAAGACGGGGCGGCCACACAGGGCCGCCCCTACGGAGTTGCGATCACGCGCCATTTTCCTTCCAAAAAGCCTGTAACAGCCGGTCAACCTCCTCCGCGCTCCGCGCCGGGGCGACGGGCTGCCAGTGCCCCGGTAGCAAGGCCGCCACCTCGCTGTGAAAGAACCGGTCGTCGATCAGCAGCGCCACGCCCACATCCCGCGCCGTGCGGATCACCCGGCCCACGGCCTGCTGCACACGGGTAATCCCGGGATAGCGATAAGCGTACGCAAAACCGTCGCCCATCACCCGCTGATAGTAGGCGCGTAGAACCTCGCGCTCCACACCCACCTGAGGCAAGCCGATACCCACCACCGCCACGCCGCAAAGGCGTTCACCCGGCAGATCGATGCCCTCGCCAAAAGCGCCGCCCATCACCACCAAGCCCAAGATGCTGCGCTCCCCCGGCACAAATTGGGCCAGGAACTCCGCCCGCTCCGCTTCGCCCATGCCCCCGCTTTGGGTGAGCAGGCATACGCCGGGCAGCAGCGGCTCCAGCAGTTCCCGGATGGCGCGCAGATAAGTGTAAGAAGGAAACATGCACAGGTAGTTGCCCACGCGGGCGTTCACCATAGCCGCCACGGAGGCGGCTACCTCGGCGGCGGTGCCGACCCGGTGAGCCCAGCGGGTGGACACACGCCGCCCCACCACCTTCAAATTGGATGGCGGGAAGGGCGAAGACAGGGACAGCATGCCGTCCCCCTCCTCATCCATGCCCAACAGCCGTGCGTAGCCGCGCAAGGGCGCCAGCGTAGCGGAAAACGCCACCACCCCGGCCAGGCGCGCGGTGCATTTGGCCAGGTAAGGCGCGGGATCCAAGCAGGAGAGCCGTACATTCAGCTCCTTGCCCTGCCGGTGTAAGAGCGTGATATAGGTACCATCGTACCGCTCCCCGCAGGCGCAGTACACCAGCCCGGTAAGCATCTGCTCCAGCAACGCCCGGCCCGGCAGCTCCCGGGCTGCCAGCGCCGCTGAGGCGCACTGGGCAAAGGCTCTGGCCTCTTCGATCAGCGGTGCGTCGGCGCGCCAGGCTTCGGTCTCCTCCCCCATGTCCCGGCGGATCGCCTCCATGGCGCGCAGCAATGCGGTGGCGGACCTGTACAGCGGGTTTTTTGCCCCGTGTACCCGCCGCCATTCCTTGCGCAGCCCGCGGAGCGCGCCGCTTTCCAGCGGGGCGCTGAGCATGTCCCGGCCCCGGTCCACCAGGTGATGGGCTTCGTCGATGAGCAGGGTAAGGTCCCGGCGGTTGGGGAAGAAACTTTGCAGCCGCGCTCCCGGATCAAAGGCGTAATTGTAGTCGCACACCACCACATCGGCCAGTTCGCATAGGGCCAGGGAGCACTCAAAAGGGCACACCGTGTGCCGACAGGCGATGCTGTACACGGTGTCGCTCCTCCAGTCCCCGCCCTGGGCGCGGAACGCTTCCAACGCGCCGTCGATCCGCAAAAAATACCCCTGGGCATAGGGGCAGGCCTCGGGATCGCAGTGCATGCCGCCCTCCCGTGGGCAGCACTTCTCCTTGGCGGTCAACTCCAGCGCCCGCAGGGGCGTCCCGGCCTGCCGCAGGCGATCCAGGGCCGCCAGCGCGGCCTGTTTGCCGGTGGTGCGGGCCGTCAAGTAAAAGATTTCGGAGGTGAGTCCCTCGCCCAGTGCTTTCAGCGCGGGGAACAGCGCCGCCATGGTTTTGCCGATGCCGGTAGGCGCTTGAGCCAGCAGCCGCTTCCGGTCGCGGATAGCCACGTATACGTTACCCGCAAAACCCCGCTGGCCCTCGCGGTACTCATCGTAGGGAAAAACCAGCTTTGCCAGCCCCGCGTCCCGTGCCGCGCGCCAGGCCACCTTTTCTTCCACATAGCGCAAATAAGCGGCGGACAGCAATTGAAAGTCGACTGCCAGCTTGTCCGCAATCACTATCCGCTCAAAGCAAGCCGCCTCGCCGCCCTTTGTATCCACGTAGAGCACCCGTAGGCATACCGCATCATAACCCCGCGCCTCGCACAGCATGTGCCCGTAGCAAGCGGCTTGAGTCCAGTGCTCGGGCCAAGCGTCGGCCATGTTCAGCGCGCCGCTAAAAGCCAGCTTGATCTCTTCCACCACACACAGGCCACCCCGTTCAAACAGCCCGTCGGCTCGGCCGGATATCTCCAGCGCCACCGTTTCGCCATGCACGGTGATGGACAGGGCGACCTCGGACTGATAATCGGTGATGGCCTCCCGTGCAAAGCTCTGCCGCGCCCGGTGAGCCAATCCGCCCTCCACCATTCGCGCGGAGCCGCCCACTTGCAGGTCCTCGCCATGGATGCTGAACTCCACCACGGTGCGAACCGCGGCGCGCCAGGGGATGAGATTACGTTCGTGCTCCATTTCTTCCTCTTTCATTGCCCAAAGGGCGGGACGATGTGGGCATCGTCCCCTACTGGATTGCGGCCAAGCAGGTGAACATCGCATGATCCTGTAGGGGCGACCGCCTCGGTCGCCCGTTCCCTCGTTCCCTCGCATGCCCCTCTACCCACGGGCGATCAAGGGCGATCGTCCCTACAGGACTGCAACGTTTTCCGCACATCTGTTTGCTACAGTATAGCACAAAATTCATGCGTGTGAAGAGGCGGGCGTTTGGGTACACACGGACGTAAGGAAAACGGGCTTATTGATTGTAGGGCGCGGCGACCCGACGCGCCGTCGTCTGCCCGCTTTTGTTGCAATGCGGCGGCGCGTCCAGTGGCCGCGCCCTACAGTTGACTCACATTTATGATAAAAAAGTTAATACATCAAGAACTTGACAAACCTATATGCCACCCCTATACTTTTGTTAACATAATCTTATTTGTCAGGGGAAATGAGATGTGCTAAGGAAAATCATTTGCTTTCTTACCATTGCTGTCCTGGTTTGCCCATGCCTTTCAGCGAGCGCAGCCATGTCGCATTTGGACATGACCGAGCAGACCAGCTGGCAAGAGGGCGATCAAGGCCCCGTGGTGCAAGAGATACGCCTGCGGTTAACCCAACTGGGGTACTTGCAAAATAAAAAGGATATCACCCGCTTTACTGGGCAAACCACCCAAGCCTACATGGACTTCCAGCGTGTCAACGGACTTGCGGAAACCGGCGTTTGCACCATCACCGAGCTCAATCAATTGTTGTGCGGCACGGCCGTCGCCAAGCCGGTAACCATCAAACACAAAACACTACTGAGATACGCCAACCGCCCCGACGAGCATGCGGCAATGAGCTTTGCATTCAATTGCCGCTTTGTGCGGGAGGAACCGGCTTTGGGGGCCGACCTAAAGGCCCTTTGTTACATGAAAGCCAAATCCCAGTTGGTGCTGATCGTCATACAGGATTTTTGGCTTTGGGAGTTCACAAGGGTGCGCGGCACGGCGTACGCGCCGGAACTCAGGCCCAAAGACCGCATTCAAGTGGACGTGGGTGAAATCGTTGGCTTCGAAACGATTGTGGATGAGCGGGGCAAGGATATCTCCGTGCCCGTTGTGCAAGTGCGCGCCGCAACGCTGGACGACGTGGTTTTTGATCGGTAACCATCCCGCTCCCTACTTCCCCAACCCCGCAAACCCCTCGCCCATGGCCTCGTGCACGTTGGAAACCGTCACAAAGGCTGCGGGGTCGATCCCGGCCACAATCTCCTTGAGCCGGGCCACCTCGGTATTGCTCACCACGCAGAGCACCATACCTCGGGGTTCGCCGCTGTACGCGCCGGTAGCGGCCAGCAGGGTGGCTCCCCGGTTCATGTCGGTGGTAATACGCCCGGCGATGGCCTGGGCATAGTCGCTGATGATGAGCAATTGCTTGGCGGTGTTCCAACCCTGGAGCACCAAGTCCATCACCTTGGCGCACACCAGGATCGCCACCATGGCGTACAGCGCGGCCTGGGTGTCGATCACCACGCCGGCCGCCACCACCACCAGGCAATCCAAAGCAAACAGCACCCCGCCCACACTCACGATGGGCCACCGGAGATGGATGATCTTTGCGGATAAAACCGTACCCCCGGTGGTAGCTCCGGCCCGCAACACCAAGCCCAAGCCCGTGCCCATCAGTACCCCGCCGTAGATGGAAGCCAGCAGCATGTCGCCGGTCAAGGGCATTTGGGGGATCAGGTCGATCAGCGCCGACAAAAGCAGCATCGCCACCAGTGAACGAAAGGCAAAATTGCCGCCCACCGCGCGATAACCGATCAAAAAGAGCGGCACGTTCAGGGCGATGCTGGCCATGCCCACCCGCACGCCGGTTAGATGGTTGAGCAACGTAGCCACACCGGTAAGCCCACCCGGCGCGATGGAGTTGGGCAAAAAGAACAGATCAAACGAAAGGGCAGCCAGCGATGCCCCAACCAGCAGCAAAACATATGCCTTTATGATTTGTTTGGGGATATGCTTTTTTTTATCAGCCATACTTTCACCCTTTCATCACTGTACAAATTTCAATAGGAAACGGTCAAGCCAGCTGTTCCTGTAGGGGCGATTATCAATCGCCCGCCAGCTTCTTCGGGCGATTGATAATCGCCCCTACATTGGATCCTGCCTTGATCGCTTAAACCCTTGATTCGCATTCATAATTTATACATTCTACTTGCTTGTCCGAATTTTCTCCTGAAGAGAAGGGAGAGCCGTCTCCCCCTAAACCGTTTGTGTAAACCCCAGGGAAACCCGCATCGCGTCGTCCACCTGGCGCATCAGCGCCTCGGGCAATACGCCGATCCGCTCGCGCAGCCGCTTCTTCTCCAGCGTGCGCACCTGTTCGCCCAGTATCACCGAATCCCGCTTCAAGCCGCTGCTGCCCATGGGAACCTCCACGTGGGTGGGCAACTTCGCTTTTTCGATGCGGGAGGTGATGGCCAGGACGATCACCGTGGGACTGTACTTGTTGCCAATATCATTTTGGATCACCAGCACAGGGCGAACGCCGCCCTGCTCCGAGCCGACCACCGGGTTTAAGTCAGCGAAATAGACTTCGCCTCGCTTGATCATGGTTCTTCACTCTCCGAAAGCATAGCTTCATACGCGTCCAGGATCCGCGTATCGGCGCGCAGACCGGCTTGGGCCCAGGCGGTATTGATCCTGGCCATTTCCTCGTAGCCCCTCCTCATCTGCTCTCTGCTCTTTAGCGTATGCTTTCGGGAAAGGTATTGACACAGTGCCTCGCGCACCAGCGCGCTGCGCGTAACCCCCTCGGCCATGGCGGCCGCGTCGGCCTGTTTCACCAACGTATCGGGCAGGGAGATCAGCACCTTACGCTTTTCCACCGCACACACCTCGCTCGAAAAAACATATGTGCTGGATCAGCGAGATATGCACAGCTTCAGTGTACAGTGTACATTTGCTCACCCATCGGCTTCGCGAAGCGCATCAGGCAGCGCCGCCAGCAAGTCAATCGCCGTCATCGCCCTATGGCCCAGCCAGCGGGCGGCGTGTTCGCCCGCGCGTCCATGGAGCCAGGCTGCCGCCGCCGCCGCGTCGTAGGTTGGCATACCTTGGGCGCACAGGCCCGCTATCAGGCCGGTGAGCACGTCGCCGCTGCCGCCGGTAGCCATGCCGTCGCAGCCGGTGCAGTTGAAGGTGGTGCGGGCGTTGCCGCTGATCACCGTGGTGGCGCCCTTCAGGAGCACGGTTGCGCCTGTACGCTGCTCGATCTTTTGGGCCGCGGCCTGGGGATTGTCGGTCACCTCGGGCACGCTGACGCGCAGCAGGCGCGCCATCTCACCGGGATGAGGGGTCAGCACCGCGTTGGGGCCCAACAAGGGCAGGGGATCGGCCTGGGCCAGGGCATTGAGGGCGTCGGCGTCGATCACCACAGGAGACTTCTGGGTAAATAGCGGCTCAAGAGCCCCACGTAAGTCCTCGCCCTGCCCCAAGCCGGGGCCCACGGCAAGGGCGTCTTTGTTGCGCGCCGCCGCCGCTAACATCTCCGCGCCCATGGCGTTAACGCGCCCGTCGGTCTCCGGCAGGCCCAGGGCCATGGCGCAAGGCACCCGCTGCTGCACGATGGGCAGTATGCTGCGCGGGCAGGCCACCGTCACCAAGCCGATGCCAGTGCGCAGCGCGGCCTCGGCGCAGAGGGCGGCAGCTCCCGCCATACCCCTAGAGCCCGCCACCACCAGCACATGGCCAAAAGTGCCCTTATGCCCGTCGTGGGGGCGCGGGGGCAGCAGCGCCCGCAGGTCCGCCGCCTCCAACACGCGGCTGCCGGACACCTTATCCCAGGTGTTGCGAATGCCGATATCGGCCACGATCAGGCTCCCCGTATGATCCCGGCCCGGATAAAAGTAGTGGCCCGGCTTGGGCCGGTGGAAGGCGACCGTGGTGTGGGCGCGCACCGCCTCGCCCCGCACCCTGCCGTTCTCCCCGTCGATGCCCGAGGGAATGTCCACGGCTACCACCGGCAGCCCGGATTCTCCAGCCTCATTGATGGCGCGCACCAGGGCGGCGGCATTGCCTTCCACCGGGCGGTGCAGGCCGGTGCCAAACAACGCGTCCACAATCACTTCGATGTCTTTGGGCACGGGTGGCACCCGCCCCGCGCAGCGCGCCACCTCCACGCCGCAATGGCTCAGCAGGCGGGCCTGGGTTGCCGCATCGCCCTGCATCATCTCAGGGGCCTTGGGCAGCCACACCGTGGCGCGCCCGCCTTGCTGGGTCCAAAGCCGTGCCGCCGCGCAACCGTCCGCGCCGTTGTTGCCCGGCCCGCACACAAACAGCCCATGAGCTTGCCGCCCCACCAGCTCTCCCACGGCCCGTACCACCGCCTGGGCCGCGTGCTCCATCAGCAGAAGCGAAGGCAAGCCAATATCAGCAACCACATCGCTCTCAAGGGCTAACATCTGCTTTGGTGCGATGGTATATAGCATAGCACACCCCCTTTCTCAAGGAATAGCTAACAATGCCGGTCAAGGTAGGGCGCGACGCCCTCGGCGCGCCGTGATTCGCTCAAAATAACGCGCCTTTCATGCAATACATCGGCGCGTCGGGTCGCCGCGCCCTACAACCGGTAACCCAGCGTTCCTGTAGGGGCGATTATCAATCGCCCGTCGCCCAAAACCAACATGGTTTTATGCGATACAACGGGCGATTGATAATCGCCCCTACTGGATGCCTGCATCTGTACACTTACTCAATCACCGCCACAGCCACCGCCATCCCCTCAGCATGGGTAATGCTGATCAACATGCGTTCCGCGCCCAGCTCCAGCATGCGCGCTGCGGCTTTGGGCCCCAACGCGGCTTGGGGAGCGCCGGTAGGGGCATGGATCACGCCTGCCTCCAGCAGACCGATGGGGGCGATGCCGGTGCCCAGGGCTTTGAGCATCGCTTCTTTGGCGGCGTAGACACCGGCAGCGCTTTGTGCGCCTGCGGCTCCGCGGGAGCGGATGTAGGCTTGTTCTTCAGGGGTAAAAAATCTTGACAGAAAATTTGGATTTTCAAGCATCTCTTCTATTCGGTTGATGCCAATCAAGTCCACGCCGACGCCCCGGATCATAAGGCCATCACCGCGTTTGCTACGGCCCGTGCCGTGACCTCGGCAGCAGCGGCGCACAGGGCGATGAAGGGGATATCGTCCTCAATCCGGCAGGTGGCCAGGGAGAACACCGTGTCGCCGTCCAATTGGGTATGGGCCGGGCGGATGGAGCGAGCGTAACCGTCGTGGGCCGATAAGGCCAGGCGCTCACATTGCTCCTTGGTAAGCTTGGCGTCGGTGGCCACCACGCCGATGGTGGTGTTTTCCCCCACCTTGCCCGTGATGCCGATCTTAGGCTCTATGGGCCCGCCGACCTGCGCGCCGCTGCATAAAATATCGTTGGCGTATACGGGGGTACCGTCCGCTAGGCGGCTGCCCGCCAGCCATGCGCCGGTGGTTGGGTGGTACACGTCCCCCGCGGCGTTCACCGCTACAATGGCCCCCACCGTAACCTCGCCCACCCGCAAGGATGCCGCGCCGATGCCGCCGAACACCGGCCTGGCGCCCGGAATCAGCTTGCCCACGGTAGCGCCGCAGCCCGCGCCCTCCCGGCCCTGGGTCACAGGTTCGCCCTTGGGCAAATGAAGGGCGGCGGCGCAGGCATCGTAGCCCATCTGGGCATCCGGAAAAGCGTTGGCGTCGCCGCATGCCAAATCAAATAACACGGCGGCGGGCACGATGGGCACCACGCCCACGCCTACGTCCAGCCCCACGCCCCGCTCCCGCAAAAAACGCATCGCGCCGTCGGCGGCAGCCAGGCCGTAGGCGCTCCCGCCACACAATAAAATGGCGTTGGGCCCCTGCACCAGATTGCCGGGGCGCAGCAGGTCGGTCTCCCGTGTGCCGGGCGCAGCGCCGCGTACGTCCACACCGCCCACCGCGTCGCTGCCGCAAAGAACCGCCGTAACGCCGGTACAGGCCTGGCGATCCTGTGCGTGGCCCGCACGGATGCCCCGCACCTGGGTAATGCATCCCGGAAAACGTTGCGATTGTTTCGGCATATCCGCTCTCTCCTTCTTATTTTGGGTATACTCAGCATAGCACGGGTGAAGCGTTCGCGCAAGGCTTGTCAAACCGTCTCGCTTCTATTATACTTTATCTAACCCCAGTTTGGCTGTAAAGGAGAAATCACATGCAGCAACCCAGGCGGATCGTGCGCGCATTGCAACAAAACATCAGCAAGGTGATCGTCGGCAAGGAGGAGATCATCCAGCTGGCGCTGATCGCTATGTTATGCGGCGGCCACGTGCTGATCGAAGATGTGCCCGGCGTGGGCAAAACCATGCTGTGCAGTGCGTTGGCCAAGTCGCTGGCCTGCTCGTTCAAGCGCATACAGTTCACCCCGGATGTGACGCCCTCGGACGTTACCGGTTTTTCCATCGCCAATTTTAAGACCGGGGAGCTGGAATTCCGGCCCGGCGCGGTGATGAGCCAGATCGTGCTGGCCGACGAGATCAACCGCACCTCGCCCAAGACCCAGTC